>Ga0214929_100031_pt1 | contig 143564 bp, 126 predicted proteins | sample Stichaenrichm17X_FD_168613 | JGI IMG/M metagenome (GOLD analysis project Ga0214929, IMG submission 168613) | Xylose enriched microbial communities from anaerobic bioreactor in Madison, Wisconsin, United States - 17X | ecosystem: Engineered > Bioreactor > Anaerobic > Unclassified | place: USA... | reverse complement strand
GACCATCGCTCAAACCATACCGTCGCATTCACACTCTCCCCGTTCCAGAAACAGGAAGAAAACATCACAGATCAAACGGGAGTACAAGCTTCATAATCCCCCCGTTTAACTGACGACACGCCCTAGCATGTCGCTGAGATACTCCCGGTATCGAGCACACAAATGTGCCTTTCAGCGATAAAACTTCTCCACTGCCTTCCTTCTTTCAGGTCCTTCCTCTGCGGATATTTCAGATTATCTTCTGTGGGCAAATCTAGCCGCGGCCGCGATATGTGGGAACATCCTGTGAGGGAATCCAGACATCTGCTGGGGGCGCGCCTGTCTGCCAGAAGACATCAATGGGAATACCGCCACGGGGGTACCAATAGGCCCCAATGCGCAGCCAGACGGGCGAGAGCAGATCAACCAGGGTTGTTGCAATCTGCACAGAGCAGGCTTCGTGAAACGCGCCGTGGTTTCGGAAGCTGGTCAGAAACAGCTTGAGGGATTTGCTCTCCACAATCCACTGATCTGGTACATAATCAATGACCAGATGGGCAAAATCAGGCTGGCCAGTCACGGGGCAGAGGGATGTGAATTCCGGTGCGGTAAAGCGCACCAGATAGCGTTTGTCAGGGTAAGGGGCTGGCACACGTTCCAGCACAGCCTCTTCCGGGCTGGTGGGGGCAGGGATGTGGCGTCCCAACTGGGTGAGGGCGGCGCTGCCGTCGTCTGGGCGGGTCATGATGAACTCTTCCTTGTGTCTCAGATAGCTCTGGATGTCGAAGCTGTAAGCCGTTTCGTCAAGCTTTTCAGGCATGGCAGCCGTGGGTCTGCTTCTTTTTCTTCTCAGGTTGTGTATGAAGGTCTTATGGCCAAATCTTCAGCTCCTTCCTTCCCACAGCCCCGCCTTGTTTCCACAACACAGGATCTGGCAGACTCACTCATCCGTTTACGGGAAGAGCGGTTTCTGACCATTGATACCGAGTTCATGCGGGAACGCACATATTGGCCGGAATTATGTCTGGTTCAGATTGGCGGTGCCAATGATGTTGTCCTGATTGATACGTTGGCGGAAGGGCTTGATCTCGCGCCGCTGGCTGATCTGCTGGCAGATGAAAGTGTGCTGAAGGTCTTCCACGCTGCACGGCAGGATCTGGAGATTTTCCTGTATCTGTTTGATGCCTTGCCAACGCCTGTGTTTGATACACAGGTGGCTGCCATGGTGGCAGGTTATGGAGATCAGGTGGGGTATGATAGCCTTGTAGGCTCCCTGACAGGTCACGCCATTGATAAAAGTCACCGGTTTACGGACTGGTCCGTCAGGCCCCTAACGCCCGCGCAACTGACCTACGCAGCCGGTGATGTCACGTGGCTGCGTCTTGTTTACGAGCGGCTGGTGAAAAAGCTGGAGCAGGAAAAGCGGCTGGAATGGGTTTCTGCCGAAATGGCCGAACTGGCTGACCCAGCGACATTTCGCGCTGACCCTGAAAAACAGTGGGAACGGCTGCGTGCACGTACTGGTAACCGGCGGATGCTTGGTATTCTCCGGGCCGTGGCGGCGCTTCGTGAGCGGGAAGCCCAACGCGTAAACGTACCACGTCAGCGTTTGCTGAAAGATGAAAGCCTGCTGGAAATTGCGGCAACCGCACCTGCTACGGTGGACGCTCTGGCGCGTGTCAGGGGTATTTCGCGTGGGTTGGCTGAAGGCCGAACCGGTCAGGGGCTATTGGAAGCCGTAAAGGCAGCGCAGGCATTGCCTGATTCAGAACTGCCCCGCCTGCCGAAAGGCCGAAGCAAGGATGCGCCGCGTCCGTCCGCTGCTCTTATGGCCTTGTTGAAAGTGCTGTTGACCACCTGCTGTGAAGATCATGATGTTGCGCCTAAACTCGTGGCATCCATGGATGATCTTGAGGCGCTGGCACTTGATCCGTCCGTGCCCAACCCTTTGCTGTCAGGCTGGCGGAAGCGCGTGTTTGGTGACGCCGCTCTGGCCCTGCGCAATGGAGATATCGCTCTGGCCGTGAAAAAGGGAAAAGTGGACCTTATTCCGTGCGAGTCTTCAGCGAAGTAAAGAACGCCTTAAACGGCCTTTCCGTGCTGTCAGGCTAGCTTGGTGAAGACCCAACATTGGTTTTGCAGTTGCCTGTCCGTGGGCAGGCCGGGCTGCTTACGTGCCACACGACAAAGGGTGTGTAAGCAGTCGGACTGGTTCCCCCGTTTGTCACTGAATGTATTGGATTTTCGTCTCTCAGGGCAACGTAGCGCGCTGTGAGGCCCCACGCTTGTCAGCGTCTGAAATTTTTCAGTAGCCGTCATCTGTCGATACGTTGAACAGGCTCTCCGATTTTTTCAGAAAGTCTCTTGGGGTGCTGGTTCTGGCGATGTGAAACCGTTCTCTGTTCTCAGAGACTGTCCACAAAATCAGTCTCTGAGAACCAAAGGGAAAGGGTTTTAGAAACCCATTTCCTGCCAGATGTTGGAGAGCGGGCGCGCGCCGACGTGTGAAATGATTTCAGATGCGGCAACGGATGCCAGTCGGCCACATTCGGGCAGTGTCCGCCCAGATGTCAGCCCGGCCAGAAAGCCTGCTGCATAGGCATCACCAGCGCCGGTTGTATCGACCACCTGGGTAGGGACAGGATCAACTTTGGTGCGCTGGCCGTCATGAATGATCACGCTGCCAAGGCCGGAGCGGGTCAGGGCGGCGAAGGTCGTGTCCTGCTCGGTGTGGCGGGCGGCTGTATCAAAATCTTCCGTTTCATACAGAGCACAGATTTCATCTTCATTGGCGAAGAGAATATCAATGTGCCCGCGCACCAGATCCAGAAAAGCTTGACGGTGGCGGCCAACGCAGAACGGATCGGAAAGAGTGAGCGCAACCTGACGGCCATTCTGGTGGGCGAGGGTTGCTGCGCGGCGGAAGGCTTCCTGCGCATGGGGCGGATCAAACAGATACCCTTCAAGATACACAATGCTGGAGGCAGCAATGGTTTCCTGAATGACGTCATCGGGTGTGAAGTAAGTGCAGGCGCCAAGGTAGGTTGCCATGGTGCGCTGGCCATCAGGCGTTACCATCACAATGCAGCGTGCCGTCGGCAGGTTTTCGTAAGTGTGGCCATCCAGCGGGGCGGAAGGAAATGTAATGCCGTTTTCACGCAGATCCTGCGCAAACGTATCTCCTGCCTGGTCCCGTGCTACTTTACCCAGATAGGCAACGCGTGCGCCAAACTGGGCGGCGACCACACAGGTATTGGCAGCCGAGCCTCCGCCCATAACACGTTCCGTTTTCAGCGTGGCTGTCAGGGCATTTGCACGGTCCACGTCAATCAGCGTCATGCTGCCCGGTGTCAGACCTTGCTGTTGCAGAAAGGAAGGTTCAACATTGGCAAGGATGTCCGTAATGGCATTGCCAATGCCCAGAATGTCGTATTTCGTTTCAGAAACGGTCATGAGTGTGTGTGTTTTCCTGAAAAAAATGAATGAGTCGGCTTTTTCGGTAGCCCGCTGCCATAAAAAGGGCAACAGGAAGCCTTAAGGGATGCTTGCCGCTCGGCCTGTCGGCTGTATAACAATTTGGAATGCCAGCTAGACGGATCGATGCGGGCAGTTACACGATCAGTAAAACCGCTGTCATAAAATGGCAGCCAGCATGGCGGGGGTGTTCTTGTTCAGAAGACGCAAACCTGAAGAAACCAAACCAGCAGCACCCGGCGCGGGTCAGAATGCCAGTTCGTCTGACAAGGCACGTCCGACCAGTGCGTTTGGTACCATTTTTCCTCCCACTTCTCCAGCCGGCTCACCCACACCTGCTTCCGGCAGCGGTGCGGCTCCGGCTTCCCGTCCTGATACAGCAAAGGAGACCCCTATGGGTCGTGCGCCACTTCCTCCCGGTTCCCCGCTTTCTCCCGGTTCTTCCGTGCCTCCCATTCCGGGTGCTGCCGCGCGCGGTCTGCCGCAGCAGGTACAGCCTAAAAAAGACGTGCCCGAACAGAGAACCCTTGTGGTTGGTCGCGGCATCAGCGTTCAGGGCACTGTGCAGGATGCTGAACGTCTGGTGGTTGAAGGCACCGTTGAATCCAGCATGATCACTGCCAAGGAACTGAGCGTCATGCCCGGTGGCCTGTTCCGCGGTGGTGTGGAAGTGGAAAACGCAGAGATCGCCGGTACGGTTGATGGGTCTCTGACAGCCCGTGGCAGCCTGACACTGCGTGCAACCGGCCGCCTGCTGGGCAAGGCTGCCTGCCGCCGCCTGAAAGTGGAAGATGGTGGTCAGATTACCGGTCAGCTTGAAATGCTGAGCGATGATGCAGCATCCAAGCCTTCTGTCTCCGCGCCAGAAAAGAGCGCCAGCGCAGAAAGCTGAGTGGTCTGAAAAGACCAAGCCCTCATCTACCGGAGCAGTCAGCCGGTAGATGAGGGGGCGCTACCCGTTGATCAGGCCGGGCGCGCCAGAGAGCAGACATGCTCCCGAAAGATCAGGCGACGTTATCGCGCCGGTCGCGTAGTTTGACATACGCAATCTGTGCGTGTTCCGCACAGTAAGGTTTGCCCGGCAGCGGCACTGCTCCACAAAAATGAAAACCCGGTGTTCCCGGATCGCCAATCGGCCAGCAGCAGGACGGACCACGCCGTTTCTGGGGCTCAGGGTCGGAAATACGCTGCGGAACCGGCTTGGGTTTTGCCGGCGCACGCGGGGCCGCAGGTTTTTCAACTTTGACCGGTTTCGGCTGAACAGCCGCCGGAGCCGGCGTAACTGGTGCGGGTGTTGGCGTAGGGGCTGCGGGCTCCGGTTTGGCGGCAATCGGTGCTGCTTCCGGGGTTGCGTCCGCTGCATCTGTTTTTGCGGCAGGTTCTGCTGCGGGAGCAGACGTTGCCACGGACGGTTTGGCAGCCTCGGCTTCCGGCTTCTTGACGCCACGCCGAATGGGAGACGGGCGCGGGGGCAGCCCCAGCCGGTGTGCTTTGCCCACCACCGCGTTTTTAGTGATGGAGAGCCGACGGCCTATTTCTGCCGTTGAAAGACCTTCCGCCCAGAGCTCTTTGAGCCGGGAGATTGTTTCCTCGGTCCACTCCATTCACAGGCACCTTTTTTACATTGTCATCGTACAAGGAAGCAGCCTGCTTCCAATTCGGCGCATATTAGGGCGAGCGCAGGGGTATCTCAAGGACAAAGCCGTATAATCTTGCGCTTACCTGCCGAAATGCGTTTGAAAAAGAAGGTCTTCTCTCTTTTGCCGCATCTCTATTGATGGGCGGCTACAACCCGGCAGGCTGCCAGATCCCATGCCGCGCAGCCTACAGATTTGAAAAAGACCGGCTTGCTGGTGGGGGGCGGGTTGCCAAAGGCCGCCGCAAGAGGGGTCACATCCTGCCAGTTGACGCCTGCCTGAATAAGGTCTCCGGCTTCCGTTGGCGCGCCAATGGGGTCATCCACATAGAGCAGGCTGTTTTGAACAATGTTCGGCCCCACCTCAATCATCTCCGGTCTATAGGCCCCTACGCCTATTACCAGACATTTTTGGTCAGCGGGCGCATCATACAGAATGGCGGTGCTGGAGGTCAGGGTCAGAACCACGTCAAATGGTCCATCATGCGCGTCTTCCGGTATAAGCGGGAAGGACGGCGTGCTGTGCTGCCGGCAGAAGGCTTCTGTCCGCTCGGGCGAGCGGCCGCGCACGGCTACGGTGGCGTGCGGGTAGAGTGCTGCCAGAGCGTCCGCATGGGCAATGGCCTGAGCACCTGTGCCAATCATCAACACATGTCTGACAGGCCCGCGGGCCAGAAGCCTGATGCCCAGCATGCTGATGGCGGATGTGCGGCGCATGGTGACCGTCGGGCCATCCAGAGAAAACAGGAAGGTTCCTGTTTTGGCGTCTGCGCAGGTGACAACACCCTGAATGGTCGGGCGGTCCGTGCCCGCGTTCTCCGGGCAGATGGTCAGTATTTTGGTGACCAGAAGATCCCTGCTGGCGGTCGGCATGCTCATCAGCAGTCCCGTGCCATCTGGCGCGGGCACGCTTAGCCGTTCCGGGCAGCGGATCAGCCCTTCAGCATAGTCCTGAACCGTCTGGGCAAGAGTGTCCACCAAAGCGGGATAAGGGAGGAGAGCACGTGTTTGCGGAGCGGAATATTGCTTCATGCAGGGAACTTTCGGTCAGGAACGCCAGAAGAGTGTACACTTGGTGGCGGAGAGAAAGGATCACTTCTGTTGCGCGTCCGATATGTCTTGCTGTGGTGTTGTCAGCATTTGTAACCCATGGGGTAATGGTTCTGCCAGTATCTGCAGCCAATGGTAACGGCAGCGCGACATGACGGTTCGGACCGGGTCTGGTAGGGATCAGTGTCTGGTAATGATGGGCACCAAAGGGAGCACGCAGCATGGATGTAAGAGCGGCGGTCGCGTTTGAGGCAGGCAAGCCTCTGGAGATTGAAACGGTTCAACTGGAAGGCCCGCATGCGGGTGAGGTGCTGGTTGAAATCAAGGCCACTGGCCTGTGCCACACGGATAAATACACCCTCTCCGGCGCGGACCCTGAAGGTCTGTTTCCTGCCATTCTGGGGCATGAAGGCGCTGGCATTGTGCGCGAAGTTGGGGCCGGTGTGCGGCATCTCAAACCGGGCGATCATGTTATCCCGCTCTACACTCCCGAATGTCGGGAATGTAAGTCCTGCCTGTCCCGCAAGACGAACCTGTGCACGGCCATCCGGTCCACGCAGGGCAAGGGGCTGATGCCCGATGGCACCTCCCGTTTTTCCTTCAAGGGTCAGCCTATCCATCATTACATGGGCTGCTCCACGTTTGCGAACTACACTGTTCTGCCTGAAATTGCGCTGGCCAAAATCCGGCCTGATGCCCCGTTTGACAAGGTCTGCTACATTGGCTGTGGCGTTACCACGGGTATTGGTGCTGTGCTGTTTACCGCCAAGGTGGAAACAGGCTCCACTGTGGTGGTGTTCGGTCTTGGCGGCATCGGGCTGAATGTGATTCAGGGTGCCAAAATGGTGGGTGCGGACCGCATTGTGGGGGTGGATATCAACCCTGAGCGTGAAGCCATTGCCCGCAAGTTCGGTATGACCGACTTCGTAAACCCGAACGATCTTGGACCGAACGGCGACATTGTCGGTCACTTGATTGAACTGACGGATGGCGGTGCGGACTATACGTTTGAATGTGTGGGTAACCCTACCTTGATGCGTCAGGCACTGGAATGTGCGCACCGTGGCTGGGGTGTTTCCACCATTATTGGGGTGGCGGGTGCCGGGCAGGAAATCAGCACGCGGCCGTTCCAGCTTGTTACCGGTCGGCGGTGGATCGGCTCGGCTTTTGGCGGTGCGCGTGGCCGCACGGATGTGCCGAAAATTGTTGATTGGTATATGGAGCACAAGATCAATATTGATGATCTGATTACCCACAAACTGCCATTGGAACGGATTAACGAGGGGTTCGATATGATGGCAAAAGGCGAAAGCATTCGCACCGTTGTGGAATATTGAACCTTATAGGAAAGAAAAAGAATTTTCCGGGAGAGGACAGGCACCAGATACGGTGTCTGTCCTTTTTTATTGTCAGACCTCGTTTTCTTAAATCAGAGAGTGTCAGAAGAGCGAAGCCTCAGTTGGGGCATGGTGTGTCTGAAAGTGGAGTGTGCCATACCTCTTCCGCGTCACAAGCTGCTCAAACGTTGAGGTGAGGCACGTTCTGAAAACAAAAATGTGAAGAAAGGGTTTTTCAGGGCTTTGGCAGAATCTCCAGCACTAGTTCTTTCGGGCGGCATAAGCGTGCCCCAAGGGGAGTGACAACAATAGGCCGATTGATCAGTTCCGGGTGGGCGGCCATGGCGTCCAGAATGGCTTCATCGGAAATGTCTTCCTTGGCCAGACCAAGCTCTTCATACAAAGCGCCTTTCTGGCGGAGCAGCCCGCGCGGGGTCAGGCCTGTCTGCTTGACCAGTTCTTCCAGCTTTTCCCGGCTGGGGGGCGTTTTCAGATAAAGCACAATCTCCGGGGTGATCCCGGCATCCTGTATCATGCCCAGCACAGTGCGGGAGGTGCCACAGGCGGGGTTATGGTAGATGGTTACAGTCATGTCGATACATCCTGTTCTGACAAGGTAAGTTTGAAAAAAGGAAAGCTTTTACAACGGCAGGGGGCGGTTATCGGCAATGGCTTCCATGGCCATGTAGGATGTCACGGTATCAATATCTATTTTTTCAATAATCTTGCGGTAAATGGCATCAAAGGCATTCATGTCTCGGGCAACAATTTTCAGCATGTAATCATATTCCCCGGCAATACGGTAAAAATCGATAATATTAGGAATAGATAGAACAATTTTCTTGAAATCATCCAGCCAGCTTTGTGCGTGATGCCGTGTTTTGATCAGCACAAAAACGGTTAGCCCTAGTTCTGTCGCGGCCCGATTGATACGTGCTGTCTCGCCTTGCAGAACATTGGTGGCCCGCAGATGCTGTAACCGCCGCCAGCAGGCGTTTTGAGACATACCGGCCCGTTCCGCCAGATCCCGTTGGGAGAGCGAGGCATCCTGCTGGAGCAGCCGCAACAGGGTGCGATCAAGATGATCTAGTTTCTGGTCCATAAGCGATCATATGATCTGATTTTCAGCGCATCAAGCATGAAAAAGAGGAATTTTCCTGAGGCCCGCCATTCTATTCTGGGGCTGCACCGTTCCCCAGGAAAAGGCAGAGAAAACACCATGATGTCTGGCCCAGAGTTTCTTTTCTCCCGTTTTGCCGAAAATTTACATGGGACAGATGTCGTCACCCGTTTGCGGGAGGATGTGATCGGTGATGGTCTGCCTATTTCCGGCCCATTTGGGGTAAGGCCACTGGTTTATGCGGATTACGTGGCATCTGGTCGGGCGCTTGGAATTATTGAAAAAACCATCGCTACAGACGTTCTGCCCTATTACGCCAACAGCCATACGGAGGCTTCTTTCTGCGGGCAGGTCATGAACCGTCTGCGTCTGGCCGCCCGCCAGACAATCGCCCGCCTGTGCGATGCCGAGCATGGGTACGCCACCATTTTTGCGGGTAACGGTGCAACGGCCGGGCTGAACCGTCTTGTGCATTTGCTGGGGGTAAACCGCGCAGTACAGGCAGGTGAAAGGCCGTTGGTTGTGCTCGGCCCGTATGAACACCATTCCAATATTCTGCCATGGCGAGAAAGTGGTGCGGAACTGGTGGAACTTCAGGAGGCGCCGAATGGCGGCCCAGATTTGCAGCAGCTTGAAGCATGTCTGGCAAAAGCGGGGCCTCACCGTCTGAAAATAGGCGCATTTTCAGCCGCATCAAACGTAACAGGTATTATAACAGACGTTGATGCTGTCACGGAAATCCTGAAACGCCACGGTGCTCGGTCTGTATGGGATTATGCCGGAGGCGGCCCTTATATGCCAATAGACATGAAGGCCGGTACACGGTGGGAGAAAGATGCCGTAGTGGTTTCGGCCCATAAATTCCTTGGTGGTCCCGGCGCATCAGGCGTGTTGATTGTGCGTGAGGCTGCCGTGGACGCAACAAATCCGTCACTACCTGGTGGGGGCACGGTCAGATTTGTCTCGCCGTGGGGGCACGATTATTCGGGCAGCATCGTCGCACGGGAGGAAGCAGGCACCCCCGATACGATCGGAGATATTCGGGCAGCACTCTGCTTTCTGGTGAAAGACGCGATTGGTGATGCCTATATGGCCAGCCGCAATGCAGCCTTATATCAGCGTGCTTTTGAAAGCTGGCAGGCGAACCCGCATCTGCAAATCCTAGGCAATCCGGACGCCAGAAAGCACCTGCCTATTTTCTCATTCCGGGTAAAAGATGATGCTGGCAGGGTTGTGCATCATCAACTGTTCACACGCATGTTGTCTGATCTGTATGGCATTCAGGCGCGTGGGGGATGTGCTTGCGCGGGACCATACGCGCATAGAGTGCTCGGGATTGGACAGGAACAGTCCCGCGCGTTGCAGCAGGCCATTCAGGCCGGGCAGGAACTTGAAAAACCCGGGTGGGTGCGCCTGAACTTCAGCGTGCTGATGGATGATGCCAAAGTGGCGTATATTATCAACGCCGTAAATGAACTTTGCATACAGGGTGATACGGTGGCAGCCAGTTATCGCTGTGATCCCGCAACAGCCCGTTTCCGGTATCAGGCAGCGGCTGCGGCTGAATAGGCTGGTGGTGGCAGCCATGCGTCATTGGTATTGAACTCCATGCGCCTTATGTTGTTGTGATAGCAGACACGCCTCACTCCATCCGTTGTGTCGTGTAATGGATGGCGTGATGGTACCTGTAAAGATCACAAGATTTAAGGGAGAAGCTGGTATGCAGTTTGATCTGTCAGGCCTTAAGGCCATTGTTACCGGGTCTACCGCAGGGATTGGTTTTGCCACAGCGCGCGGTTTGGCTGTTGCCGGGGCGCAGGTTGTTATCAATGGGCGTAAGCAGGATGCGTGTGAAAAAGCAGCAGAAGCGCTTCGCAAAGCAGCACCCAAGGCGAAAATAGAAGCGTTTGTAGGGGATTTGAGCACGTCTGAAGGGTGTGATGCACTGGTCTCTGCTCATCCCGCCTGTGATATTCTTGTCAATAATGTGGGTATTTTCGGCCCGAAGGATTTCTTTGAAACCCCGGATGATATCTGGGAGCAGTATTTTCATATCAATGTCATGTCCGGGGTGCGGCTGTCTCGGGCTTATCTGAAGGGTATGGAAAACAAGAAATGGGGACGTGTAATTTTCATTTCCTCTGAATCCGCGCAGAATATTCCCCAAGACATGATTCATTACGGGTTTTCCAAAACAGCGCAGCTTGCTGTCTCCCGTGGGCTTGCAAAGCGCATGGCTGGCACGGGGGTTACGGTCAATTCCGTTCTGCCCGGTCCTACCATGTCAGAAGGTGTGAAAACCATGCTGGAGCAGGAAGCGGAAAAGACCGGAAAATCTGTTGATGAGATCAGCCATGGTTTTGTCATGCAGAACCGGCCTTCTTCTCTCATCCAGCGTTTTGCGACGGTTGAGGAAGTGGCGAACATGGTCCTGTATGTGGCATCGCGGGAATCCTCCGCTACCAGTGGCGCAGCCCTGCGGGTTGAAGGCGGAATTCTGGAAACAATCTTCTAATTTTTCTGGCTAAAAATTTCAGAATATTCCTGAAAATTGAAGCCTGTTTTTCTGTTGCTCGGATCAATAAAAACAGAATTCATAAAAATCTGTGCAACAGATGCCGCTGTTGGTCGTTGGAAATATCGAACCGCTATGAAACGGACCACCCGGCACACTGGCCGGGGTCTGCCTGGAGCTCATATCAGAGGCTCTGTTGGGCAGAATGTCCGTCCCACCTTATCAGGGAGGAACGATATGACCGCCTCAACAACGGAACAACTGAACTCTGTCATGACCAAAGCTGCGGATACCCTTACCGCGGCCACAACGGATACCTCAGGCCTGTTTTCGGCACTCGTGCAGTATCTGGAGCATAATGGAAACAGTGGGGAGCACGAACTGCGCCAGAATGCGCAGATCCACGGGCTGCATGATCAGGTAAAGCAGTGGGAACAGGAACGTCGCCCGGCAGCCACAACGGAAGACGTGGTGACAAAACTTCTGCCAGCGCATGCGATTGAAACACTGGCAAAACAGAGTGGCTTGTCAGAGAAAGCCGCCATCAAGGCGCTGACAGGTGTGCTGCCCGCTGCATGCCACAAAGATCACGCAGACGGAAAAAGCGCATAAATCCGCTAAACGCCTGATCCCGACGGGAGAGGAGGGTTTTCCCCTCCTGTCTCTCACATCAAAACGGAGTTCTGATGGCAAGCACCTCTACCGGGTGTTTTCCCTCGGGCTCCGTTTTTTTGTGATGATGGGGAGGTCGCTAAAGGCGAGCAAGAGTTGTTAGGCCAAAGGCACCATGTGCAAGGGTGATGAACAAAAGGTGACGAACGCACGGAATAACGGCACAACCTCCTGAGGGGCTGTTTGAAAAATCGGCAGATGACGGTTGGGGGCGAGAAGGCCAGCAGATCCGCATGACAGATTTTTCAAACAGCCTCCTATGCAATGATGACGCATGAGGATGATGTGCAATGTGGTGGCCCGGATTAAAGCAATGGTGCAATCGGTTTAAAACTGCGGATGGTGTGCGCGGCTGGGTGAGGGACGGCTTTGCCGGGCTTTCGCTGGCTTCCATGAATATTCCTCAGGTGTTGGGGTATGCGCGCATCGCAGGCATGCCTGCGGTCACCGGGCTTTATACCGTTTTGCTGCCACTGGTGGCATTTGCTGTGTTCGGATCATCGCGGCATCTGGTGGTGGCGGCAGATTCCGCCACAGCAGCTATTTTTTCCAGTGCGCTGTCTGAAATGGCACAGCCGGGGTCCGCCCATTACAGCGCGCTTGTCAGCATGGTTGCCTTGCTGTGTGCCGGGTTTCTTCTGGTGGCGCGGTTGTTCCGGTTGGGGTTTCTGGCTGATTTTCTGTCCCGCACGGTTCTGGTGGGTTTTATGGCGGGAGTCGGCGTTCAGGTTGGTATTGTCATGCTTTTTGACATGCTCGGTCTGACTGCGCACACCCACCATCCCCTCTATCAGATCGGGGAACTGCTGCGTGGCTTTCCCCACGCTGTGCCACAGGCTCTCCTGTTTTCAGGTGTGGTGAGCCTCGGCCTCTTTCTCGCCAACCGCTTTGTGCCACACCTGCCATGGGCTCTGCTGGTTGTGGGGGGCAGCATCTGTGCAAGCTGGTTCTATCACCTTCAGGCGTATGGGTTTGAGGTGGTCGGGCCTGTTTCTGGCGGCCTGCCAGCCCTGAGTCTGCCCTGGGTCGGGTGGGATGACGTGCTGGCCCTGCTGCCGGTGGCAACATCCTGCGTGTTTGTAATGATCGCGCAAAGTGCGGCAACATCCCGTGCCATTGCAGATCAGTTCAATGAAACGGTTGATGAAAATGCTGACATTTTTGGCCTGAGTGCCGCGAATGCAGCGGCTGCTGTAAGTGGCGCTTTTGCCGTAAATGGTAGCCCCACACAAACGGCCATGGCGGTCAGGGCAGGGGCACGGAGCCAGAGGGCGCAACTTGTGTTTGCCGCCATAACGGTATGCGTTTTGCTATTTCTGACCAAACCGCTGCAATTTTTGCCGCGCTGTGTGCTGGGGGCGATAGTTTTCAATATTGCCATGGGCATGATCCAACTGCGCACGTTGGGGCACATCCGGCGGGAAAGCCCCGGCGAGTTCGGTCTGGCCGTGATTACGGGGTTGACGGTTGTGGGGTTGGGCGTGGAGCAGGGCATCTTTATTGCCATCGCTCTCTCGCTTTTTCGGCATGTTCGTCATAGCTATCTGCCACATACCATGCTTCTGAAAGAAGATCCGCAAACAGGCGCTATGGAGGCCCAGCCTGTAAAAAGCGGTGTGCAGCCGGAAAATGGTGTTGTGATCTATCGTTTCTGCGCGGACCTATTCTATGCAAATTGTAATCGGTTTGTCGAAGATCTGCGGGTTTTGGTAGAAACATCTCATCCATCAGTGCGGTGCATTGTGATTGACGCAAGCGCCATAACAGATGTGGATTATTCAGCCGCGGTGGCTGTACGCAACATTCTGACCATACTGCAACATGACCATATACGTGTGATATTTGGGCGGGTCAGTCCGTATCTCAGGGCAGATATGGACAGGCATGTGATTTCAGATGTTCTAGGAAAAGAGAATATCTTTTCACAACTGCATACAGCTTTGGCAGAGGCCCGCCTTCATGCCGCTGGCTAGGACAGGGGCATGAAGGCGGCAGCTTGTGAGGCTTGTTGTGTTAGAACAGATGTATCTTACGGGAAAAGCTTGCGTCCGAAAAGATACGCAATGCAATAAAGTGCAAGATATACAAAAGGAATAAAAAGAATTACCCCTTCAAGATCACCCATCATGATTATACCTCCTTCTCAGAAGAAGAATCCATTTGCGCATCCAGCAAAATGGCGCCTGCGCCGGAGATGAGGATGATCATCACGGTGCCAATCACCCAGGAAAAATACCACGGGCCCTGATCTCCTACAAAAACAGCAAACAGAAGAGAGATAACAAGAACAATGGCCAGACCAGCCATGCGGAGAAGAGACATGGTGGGCTCCTTCAGTAGCTATGGGAATCATGGATGATATCCGCCGTGCGTACCTTGCCGCGCATGACGTAATAGCACCAGGATGTGTAACACAGGATAATCGGCACAAAGATCAGTGCCACCACCAACATGCAGGTCAGGCCATATGCACTGGCGGTGCTGTTCCATATGCTCAGGCTTTGGTCCGGAGCGGTGGTGGATGGCATCAGAAACGGGAACATGGCGGCGGCAACTGTGCCAATAGTCCCAATCCAGCAGCCCAGACCGCTCCACCATGCCAGAATGGCCTTCTGGGCGCGAACAGCCAGAACACCTAGTGTCATGCTGGCAAAACCCAGAACAGGAAGCAACCACAGGACCGGGTGGGCCGCGTAGTTATGCAGCCAGCCACCTGCCAGTTGCGTAACATGTTGTCCGTGCAATGGGTTTGCAGGCATGGCCGGATCAACCGGGGCTGTTAGAACAAAACCTTTCATGCGGCTGATAAACAATCCCCCTATGGCAAACAGTACTATTGCCAGAAGCCCCCCGCGCTGGGCGTAGGTACGGGCACGGCTGTAGATCGGGTTTTCAGACCGCATCATCAGCATCACGCCCCCCTGATAGACGCTGAGGGAGACAGACATCAGCCCACACAGAATGACAAACGGATTCAGCAGATAGGAAAGAAATGAACTATCCTGATAGTACTGGCCATTCCAGCCAAAATGGTAGCCTACACCTTCAAGAATGTTACCAAAGGCTGCGCCGTAAATGAACATGGGTAGAAAACCTGAGATCAGGAAAACCCAGTCCCAACTGGCGCGCCAGAGCGTGCTATCTGCTTTTGAGCGGTATTCAAAAGCGACAGGCCGCAGGATCATGCTGAATAGCAGCAGGATCATGACCACATAGAACACGGAAAAAGATGTGGCATACAGGGTGGGGAACGCAGCAAAAATCGCGCCGCCGCCAAGAATGAACCACACCTGGTTTCCGTCCCAGTGCGGGCCGATAATGTTCAGTGCCGTGCGGCGTTCACCATCATTGCGGCCCACAAAGCGCAGCAGGGTGCCTACGCCCATGTCCATTCCCACCATCAACCCCAGGCCGATGAACAGAATGCACAGAAGTGCTGCCCATATCAGTTTGAGAAGTGCGTAAAGTTCCATAACGGGTTTTCTCTCTCATTACCCTTTAATGGGCTGCTGCCGGAGTGGACGCAGCACCCCGAAGGTGCAGATGATCGGGCGCGGTCTGAGGGGTGTCATGTGCTTCCGGCCCAAGGCGTGCGAACTTGAACATCAGGTACAGTTCCGCCGCGATAAAAATGCTGTAAAGCACGGCAAATCCGGCCAGCGAGAACAGCATGTAAGATACGCTGTGCGTAGAGGCGGACAGGAACGTGGGCAGCTTGTTGAACACCGTCCATGGCTGCCGGCCTGCTTCTGCGGTAATCCACCCGAACTCAGTCGCCAAAATGGGTAGAGGGATGGACCACAGGCAGAGGCGCAGCAGCAGCCTGTTACGTTCAAGCCTGTTCTTGAGGCTGACATAGGAGGAAATGGCAAACAGCGCGAAGAAGTACAGCGCCAGAAACACCATCAGGCGGAAAGCCCAGAATGTAACAAAAACATTCGGCAGGATATCCGGTTTTGTTGCCTCAATAACCTGCGGTAGCGCTTCGGCTGAAAGGGTGGTGACATCCTGGCCCGGTGCGTGACGTGTGGCCAGAAAACCAAAGCCCATATCGGCTTCATGCGCCCGGAAAATATCCAGATCAGCCTGCTGGTGGGTTTCGCCATACCGCCGTAGGGCGGAAACGGCTTCTATGCCCGATTGAATACGGGGGCCAGCAGCATCTTCCAGTTCATGCAGGCCGGTGATGGGAGTATTGAAATCATGCGTAATCAGTGGAGTAAGAACAAACGGAACACCGATTTCAAAGTGGTTTTCCTGTTTTGCATCATCAGGAAGCGCGGCCAGAATCCACGGTTCATACGGCGGCTTGCTGGTGTGCCACAGGCCTTCAATCGCGGCGATCTTGGTGGGCTGTTTTTCATAATCCATGCGGCCCAGAACATCGCCCAGCGTAATGACCGCCACAGTGGAAATAATACCGAACAGTGCCGCCATACGGAAGGAACGCGCAGCAAACTGTTTGTGTTGGCCACGCAAAATGTAGAACGCGCTTATACCCATGACAAACAGCGCGGCGGATACGTATCCGGCAACGGATGTATGCACAAATTTGGACTGGGCATCCGGGTTGAAGACGACATGCACAAAGCTGTCAAACTGCATGCGCATGGTGTCGGGGTCAAAATGTGCACCTTCCGGCACGTTCATGCTGGCATTGGCAATCAGGATCCACAGTGCGGAAAGGTTGGAGCCCAATGCCACCAGATAGGTTACAGCCAGATGGGCCTGTTTGCTTAGCCGGTCCCAGCCAAAAAACATAAGACCTACAAAGGTTGACTCCATAAAGAAGGCCATAAGCCCTTCAATGGCCAGAGGCGTGCCGAACATATCTCCAAAAAAGCGGGAATACATGGACCAGTTGGTGCCAAATTCAAATTCCATGGTGATACCGGTGGCAACACCAATGGCAAAATTGATTCCAAACAGTTTGCCCCAGAACTGGGCCATTTCTTTATAAATCTTGCGGCCAGTGACAACGTACACTGTTTCCATGGCGGCAAGCATGAAGGTCAGCCCCAGTGTGAGGGGTACGAACATGAAGTGGTAGAGTGCGGTCAGCGCAAACTGAAAGCGCGAAAGGTCAACAACAGTGGGGTTGATGAGGTCCATTTTAAAAGCCCTTGGTTCAAGAAAAATAACGAAGTTTCAGAACTAGGTCATGATTTTGCCTCCTCTGCAGGGTGAAAGGCTCCGTTTTCTATCCGGATGGCTCTATCCATGAATGGCAGGACGGTACGGCGGTGTGTGATGCACAGTAGTGTGGCATCCGGCCGCGCCTTCAGCAGGCTTGTCATGAGCGCATTCTCTGTTTCGGCATCCAGGCCTTCTGTTGGTTCATCCAGAATGAGCCATGGCGTTTTGCGTAACAAAGCTTGAGCAATGGTCAGACGTTTTGCCTGCCCGCCAGAAAGTTTAAGCCCATCGTTCCCTATCAGCGTATCCAGTCCCTGCGGGGTCTGGGCCACAAACGCATGCAGTTGTACAACACGCAGCGCATCTTGCAGGTCAGCCTCAGAGGCGTGAGGGGCGGCGAGCAGCAGATTGTCCCGCAGGCTGCCGTTGAACAGGTGAAAATTCTGCGCCGCCACGCTTATGTTCTGCGCCAGTGTTTCAGCCTGAAAGGAAGATAGATCCATTCCAGAAAAGGAGATTTTCCCTTCCTGATAAGGATAAAACCGAAAAAGAAGGGAAATCAGGCTGCTTTTTCCACTCCCTGATGGACCAATCAGCGCGACCCGCTCCCCCTGCCGAATGGACAGGCTGGCTTTATGCAATATCCATTGGTGTGTTTCGGGATAGTGGAAGGAGACGTTGTCCAGTTTCAGATTATAGGGTGGCTGCGCCTGAGCGGGTATGGCTGGGGTTGGAACGAGAGGAGAAACCGCGCACGCAGCATGGAGCCGGGTAGCTGCCAGACGGATGCGCCCCCATGTCTGCCGTGCGGCAGGTAATGGCGCCAAAACATCAAACGCAGCCAGACTACCCAGAACCAGCATGGGAACTTCCGGTAAGGAAAGCGCATGATTTTGAAAGGCTTTAACAGCCGAGACCAGAACGGCGAGTGTTGTTCCTGTGGCGCAGAGTGTGATGATACCTTTGGCCGCGCCTTCAAGCGCTGTCAGTTTGCGTTGTACCGCCATAAGGGCGTGTTGCTGGCGAAGAATATGCTCTTGCTGCCGTTCTGCTGCGCCCAGCGTAAGATAGTCACCCAATGATTGCAGTGTTTCTGCCAGATCGGCCTGCTGCACGCCTTGTTCCGTTGCGACACGCGCCAGAAGGGCATCAGACAAACGACCCGTCACAAACGGAACGGCCACACCACACATAAGGCACGCAGCGACGAGCCATACGGCTGCGGTTTTTAAGAAAACGGCTGTTATACCAATAGCAACGGCACAGCAGACACCCGCCCGGACAAAAGGAAGAAGCGTGTCCGTGTAATACTGACCCATCTGATCTGTGTCTGTCACAAAGCGGGAGAGTAAATCGCCCCCGCGTTTGTCATTCACGCCAGCAGGGGCCAAGGGAGCCAGTTTGCCATAGGTCCATGCCCGTAATGCACCAATCAATTGCAGGGCTGTGTCGTGTGTTACCAGCCGTTCAGCATAGCGAGACAGAATTCTCAGGGTTGCGAAAAAACGCACACCCGCGGCAGGAAGCATCATGTTGAAGGCCTGCTGTGCGGCCATGCCTGCAGCTCCGGCAAAGGCGGCTCCCGCCAGCAGCCAGCCAGAGAGAAACAACAAACCAAAGTTGGCGAGTGCCGCCACGCAGGCTAGAAACAGGCCAAGCGCCAGCCGCCAGCGCATAGCTCCGGTAATGGGAAGGAGGCTATAGAACTGTCTCATGCTGCGGCATCCTTCGGGAACACGATGTTCTCAACACGGGCATTTTCAATGTGCAGAATCTGGTCTGCCTGCCGGACAAGTGCTGGATCATGGGTTGCCACAATGACAATCCGGTTTGCCGCACACCGGCGAATGGTCTGCGCAATACGGTGTGCGCTGCCGGGGTCCAGATTGGCGGTGGGCTCATCCAGGCAGAGCACGTCTGGGTCGCGCAGCAGAACACGGGCCAGAGCAAGCCGTTTGATCTGCCCGCCTGACAGAAGGGTGCCACGTTCGCCCACCATGGTTTCAAAACCGTTTGGTAGAGCCTCAATAAAACCCAGTGCATCTGCCTGTCTGGCTGCTGCGCGCAGACTGTGCATGTCTGCATCAGGATTGGCCAAGCGTAGATTGTCCGCCACTGTGCCAAAAATCATCAGCGGGCGTTGTGGCAGCCACCCTGCGCACCCTTGGGGCAGGGTGAGAGGGTGTCCGTGCATGTCTAATGCCGTTATGTTGCCGGACTGCACGGGCAGAAAACCCAGCAGCACACGCAGCAGGGTGGTTTTCCCGGCGCCGCTTTCGCTAGTCAGGACGGTCAGTTGGTTGCGCGAAAATTTGCAGCACACATCATCCAAAGCTGTAGCTGTAGCTGTGGCGTAGGCGGCAGAAACGTGCTGGCATTCCAATGTCGTGATCGCGCCGTGCGTGCCTGAAGCATTTTGAGGTTGCAGGGAGTTCGCCTCCAACTCCGGAATTGCAAAGATCTCTGCAATGCGGGCAGCGGCGGCGGTCGCGTTCTGCCGGGCGTGGTAGCTGGCGGAAAAAGCCCGCAACGGCATGAAGTATTCTGGCGCCAGCAGCAGAACCAGAAAGGCGGACCGAAAATCAGCCGTACCATTCAGCAGGCGCGCCCCGAACACTACTGCGACCAGTGCAATGGACAGGCTTGCGAAAAATTCCAGTGCAGCTGACGTAAGAAACGCAACTTTCATGACAGAAAAAGTGGCACGGCGATGTGCTTCTGCCATTTCACGCATGCGGGTGATACTGGCCTGTGTCTGACCGAACAGGCGCAAGGTGCCAAGGCCCCGCAAGGAATCCAGAAAGCTGGAGCCCATTATCACCAACTGTACCCATTGTCGGTTCATAATGGCCTGCGCACTGTAACCGATCAGAGCCATGAAAACGGGAATCAGAGGGCCTGTGCAGGCCAAAATGGCGAAGCTCCAGCCATCCAGATGAAACACCATGGCTAGAATAAGCCCCGGCAGGACAACCATCATGGCTGCGCGTGGAATATACTGCGCAAAATAAGGCTCCAGCGCTGCCGTGCCTTCAGTCATGGTGGTGACGATCTGGCCTGCAGGGAGGGTGGCACACCCTACGGGCCCCGTGCGGAACAGATGCCGGAGTATATCACATTGTACAGAAGCGCTGATGCGCAAACCGGCTTCTGTGCCTGCCATATCCGCCAACCATTGCAGCAGCAGGCTGCCCGCACACAGCGCACCAACCTGCACCAAGGCTGGATATGTGCTGGCAAGGGGGTGCCCCTTGAAGGTCAGATTATCAACGGCGTGGGCCAATGTGGCCAATTGCAGCACAAACAGCACGCAGGAGGCGCCACCCAAAATGACGGCAGCCACCAGCCAGCGTGTGGCACGGCGTGCCAGACCTGCGGTTTGCCAGTCTGTGTGCTGTTGTGTGCGCATTGGGAAAACCTGGTTGCAACAGAAAGTGCTGCGAAAGACGCTAAACACTTAATGAATTAAATTAACAATTATAAGAATATTCATGAAACCATTAAGTGTCAAGCAGATGCCCAAAGAGCAGCCATGCTGTTCTGGAGGGGAAAAGCCATGACTAAAATGAGGTTTTTTAGAAAATATCTTTGGTATCTGAGGGTTGCGCCAATCAGGCAGCACAAAAAAAGCGGCCCTATGGCCGCTTTATCAGTTAATGATTTTTTTAAAGTGAAGGAGCCGGAGCTTTAAAGAGCGCGCAGACTTTGCCAGATCATGTAAATGGCCACGCAGAAAATAACGCCAGCAAAAAAGGTCGTCAGGCTACCGGTGGAGCGGGCCATGGAGCGCGCGGTGCGGGTGCCTGCCACACTGCCTATGGCGCCCCCTACAATAAATAGTGCCGCCAGATTCCAGTCTATATAACCAGACATCATGTAGCTGGCGGCTGTGCTCAGGCCAAATGCGGCCACTGCAACAAGGGATGTTCCAACAGCGTTGAGAATGGGCATGCCGGTTGAGGCTATCAGGCCGGGTACAATCAGAAAGCCGCCACCAATGCCAAAAAAGCCGGATAATACACCCGTGCCTAGACCAAAACCGGCAACTTTTGCGGCATTATCGCGGTTGCAGCTTGCGCCGGGGCATCCCAGATTGCGGCGGCCGCGCAGCATAAGAATGCCAACACCAATCATGAGAACGGCAAAGCATAGTAAAAGGCGCTTGCCATCCACGGCTTTGCCTGCGGCGGCCCCTATAAATGCGCCTATAATTCCGCAGGAGGCAAAAATAGCGGCGCATCGCCATTTTACAGTGTGGGCGCGGGCATGCTGGGCCAGACCCACCAGTGCGTTGATGGCAACGGCCAGTGCGCTTGTGCCAATGGCCACATGCGGGTTGGAAACACCGACCAGATAAACCATGAGTGGCACAGCCAGAATGGAGCCGCCGCCGCCAATCAGGCCCAGTGTAAACCCCACAAGCATGCCAGAGAAAATTTCCAGTCCGGTATGGAGAAGGGGATCTGACATGGTGAGTATTTCTGGCCTGAAAAACTGGAGAAAGCAGAGAAAAATTTAGAGGGTATTTCAAAAGCCTGGAAGGTGAAGGCGGCCAGAACTTTCCTGGCTACCCTATTCACAGGGGAATAGGTGCCTGACCGACCTCGGGGCTTTTGACGTTGTCTCTTACATCTTGTTGATGGGGATCTTGATGTAGCTCACGCCGTTCTCTTCGGGTTCTGGCATATGGCCGCCCCGTATGTTCACCTGAACGGACGGCATGATGAGGTTGGGAAGCGAGAGTTTTGCGTCGCGCGTGGTACGCATTTTCACAAAATCGTCTTCCGTTACACCGTCATGCACATGCACGTTATGAGCCCGTTCCGCGCCTACGGTTGTTTCCCACGCAAATGTATCACGTCCCGGTGCTTTGTAGTCGTGGCACAGGAAGAGGCGCGTCTGCTCCGGGAGTTTGAGTAGGCGATGAATGGAGCGGAACAGCATGCGTGCATCGCCACCGGGGAAGTCCGCACGGGCTGTGCCATAATCCGGCATGAACAGCGTATCCCCGATAAAGGCGGCATCCCCGATGATGAAGGCCATGTCCGCGGGTGTGTGGCCTGGCACATGCAGGGCTATGGCATCCAGTGTGCCCACCTTGAACCGGTCACCATCATGAAACAGTCGTTCAAACTGGGAACCATCGCGGGCAAATTCGCTTCCAGCATTGAAGATCTTACCAAAGACATTCTGCACTGTGACAATATCAGCCCCAATGCCCAGCTTGCCGCCCACTTGTTCCTGTAGCCATGGGGCGGCGGAGAGGTGATCTGCATGGGCATGGGTTTCAAGTTGCCATTCCACATGCAACCCCTCGGTGCGGACATACTCCACAATTTTTTCGGCGGAGGCGTAGGACGTGCGGCCGGAGGCTGCTTCATAATCCAGCACGCTATCAATGATGGCCGCGGCTTTTGTGTCCGGGTCATGCACAACGTGGCTGGCGGTGAAGGTGGCTTCATCAAAAAAGGTTCTGATAACCGGTTTGGGGCCAGCACCGCGCTCGGTCATCAGGATCTGGTCTGTTGCGGCGGCGAGGGGTGCGTCCGTCATCGGTAGCCTCCGTGATTGTTTATCATTTTATATAAACATGTATATTCATTTTCATTAAATGCGAAACCATCTTGCGTCAAGCAGAACAATCCGCTTAGAAACACATCATGAGCGACCAGACCTTGGAATCCTGCCCGCTGTACCATTCGCGGGCCATTCTTCAGATTGGTGATGCGGTGCCAGATTTTGTGGCGCGCACCACGCAGGGCGAATTGACCTTCAGTTCCTTGCGGGGGCACTGGGTCATGCTGTTTGCGCACCCGGCTGATTTCACGCCGGTCTGCACCAGCGAATTTATCGCCCTTGCGCGGGCCGCGCCACAGTTTCAGGCTCTGAACTGTGCGCTTGTCGGCCTCTCCGTTGATAGTCTGCCGTCTCATCTGGCGTGGGTTGAGGCCATACGGGAGCGGTTTGGCGTCAGTATTCCGTTCCCCATTGTGGAAGATCCTTCCATGTCCATCGCCCGCGCGTATGGCATGCTGGACACAACGGCCCAGAGCAGTGTGACGGTACGTGCCGTTTACGTGATTGATCCGGAAGGCATTGTGCAGGCCGTAACCTGGTATCCCCCAACGGTTGGCCGTTCCGTAAAGGAATTACTGCGGTTGCTGAAGGCGCTTCAGCAGGTAGCGCAAGAGGATGTGCTGACCCCGGAAGGCTGGCAGCCGGGCGAACCTGTCATGTATCCGGCAGCGCAGACTCAGGATGCCGTGGCCGAGGCAGGGCCTGCGTGGTTTATGCCGGTCAAGCCGGAGAAAAAGGGATGAGCCCACTCTCCCTTGATGAAGCAAAATTGCTGGTCGAGCGCCTGAAGCTGTTTGCTCAACCGCAGCGTTTGCTTATTCTGGATGCCTTGCTGACAGGCCCTCTGGCAGTGAGTGAACTGGAAAGCCAGACCGGAATCGGTCAGCCTACACTCAGTCAGCAATTGGGCACATTGCGTCGGGCAGATATTATTGTGCCGCGTCGGGAATCCCGTACCATTTATTACAGTCTGGCCAGTGAGGATGAAGTGCTGAGAGCACGCGCCCTGATTGGTCTGTTGCGGGGAGATCAATCGACGTTGCCGCTGTTGCAAAGTATTGCGGCAGGAAAAGAGAGCGCCCCCAAAAAAAGAGGGCTTACCGAAGGCGGAGCACGGTTTGCATTTATCCGCCCGCCCTCATCCGCCGGTAACTAAACTCTAAGCCTGTCATCGGTGGTCATGTGGCGAGCGCAGGAAGGTACGCCATCCGTCAAGGCAACGCCTGACACGGAGGGTGCCACAGAAACCTTTATTCGCTTGAGGTGTTTGATCTGCAACTCTTTTGTAAGGAGATGCAGAATGCGTCGGTTACTGGTTGTGATTCTTGCCTTATCTGCAGTTGGTCTTTCTGCAACGGCGTGCAAGCCGCATAAACGGACATTTGGGGAAAAAGTGCAGGATACGTTTGATCCCCCCAAAGGCCCGGCTGAAAAAGCTGGCCGCACGCTGGATCGCGCTACAGACAGCAAATAGCTGAATCACCCAAGGCTGAGAATGGTCGGGCGTGGCCAAGCTTTGCGGCCCGCGCCCGTCTTTTATTGATGCACGACCACGCAGGTGATTAATAAAAGCGTGCGTAAGTCGTGAATTCAAGTAATTATTACTAGAGAAATTCTAGGAACAGAAGCTCTTTAGAAGTCAGGTCGATCTTCCTGATAGTTATCTTTAAGCGCAAAGAGAGTGTTGCTGAAATACATAGCTATGAAGCGCTCATCAAACTCTTGAGGGATTTTCAGGTTTTTTTGACAGGTCGACCCATTTGCACTGTCAGAACCATGAAAGCAGCGCATAAATTCTACTGTAAAGGCTGACGCTGCCTGGATTAAAGCAATCTCAATTTCTGGGCTGATTTTTTGCGCCATGATGCATATCCCAAAAGTATATTGAGCAATCAGAACTTTTAAAGAAATAGGGTGACCTATCTTTTTTCAAGTTACAATAGACCTAACGGTAATGTTAAAATTCGAAATGTAAATAAGTTTGATTGTTTCATGCTTGCATCGGGTAATTTTGGCACGGGAGGCGGGAGGAAGAATGGGTATGCCTGAAAAGGATAAAGCTCTTAAAAAGGAGCAGATATCCGTCACCTTTACAGATACTCTGTTTCCGGAAATCCGATTCCTCGGATAATGCCCCGAAACCCTTAGGTCTGGATGGGCACTGACTGAACAGGATGCAATGCCTGTTCTAGACTTTTCAGCCAATTTTATGGGATTCGAATGGAATTTGAGACAGCAGGAAACTGCCTGATTATGTGCTCTGGTGTCCGCGGCGGGATTCGAACCCACGGCCCCAGGATTCTTCCCACTTCGGTTTTCACCGCCATCCACCGGGCAGATGCCGTTGGCAGATGTTCGTGGTCTGGACTGTCCCTTTGCCTTAGGCCTCCGAAGTGGCCCGTAGGCACCGCCCGTCCAGTCTCTACACCTTCCGGCCCTGCGTGGCAGGGCTGGCTTGGCTCGGGATCGGCACGGTCCGAGTGGACCAGAGCGTTCCCCGACTTTGAGCGGATACACCATGATGTTTCCTGTCATGGCGCCCAATTGCATTAGGAATCCTGTGCTCTATCCTACTGAGCTACGCGGACACACTCTTTCATCTATACTGAAAGCCGGAACGGGGGCAAGAGGCGGCGGTGCCGGATACTGCCCTGCGGTTCAACGGCGTGCGGCGCGTGCGGCTTTGGCGGCCAGCGTAGCCACATAGCGTTTACATAAAAGCTGGTCGGGCGCGCCGGTCTGTTTGCAGGCCAGTTCCAGCGCCTGTGTGTCTTCCAGGGCCTGTGTCAGGGCCGCCAAAGGCCAAAGATCAAGAGACCGACCGAATCCATTTGTCCGTTTGAAAAATACTGGCGGCCTGAGGGCTTTCATGGCGTCTGACCGACTTTCCCCCTCGGCCATGGCTGCGCGTACCCGCCGCAGGCGGTTCAGGTGGCTTAGAAACGCACGGGCTATGGTAATGGGGCTGGTGCCCTCCGCCAGAGCTCGCTCAATGGCCAGATCAGCATCCGCGCGGCGACCTTCCGTGGCGGCAAAGGCGGCGTCCTCAATGGAAACGCTGCCAGCATCTCCAATGCAGGCACGGGCGTCATCCAGCGTGAGTGTGCCGGTGTCTCCCGCATACAGGGCCAGTTTTTCCACTTCGCTGCGGGCGGCTCCCCGGTCTGCACCCAGCCGGCCCATCAGCCAGTGCAGGGCGTCCGGTTCAATGCGCACCGTGTGGGCTGCCAGCATCTGGGTAATGGTGGCTTCCAGCGTGCGGCCTTCCTCCGGATAGCAGCCAACGCTGGCGCAGTCCGGGCTTTTTTCCAGCAAGGCACGCAGTTTGGAGCGCGAGGGCAGGCTGGGTGATTCCAGAATAACCACTGTATCGGTGGGCTGTTCCAGCACGTGGCTCACAGCTTTCAGCAGTGAGTCAGAGGCATCACGCACCCGCACCACGCGGCGGCCACCCATCAGGGAAAGGGCAGTGGCTTCTTCTTCAAGCCGGTCATGGGTTTCCTTGTCCAGCACGGAAACCCGAAACGGATCATCGGTAGAGCCTGCAATCTTGCGTGTGGCATCCTGCGCGCGCTCACGGATCAGCCCGGTATCGTCTCCGTGCAACAGGATAACACGCCATGCGCCAGGGTTCTGGGTGACGCGGGGCAGGGAACGGGCATCAATCTTCATGGTCCGGCTTTCCTGCCGCGCCAGAAATTACAGAGAACCCGCGTTGGGGGCGTTGCGGCCTGTTGCCATATCGGGAATGGCGTCAGCCCCTTCCTGTTCCATGGGGGCCTGTTTTTCAGACTCCGGAATGGCGTTGGGGGTTGGGTAATAGGCCGCTGGGCCCTGATCGCGCCGGCGGGATGGCGCAGTATGGGTCCGGAACCATGTGGCAACCTGCTGGGTCACCTGCTCGGCCAGAGTCTGTGCCACGCGCCCAATTGCTGTTTCACTGTTCAGGGTCTGGGCAAAATACTGTTCGTACGTGCTGGTGTATCCATCCATTGTGGAGGCATCACCCTGCGCCAGCAGTTTGGGGTATTGTTCAACAGTCAGAAGCTGCCAGTGGGCATGGGCGTTCATGCGCACCCGGCCGGATGTGTTGTCCGAGTGGATATCAATGGATTCCTGCCCGAAGGAGGGCTGCACAATCAGCGTATAGCCATCCGGGTCTTCGGGGCCATCGCCCGCCATGTTCTGCTGCAATGCCAGCCGTAACTGCTGGCCGGAGCGTTCAGGAATATTCGCAACATAAACCCGCTTCAGTTCCACTTCCGGCGTGGTCTCACCCTTCTGCTCGCCATACAGGGGTTGGAATCCGCAGCCGCTGAGGGCTGCGGGCAACACCAGCAGGGGGAGAGCCGTCAGGGGAAGAGCGAGTGCCTTCCGGAGGGAGCGGGTTTTTTGCATCAGCCTGCCGTTACAAAGTTTACAATGCGGTTGGGCACATGCACGCGTTTGACAATACGCTTGCCTTCAAGCAGCCGGGCCACATTGGGTTCGGCTTCTGCACGGGCCACCACGGCATCCTTGGCTTCATCCGGAGCCGCTTCAATGGTGCCGCGCAGCTTGCCCATGATCTGCACTGCAATCGTCACCTGCGTTGCAGCCAGCAGACTGGGGTCTGCTTCCGGCCACGGCTGTTCCACCACCATGGATGTGCCGGGCTCAAGCTGGGCGTACATTTCCTCGGCCAGATGCGGCATCATGGGGGCGCACAGCAGGCAAAGGGTGCGGGCCGCTTCACGCCGGGCAAACGCCATGCCGGGCAGGTCTGCCGTTTTTTCGGCTTCGGCCAGAGCGGATGTCAGTTCATGAATACGTGCCACCGCCACGTTGATGGTAAAGCCTTCCAGCGCTTCGGTTACCGCCGCAATGGTGCGGTGGTTGGCACGGCGGAGCGCATCGGCCTGTGGGGCGATCTCGGCCGGGCAGCTTTCCTGCGCGGGCACTGTCTGGGCAACTGTGCGGACAATGCGGAACAGGCGTTGTGCAAAACGGGCAGCGCCGGAAACCCCGGCTTCTGTCCATTCCATATCGCGTTCGGGCGGGCTGTCAGACAGAACAAACCAGCGGGCGGTGTCAGCCCCAAAGCGCTCGATAATGGCCACCGGGGCCACCGTGTTGCGCTTGGATTTGGACATTTTCTCCACACGGCCAACGGTTACGGGTTCTTCCGTTCCGCGTTTGACCGCGCCATCGCCCTTGCGCTCCACTTCTTCCGGATACAGCCAGTTGCCAGCGGAATCCTTGTAGCTTTCATGGCTGACCATGCCCTGTGTAAACAGCCCGGCAAAGGGTTCGCTTACGTCCAGATGGCCGGTTTTCTTCATCGCGCGGGTGAAGAAGCGGGCATAGAGCAGATGCAGAATGGCGTGTTCGATGCCGCCAATATACTGGTCAACTGCCAGCCAGCCATCCGCTGCGGCGCGCACTGTGGGGGTATCAGCATGGGGTGCCGTAAAGCGGGCAAAATACCACGAGCTATCAACAAACGTATCAAACGTGTCTGTTTCACGGGTGGCGGGCTTGCCGCATTTGGGGCAGGCCACATGCTTCCATGTGGGGTGGTGATCCAGCGGGTTGCCCGGTTTGTCGAAGGTGACATCTTCCGGTAGCTTAACCGGAAGCTGGTCATCGGGAACCGGCACAGCCCCGCAGCTTTCACAGTGAATGACCGGAATGGGGCAGCCCCAGTACCGCTGGCGCGAAACGCCCCAGTCACGCAGGCGCCAGTTGACCACGCCATTGCCCACGCCCATGTCTTCCAGCCGTGCAATGGCTTCACGCCGGGCTTCTTCCGTTGAAAGACCGTCCAGAAAGCCGGAGTTGATCATGGTGCCATCACCGGTGAAGGCGGTTTTGGTGATGGCAAAGTCCGCCTGATCCTTGCCCGGTGGCAGAACAACAGGCGTTACCGGCAGATTGTATTTATGTGCGAAATCAAGGTCGCGCTGGTCCCCGGACGGGCAGCCGAACAGAGCGCCCGTGCCGTAATCCATCAGCACAAAATTGGCGATCCAGACCGGGAAGCTCTGGTCAAGGAACGGGTGATTGACGCGCAGACCCGTATCAAAACCACGCTTTTCTGCCGTTTCCACGGCTTCCACGGATGTGCCAAGACGACGACATTCGGCAATGAACGCGGCAGCTTCAGGGTTCTGCTTACCTGCCCATTCCGCCAGCGGATGATCTGGGGCAATGGCCAGAAAGGACATGCCAAACAGCGTATCCGGCCGGGTGGTGAACACTTCAACAGCGTTCAGGTTGGTGTCCAGCCCATGCGGCGGTGCGTGTAGGGAGAAACGGACGCGAGCCCCTTCCGAGCGGCCAATCCAGCGCTCCTGCATGGTACGCACGCGGTCCGGCCAGCGATCCAGCGTTTTCAGGCCATCCAGCAGGTCTTCCGCAAAATCGGTGATCTTGAGGAACCACTGTGAAAGCTGCTTTTTCTCGATAGGGGCGCCGGAACGCCAGCCCCGGCCATCTACTACCTGCTCGTTGGCCAGAACGGTCTGGTCCACCGGGTCCCAGTTCACCCAGCTTTCCCGCCGTTCCACCAGTCCGGCCTGCAAAAAGTCCAGAAACAGTTTCTGCTGCTTGCCGTAATAATCAGGCAGGCAGGTGGCAATTTCACGGTCCCAGTTCAGGGAGAAGCCAAGCCGCTGCAACGTGGTGCGCATGGCGGCAATATTGTTCAGCGTCCATTCCTGCGGGTGCACACCGCGTTCACGCGCTGCGTTTTCTGCTGGCAGGCCAAAGGCGTCCCAGCCCATGGGGTGCAGCACCGCGTAGCCCCGTGCCCGTTTGTAGCGGGCAATCACGTCACCCAGCGCGTAGTTGCGCACGTGGCCCATATGCAACTGGCCAGATGGGTAGGGGAACATCTCCAGCACGTAATATTTCGGGCGGTCTGCCGGGGGCACATCCGGCACCGTGAAGATGCTCGCTTCATCCCATGCTTTCTGCCAGCGCGGTTCAACAGACTGGAAATCGTAGGAAACGGCGGCAGGAGCCGGTGCGGCAGGCGTGTTGGCGGGCTGTGTCATGGAACTCGTGCGGGTCACTGGGGAGAGAAGGAAACGGCAGGAAAAGCCGGGACGTCAGTCGTCCCGGTTGCCGTTGTCCGCGCGCAGCTTGCGGGCGCGGGAGAGAATACGGGCGGCAATGTCAGATGCAGTGTTGGCGGCAGGTGGAGAATCCATCCATTCATCGCCTTCCTTCACCTGTCGGAACACGGACAGACGCAGCGCGTCAGAGCGCAGGCGGCGGTCAAGAATGAACGCGGTAATCTTGAAGCGTTCATTATGCGCGGCGGGTGGTGTGTACCAGTCCGTCAGGATAATGCCGCCTTCAGCATCTGCCGTGGCAACGGGCATGAAGGAAATGGTATCCAGCGTGGCGCGCCACAGATAGGCGTTTACGCCGCCTTTCAGCTTATCCTCTCCGCCAGATGCACCGCGGTCTTCAGCCAGCAGATGGTTGCGCGGGGCTGTCAGATCCGTGGAGGAGCGTGGACCACTGGAGCAGGCAGGCAGAAGCACCACCCCCAGCAGGGCTGCAACGGAAAGGCAGGAAACGCCCGGTATGCGGCGTGCGGAAGAACCGGGAGTGGGACGGCAGGGCATGAGACGACGTGGCATAATGTCGATACGGCTCCTTCGGCGCGCGGGCGTCGATGTTCCCAGTCCTGTCTGCTTGCGGCAGATCAGGTCCGGTTCATGGTCAATCAGGTCTGTTGTGCCTTCATATCCTGTCGGGGCAATCCCGCCAAGCGTCTGCGTGCAATGGCGGCATGGTGTGTGGGAGTCTTTCCTGGCGCAGGACGGTCCGCAGCCCGGTCCGCAGCGATGGGCATGGTATCTCTCTCTCCTGCACCAAGGTGCCGCCCGTTGCTTCAGTGTGGAGGCGGTTGGAGCACTCAGTCCTGTCGGTTCGGCAGGGCTTTTTGCGCCGGAATGCGCGGGATTTCCTGCTCAATGGCTCTGGGTGAGGCTGTCAAATGCTTCATGATAGCCTCAAAAACGGCTCATAGTCCTCAACGTGGACGCTTCAAATTGCGTTTTATTGGGTGATCACCAGCACGCAGGACATCCCCTGCTGGCGCAGGCTGGTGCAGATATTGTCTGTCTGGTCGGCGGGCAGGCCTGCAAGCCGGGTGCGCCATATGGGACGGCCCGAGCCGCCTGCGTTGACAGGTTCAATCCGGCTGACGGCATTTGCCAGCGCGGTGGAGGATTGTCTGGCCAGTGCCGCAGCGCGCTGTGCCCGTTCCTGCGTGGAGAATGCGCCAATCTGGATGATGGCGTTCCCCGTGCTGTAGGCGGCGTTCTGCCCCCATGCAGCCCGCACTGCTGCCGGGGAAGTTGGTGCGGCTGTATAAGAAACGGGACCAGCCGTTGCAGGCGTGGTTTGGGCTACCGTGGTGCTGGAGACAGGAATACCGTCATCTGCGCTCCCCCCAGACTCTGCTGAGGCACCCATGGGGGCCGGGGGCGCAAGATCATCCTGCAAGGGCGGTGCCGTTCCCACACTCTGCTGGCTGAGGGACGCAGAAGCCGGAGCGGTAACTGCAGTGACGGTAACGGGCGGCGTAGGGGCCGGGGCGTAAGCAATCTGGGTAGGTTGCAACATGGCGGGGATGGGGTCGTTCAGATGCGGCTTGATGGCGGCCATGTAGGTTTTGGCATAACCGGGCAGCGCCGTGCCACGAGAGCGATGATTCTCCGCGCACTGGGGGCCACAATTATAGGCGGCCAGAAAATCCGGTGACCCGAAACGATCATACAGTTCACGAATATAGCCACTGCCCGCCATGATATTGTCATGCGGATTATAGGGATCGGAGCCAAGATGATACCGGTGGGCCAGTTCCATATAGGTGCCCGGTTTAAGCTGCATCAGGCCCACTGCGCCATGGACAGACCGCACCAGATGCCCCCGGATATACTGGTGCCCTCCGGATTCCTGCTGCATGACCGCACGGATCCAGGATTGGGGAATGGAAAAGCGGGTGGAGGCTTCCTGAATATACGGTCCCCACTGGTCAACCGCAGGCCCCGGCGCGCGGTAGGACGTGGGGCGTGATGATGGCCCCGCACAAGCAGAAAGAACCGCCAGACCGCCAAGAAACAGGGTAGAAAGCGCCCGTTTGGGGGAAATGTCTGCTTTCTGAATGCCGTATGCCCTGTTCATGCCCGCATGGTGCCTTTGTTGCTCTGTGGATGCAATCCATAACGGAGGGCCAGAAAGGAGAGGCCGCTATACGGAATACGGGCGATGCGTGATCCGAATATGGCGTCTGGTGATCCTGTTTCTTACCGAAGCGTCGTTCTGCGTGTTTTTCCAGGCATGGCAGTCGTGATGTCCTGCATCAGGTCCGGGTTGGTACGTCTGATCTGCCCGGCGCGCAGAATGCTGGCGGCATTGTTGTCCGGGCTGGTGGCCCATTGTTCCAGAAAATGCAGGTCAGACAGGCTGGTGCGGCCATGTCGGCGCAGGGCGCGGCGGGCGGCGGCAGTCAGAAAGGCGGGTTTAGGTGTCATGGTCTTCTTCAGAAGTTTGCGACTTTCGCAGGCGTAGATTTTCTGGCCGACGTAACGCGCCATGAATGTGTCAATTTCAAGAGGGGATCAGGACAGATCTGTGAAAGATATACGCCGTCGCGCGGATGTTATCGCTTCTGCTTTTCCCGCAGAATCTGTGCGCCCAACGCCTCCAGAGCCTCCTTTAACGGGCTCTCCTGCATGTCGGGCACGCTGCATTTGGGGGCGGGACGGAGGGAGGGCGCCCGTCTGGCTGCGGCAGGGCGCATGCCAGCCTTGGGGTCCTGCACAAAGCGCAGGCGTGCTACTAGTGCCTGCCCGCACCACGTATTGATACGGGCAATCAGCGCATCGCTCAGATGTTGCAGTTCCATGGCAACAGGGCCAGCGCATGCAATGGTCAGGGTGCCTGCTGCCAGCTTGCTGGGGGTTGTCACGGCGGCATGAGCCGGGCCGACAATATCGCTCCAGTCCGTAAAAAGCTGCACGCTGGCCGGGTTGCGGCGGCGAAAGGCCGGAGCGGTCACGGCAGGCAGAAGGGCAGCCAGACTCCGCGCCGTCATGGCGCGGCGCGGTGGCTCGGCTGGTCCGGTTTTGCTTGCGGCATGGTCGGTCGTCTTGCCCGTAGTCTGGGCTGATTGCTCAAGGGATGGCCGCCCCTCTCTCTGGGGTGCCGTGCCTGTTTTCGCACTGCTTCTGGCCGAAGGCGCAGAGCGGGTGGTTGCCCGTGTTTTCTTCGCTCCCGTCTTGCCGGAGAGACTCTCCTTCGTCATAACGTCCTCCGTGAAAACCCCGCCCGCCCGTTCCCTGCTTGACTGGTATGATCGTCATCGCCGTGTGTTGCCGTGGCGTTCTGGCCCCGGCCAGACGGCAGATCCTTACGCGGTCTGGTTGAGCGAGATCATGCTTCAGCAGACCACCGTCAAGGCGGTTGGGCCGTATTATCATCGTTTTCTGGAAAAATTTCCAACCGTGCAGGCGTTGGCTGCGGCGGACCGGGATGATGTCCTCTCCGCGTGGGCGGGCCTGGGTTATTATTCCCGCGCCCGAAACCTGCATGCCTGTGCGCAGAAGGTGGTGGAGCTTGGCGGCTTTCCCAACACGGTAGAAGGCTTGCTTACCCTGCCGGGAATAGGGGCCTATACCGCTGCCGCTGTGGCCGCCATTGCCTTCGGCGTGCCCGTGGTGCCAGTGGATGGCAATGTGGAGCGCATTACCTCGCGCCTGTTTGCCATAGAAGAGCCTCTTCCGGCATCGCGCAAAAAGCTTGCGGCTCTCGCTTCTGGCCTGAACGCGGATAAAGAAGCGCAGAAACGTCCGTCCGATTTTGCGCAGGCGCTGTTTGATCTGGGCGCGTCCCTATGTTCGCCGCGCTCCCCGGCTTGCGGGCTGTGCCCGTGGGTTACGGTCTGCGCGGCGCACAAGGCGGGCATAGCCGCAACCTTGCCGCGCCGCGCCCCCAAGGCGATCAAGCCGGTGCGATACGGTGCGCATTTTCTGGTGATTGATGCTGCCGGGCAGGTGCTTTTACGCAAGCGGCCAGAAAAAGGGTTACTCGCCGCCATGACAGAATTGCCCGGCACCCCATGGCGCACCGAGCCGTGGAGCACGGAGGAAGCCGTGATCCACGCCCCTGTGCAGACCGAATGGCAGGACTGCGGCATGGTCAAGCATGTGTTTACGCACTTCACGCTGCAGGTCACGGTCTATGCTGCACGTATAAGCCGTTTTTCCAATCAGGCTGTGCAGGAGGGGTTTCTGGCTCCCGCAACCGGGGTGGATGCGCTCTCGTTGCCCTCCCTTATGCTCAAGTGCATAAAACGGGGCTTGAAAACTCTGGCCACGTAAATCCGTTGGCATGGCAGGCTGGCAAAAGGCTGTTTGTTTTAAAAGACGTTCGGCCAAGGGCTGTTCGGGTTCAGGAAAGAGATCATGGTTTTTCACCATATTCCCCCACGTAAACGCCCAGATGGCACAGCCGCGTTTGAAGGCCGCCCCGGTATTCTGCTCCTGAATCTCGGCACGCCTGATGATACCGGATACCGCTCCGTGCGGCGCTACCTGTCCGAATTTCTGTCTGACCGCCGGGTGATAGAAGGCTCTCCTGTGCTCTGGCAGCCCATTCTGCAGGGTGTTGTTCTGACGGTACGCCCCGGTAAAAGCGGCAAGGCGTATGAGCGTATCTGGGATAAAACCCGTAATGAAAGCCCCCTGCGCGGCTATACCCGTGCACAGGCGGAAAGTCTGGCCCAGCGCTTTATTCAGGATGACGTGCCCGTGGCGTGGGGCATGCGCTATGGCAAGCCATCCGTTGCGGCGGGTGTGCGGGAACTGCTGGAACATGGGTGTGACCGCATTCTGGCTATGCCGCTCTATCCGCAATACAGCGCCACCACGACTGCTACGGCGAATGATCAGCTTTTTCGTGCGCTGATGCGTCTGCGGAATCAGCCCGCTGTGCGCACGTTGCCTCCGTTTCCTGATCATCCAGCCTATATCAAGGCACTGGCTGATTCCGTGCGGGAAGGGCTGGCACCCCTTGCCATCCCGCCGCAAATGGTGGTGGCGTCCTTTCATGGCTTGCCGCAGGAGTATGTGGACAAGGGAGATTCCTATCTGGCGGACTGCATCCGCACGGTAGAAGCCCTCCGTGCTGCCTTGGGGATGACTGCGGAAACACTGCCGCTTACGTTCCAGTCCCGTTTCGGGCCCACCAAATGGCTGGAGCCCTATACCGCCCCCTTTATTGAAGCCCTTCCCGAAAAAGGGGTGAAGAACATTGCGGTCATTACGCCGGGCTTCATGGCGGACTGCATTGAAACGCTGGATGAAATTGGCAACGAAGTGCGCGATGAGTTCATGGCCAAAGGCGGAGAAGCCTTCACGCTTTTGCCGTGCCTGAATGATAGCCCCGCCTGTGTGGATATGCTGGAACAACTCGCCCGGCAGGACCTTTCCGGCTGGCTGTAAAAGGCTGTTGCAAAACTCTGCCGGGTTCAAGGGTAACCGGTATTGGCCATGGATCTGCGGGGGTTTCGTCCAGATGGGTTTGCCTCGCGCCCTCACACCTGTCTTTCAGGTTCAAAAAACCCAGGGCGGTTTCAACTCCTTACTTTTGACGTACCTCCAAGAGCCAGCATCAGCCGAAGAGGCTGGTGAGTAGCTTACGGCTTGCCGAACAGATCTGCCCCATTTTTTGCCACGTGCATGACAGAGAGCATACGCTGTCAGGTCGGGCAGGGCAGGGAGCGCGTGCTCTGGCCAAACAGAAAACCGGCCTATGTGCTCTGACGCGGCGGTTTGCTGACGGGTCTGTCCGTCTTGGCAGGGAACAGGCACGGCGCACTGGCGGCGCAGCGCCAGCATTCCGGCTTACGCGCCTTGCATACGTAACGGCCTTGCAAAATCATCCAATGGTGGGAATCACGGATCATTTCCGGTGGAATACGCTTCTCCAGCGCGGTTTCCACCGCCTCCACCGTCTTGCCCCGCCCCAACCCGGTGCGGTTGGCCAGCCGGAACACATGCGTATCCACCGGCACCGTGGGCTGATTGAATGCAACATTCAGGACCACATTGGCTGTTTTGCGGCCGACCCCTGCCAACGCTTCCAGTTGGTCCCGCGTGCCGGGAACCTGTCCATCATGCCGTTCCAGCAACTGGCGGGAGAGTTCCACCACATTTTTGGCCTTGTTGCGCCATAGCCCGATAGTGCGGATGTGTTCGCCCACGCCTTCTTCCCCCAACTGCACCATGGCGGCTGGCGTAGGGGCATCCGCAAACAGGCCCGGCGTAACACGATTGACGGATGCATCCGTCGCCTGTGCAGAGAGCACTACCGCCACCAGCAGCGTGAAAGGCGTGGTGTAATGCAGTTCTGTCACTGCATTGGGCCACGCGTGGGAAAGATCGGTCAGGAAAAGACGAATTTCCTCTTTGGTCATGTCACGTGGGGCCTGCGTGACAGTCTTTGCGTCCTCGACAGGTGCTGCTTTGTCTTTTGCCGCAGCCTTCGGTTTTTTCGGGCTGGCAGCAACCTTCCGTTTGGAGGTTGCGGGCTGCGTGGTACGGCGGGATGAGGGCGGGGGCTGTTTGACCATAGGGGCAGTTTATCCCGCTCCAGGCTGGTGCGTCCATTGGCAGAGTGTGGCCTGAGCACGGTTCTGGTTTGCTAAAAAGAATGGGGCACGATACATAAGCGGACCAGATATGGCCTGTTTTCTCAGTTTTCCTGAGCTATTTTTCGGAATTTCCTTATGAATACCCCCTCTTCCGCTGCGCATTCCGCCGCACGGAGGCAAAATCTGTTTGTCGATGTCCTGAAATTTGTCATGCGCCGCTGGCTGGATTTTCCAGTCCCGCTGTGGGTGACTGTGGCCGGTGTCATGGTGGCCACAGTGCTGGATGTGCTCATGCCCGTTCTGGCCGGACGACTGGTGTCGGATGTTGCGCAGCCCGCAACACAGTCTGCTTTGATGCGGGATGCCATCTGGATGCTGGTTGGCATGGCGGCGTGCGGCGTGGGAAATGTGCTGGGCAAGCGGGCCGCCTATCTGGGCATCACACATCTGACCACGCAGGTCATGCACAAGATTGGCGCGCAGGCTTTTGCGCGGGTGCAGCGTCTCTCCACAGACTGGCATGCCAATACCTTTGCAGGTTCTACCGTAAGAAGGCTGACACGCGGCATGTGGGCGGTAGATATGCTGGATGATACCCTGCTGCTTATGCTCATTCCCGAAGTCTGCCTGCTGGTGCTGACCACATTGGTTCTGGCATGGCACTGGCTTTTCATGGGTGTGCTGCTGGGCGTTCTGTCCGCGGTATTCATCACCACCTCCTGCCTGCTGACCTTGCGCTATGTTGCGCCCACGGCACGGGAATCCAACCGGTGGGACAGCCGCATGGGGGCCGCGTTGGCGGATGCCATTACCTGCAATGCGGTGGTCAAGGCCTTTGGCGCGGAGAAGCGTGAAGAGCAGCGGCTGGAGGATGTTATTGGCCAGTGGCGCAAACATACCTGCCTGACATGGACACGCGGCACCAACAGCGCGGGCATTCAGAATCTGATGGTCACGTTTATGCGGCTGGCTCTTGCGGGGGCGGCAGTATGGTTGTGGCTGAAAGGGCTCGCCGGGCCGGGCGATGTTGCTTACGTGCTGACCATGACCTTTCTGGTGCAGGGCTATCTGCGGGATATCGGCCAGCAGGTGTCCGTTGTGCAGCGCTCCGTTAATGAGATGGAAGAACTGCTTGAACTGTGGCGTACCGAACCATCCGTAAAAGATGTTCCCATTGCCGTTCCGTTCAAAGCGCGGGAAGGGGAGATCCGGTTCGAGCATGTCAGTTTTCAATATCCGGGCCAGAAAAAGCAGATTTTTTCTGATCTGAACGTCACCATCACAGCGGGCAGCCGTGTGGGGCTTGTGGGGCCTTCAGGTTCGGGAAAATCGACCTTCACCAAGCTGTTGCAGCGGCTTTATGAACTGGATGGCGGGCGTATCACTATTGATGGGGTGGATATTTCCACCATCAATCAGTCCTCTCTGCGGTCGGAAATTGCCATTGTGCAGCAGGAGCCCATGCTGTTTCACCGCAGTCTGGCAGACAATATTGCCTATGGCAGCCCGGATGCCACACAGGCCGATATTGAAGAAGCTGCCCGGCTGGCCAATGCGGCGGACTTCATTGCCCGCCTGCCGGAGGGATATGACACGCTGGTTGGTGAACGTGGCGTGAAGCTCTCGGGTGGGGAGCGTCAGCGGGTGGCCATTGCGCGTGCGTTTCTGGCCAACACCCCCATTCTGGTGATGGACGAAGCCACAGCCAGCCTTGATTCTCAATCAGAGGCGCTGGTGCAGGAGGCCATGCAGCGGCTGATGGAAGGGCGCACGGTGATCGTCATTGCCCATCGTCTTGCCACTGTGGTTGATCTGGACCGCATTCTGGTGTTTGAGCGCGGTCATGTGGTGGAAGATGGTTCGCACGCAAAACTGGTGCAGAAACCGGACGGACTTTATCACAAACTGTATGAATTGCAGTCTCTGGAACAGTAGCGGGCTGCCCGCGTTAGCAGAGACGCAGATGATAGCCCGTGGGTTTCAGCCCTGAAACGAACTGTTGCCAAACCACCACACGCTGTTGCCAATACGATCTGCCATCAGACTTTCCAGATGATACCAAAGAAAAAGTTGTATAGATAATAATACGTTATTATTTGTATTTTTGTGTATCAGGAGCGTGTCTCGTGCATCAGCGTTTTTTGTCAGAGGGTAGAAAAGGTATGCGGGCAGGCAAAGGCGCGGCTCTGCGCCAGCGGGGCAGTTTTGCCTCCGCGCTGCTGACCGCAACTCTTTTTTCCGGGCCAGTTGCTGCCTATGCACAGACAGTTCAGCCTTCTTCGGGTGGCAGAAATACAGGGGCGGCGTCTGAAGCTGCGGTAGTGCCGCATCGCTCAACCCGGGCTGCCGCCACGCCTTCTGTGGCAGATCCCTCTGCTGCCAGTACAGTGCGCTCTGTTAGCAAAACAGCGGCTGCTGCCCCCGTTGAAAGCAGTGGGGAGGAAAGCGTCATTGTCACCGGCACGCGTGAGACCGGCCGCAAGGCCCGGCAAAGTCTTTCCCCTATTGATGTGGTGTCTGCCAAGCAGTTGAGCCAGACCGGGCAGCCCAACCTGCGGGAGGCTCTGGCCCAGCTTCTGCCCTCTCTCACCATGCCCACCGGCGGGTTTGACACCGGCGCTTTGACTGATTCCATCAGCCTGCGTGGCCTCAACCCGAATGAAACGCTGGTGCTGGTAGATGGCAAACGGCGCCACACCACAGCCAACATGTATGCAGACCCGGGCCCGCAGCAGGGTTCCACTGCTGTTGATATCGATATGATTCCCATGGCGGCCATTGACCATGTGGAAGTGCTGCGTGATGGCGCATCTGCACAATATGGGTCAGATGCCGTGGCAGGTGTGGTGAATATCATCCTGAAAAAGCAGGATCACGGTTTTCATGCACAATCTATCTCTGGCATCACGGCGGCCAAAGATGGTTTTCAGCAGGGCGTTTATCTGGATGGCGGAGCCAAGCTGGGGCAGCGTGGCTTTATTCACGTCAGTGGCGATTTTTTTCATACCGATCACACCTATCGCAGCGCGCCCGATGCCCGTACCGGCACCAAGATCAACAATGTGCTGGGTCAGCCGGAACAGACGCGTGAAAGTGTGGCCATCAAGGCCGGATACGATATTACCGACAATATCCAGCTTTACGGCACGGCAACCTACGCGCATCGCCACGCGGAATCGTATCAGAACTACCGTCTGCCGTCCTCTCTGGCCAGTTATCCCGGTTACGCAGCCCTTTATCCATACGGCTATTCTCCCCTGCAAACCATGGAGGAGAATGATTACGAACTTACTGCTGGCATCAAGGGTGTTTTCAAAGGTTGGAACTGGGATCTTTCAACCGTTTACGGGCGTGACTACAATGATATCGGCCTGAAGAACTCTGCAAACACCGCTATCGAACGTGATACAGGCCGCACGCCAACACGTTTTGATGTGCAGGGGTTCAATAACTCGCAGTGGAGCAACACGTTCGATCTGTCACGCAAGTTCCGGTTTTCTGGATGGCCGCATGAAATCAATGTGGCAGGTGGGGCATCCTACCGGTACGAAAGCTATTCCATTGGCACCGGCTCTCCCGACTCCCTTTATGGCAGCGGGTCAGATGCTCTGGCGGGCACCAACCCCGGAAACGCGGGCAACTTCAATCGTGATGTTGTGGCTGGGTATGTGGATGTTTCCACACACCTTACCCGGCACTGGCAGCTTGATCTCGCTGGGCGTTATGAGCACTACACAGACGTAGGGGATACAGAAACGGGCAAAGTGTCCACCCGTTACGATGTCTCGCCTCGTCTGGCATTCCGCGCCACGATCTCCAACGGGTTTCATGCCCCCACGCTTGCGCAGGAACACTATAGCGCTCTGGCTATTTCTCCCACGGCCGCGCGTGGCCTGATTGCTGTGAATTCGGCCGGTGCGTTGGCAAATGGTGCTTCCGCCCTCAAGCCGGAACGCTCAACCAACGTGAGCGGTGGCATCGTCATGGAACCGTTCAAGAAACTGCATGTCACAGTGGATGTGTATCAGATCAACCTGCGTGATCAGATCATGCCGGGTGGCCAGGTTTATGGCGCTCAGGCTGCATCTGCTTTGCTGATGAACGGCTTTGCTCTGCCGGAGGGGTATCAGTCCTGGTCTGATGCTTCTCTTTCTACTCACTGGTTCGCCAACGTGGCCAGCACACGCACACAGGGGTTGGATCTGACGGCAACCTATCCTACCCAGCTTGGCAATATTGGTCGCATTGATTGGGATGTTGCAATCAACCTCAACCGTACGCGCCTTTCCCATCAGGCTACGGATACCAATGGTAATCCGCTGCTGAATGCGCAGAGCATTGCTTACATCACCACAGCTTATCCGCGCAGCAAGATGATTTTTGGTGGCCGCTTTACCAGCGGAAAATGGGCTGTTGCTGTGCATGAAATCCGCTACGGGCAGGTAACATCACAGTTGACCTATTATGGTGGGGCCGGAAACACTAGCTCCCTCTCCAGCACAAATTACAGAGAGTTCCAGAACACGCCAAAATTCATCACAAACCTTGAAGTCACCTACCGTGTTAATCCACACCTTGCCGTAACGCTGGGGGGAAACAACCTGTTTGATGCCCGCCCCAGCCGCGTGCCGGATAACAACCGTTATCTGGGCGCCCCCCAGTATTACATGAGCACGTCTCAACTTGGTATGAATGGCGGCTTCTATTACCTGCGCGGAGATATTTCTTTCTGATAGCTTTCACGCTGTGGTGTTGGACACTCAGTGATAAGAAAATGATCAAAAAAGACCGTTCTTTCTTGAAAGGAACGGTCTTTTTTTAATGGTGATTTTTTTCAGAAAGACCTGAAAAGAAAAGCCAATACATTTCTCCCCAGCCCAAGCGTGCAGGCACTAAAAATGGCTGAGCAACGCTCGCTTTGCAGAATTGTGCTCTCTCGGTTGTCTCAGCGCAGAGTGAAACCAGAGAGAGCACAGTCAGATCTGTCTGTTCACAATGACCCACTCCTATGTTGAGGACTGGGTAATCATAGTGAATGCAATTTTCGACTGTTTAGTGATTTTATATCAGAGTTTGTCTAACGCGCTCGACAGGTCTTCAATCAGATCACAGCTGTCTTCCACACCAGCCGAGTATCGGATAAGGCTTTCAGGAATGCCGGCAGCCTGACGTTCTTCCGCGCTAAGTTCCACATGGCTGGTAGTTTTGGGGGGGCCAACCAATGTGCCGACAGAACCAAGGCTGGCCGCCTTGTGGGCGTAGCGCAGGCTTTCCAGCAAAACGACAACCTTGTCAAAGTCGCCTTTGACAGAAAAGCCGAGCATTCCACCAAAAGCTTTCATCTGCTTTTTGGCAACATCATGCCCTGGATGTGTCGCTAGGCCCGGATAAAAGACCTTGTCGATTTTGGGATGGTGAGAAAGAAATTCTGCAACTTTCATGCCATTTTCATTATGGCGTTGCATCCTCAGTTCCAGAGTCTTCATGCCTCGTAAAATCATATAGGCCGACTGTGGATGCAGGGTTGCCCCCGTAATTTCACGATAATGAAAAATCGTATCAATCAGATCTTTCCGGCCTACGGCCAACCCGCCCATTACATCAGAATGGCCGTTCAGATATTTTGTGGCGCTGTAAACCACAATATCTGCTCCCAGAGAAAGGGGAGTCTGGTTGATCGGGGTGGCGAATGTATTATCCACAATTACAATCGCACCATGAGCATGGGCGCATTTGGCAAGGCGCTCAATATCCAGAACTTTCAGCGTCGGGTTGGTCGGTGATTCCAGATAAACGACCTTACAGCCCTTTGCGATCTCACGTTCAATAAGATCATAATCTTCGGTGTCACACAGGCAGACATCAACATTTATGTTTGGCAGAAACTCGATAAAAATCTTGTTTGTGCCACCATATGTATCCTTGATTGTCACAACACGGTCGCCCGGGCCCAAAAGAGCCAGCAACGTGTTGCTTATGGCCGCCATGCCCGTGGAAAAGCTGGTTGCCTCTTCTCCACCGTCCATGATTTTTATTTTTTCTTCAAGAACACGTACCGTCGGGTTTGTGTTTCTTGAATAGATATGACCGGGTTTTGCCCCCGTGGCGACGGCAAACCATTCCTCCATATCGTCATAGCCGAATGCAACAGAATTATAGACCGGCACACATATGGCCCCTTCGGAAAAAACGTCACTTTCTCCGGCCCAAACGGATTCTGTGCCAACACCCACGTTTTTCATAGCGTATACCTGAACAGAAGAGATTTCATTGAAGCGGCGGACGTTCTGATTTCATCCATTTTCTGGCTGCCACGCATTCCGGAACCATTTCATTATTATGTTTCCTTCTTGTAACAAAAAGTGGAGAACGTCTCGATCATCAGAGTATAGGGCTATCCATAAACATATTTACTGCGTAATCTTCCGATTATGATATGATATCGTTCGTAATGATGTATTCGATGAGGATTTCCGGCTCATGAAGCTTTATGACCGCATTGATGCGAGTATTCTTGAGATCGTTCAGAAAAATAACCGTCTGACATCTCAGGTTATCGGAGATCAGGTTGGCTTGTCTGCCACGGCCTGCCAAAGGCGTTTGAAACGGCTTCGTGATATTGGTGTGATTGAAGGGGATGTCTCGATCATTTCCGCGCGGGCGGTGGGGCGCCCGATTCAGATGATTGTTCTGGTCACCCTTGAACGTGAACGGTCTGATATTATTGATCGTTTCAAAAGAGCACTTCGTATTACACCAGAAATTGTCAATAGCTTTTATGTGACGGGTGAAACCGATTTCGTTCTGTATGTTACTGCCCGTAGCATGGAGGATTATGAAGTTTTCACCAGAAATTTCTTCTATGAAAACCCAGATATCCGAGGTTTCAAGACACTGGTGGTCATGGACAGGGTCAAAGCAGGTTTTTCGGTCCCTGTAGAAGTTCCTGATGAGGATTAGTGCCGTTATCAGGAGCTGACAGAACACTCGGCATCATGCCGTATTCTTGCTTGTGCATGCGCAGAGTGTTTGAAAGTTATATCAGATCCTGATGGAGGGGTTTTCCTGCCATAACATAGAGGATTTTTCTATTTCTTTTTTTAAAATACTGTTTGGTGGATTATCTTCCCCTCATTTCATAAAGTTGTCTTTTCCCATAGGTCATAAGCCATTGTAGCAATAACAGTGTCCTGAACGCCTGTTCCAGTCAGATCGGCTACAGTAATCTCATCCGATGAGCGTCGGCCAGAGTGGTTTCCGTTCAAAATGGCTCCCAGTTCTGTGGAGCGGGAAGGATCAATGGTTAGGCCGCTTTCCAATGCATGATGAAGCTCCCCAAGACGAGTGGTTTGAGGGAGACTATCAGCCACATAAAGGGATGCGTGAGAAATAATGGCCGGGTCTAATTCATTCTTGAATTCGGCATCTGATCCCATGGCGGTAACGTGCTGACCAGGCTCCAGCCAATCCTGTAGCAGAATGGGGCTGGCTGATGGTGTTGTCGTGACGAGTATATCGGCCCCTTTTGCAGCTTCTGCTGGGTTGGCATAAGCCTGAACGGGCAGACCATATTCTTTTTCACACCATTCAGCGGTTGCTTGCGCCTGTTCCGGGCGGCGCGCCCAAATCCGTGCCTCGGTGATGGGGCGTACCAGCGTCAGGGCTTCCAGTTGCAGGCGTGCCTGTAAGCCTGCACCATAAATAGCAGCAATATGGGAATCCAGGCGTGACAACGCGCGCGCTGCGACGCCACCGGCCGCGGCAGTCCGTATATCCGTCAGATAGCCGTTATCGAGCAAAAGAGCTTTTGTCAGACCTGTTTCTGCATCCAGAAGAACCATCATGCCGCTTAGGCTCGGTAGCCCCAAAGCACTATTTCCAAAAAAACCAGAGCTTATTTTGACAGCGAAGCTTTGAACCCCTTTGACGTAGGCTGTTTTGACATCAACCTCCCCACGATCGGGAATATCCAGCCGCAGGATATCGGGCATCATAACATTGGCCTCGGTCAACGCTTTGAACCCGTCGGTTATGGCATCAATCAGCATTACATCCAGCTTTATCAGTGAACGCAGTTGAAGTTCGGTCAGAATTTGCATGCTCATATCTTCTGGTATTCTGAGACGAGCTTCTGATGCACAGCCATGTCGATGTTTCTCCCAGAAACAACAACAGCTACCGTGCCAGATGGGTGCACTTTCCCTGCAAGTAAAGCTGCAATTCCAACAGCGCCGGCTCCTTCAACAATTTCCTGTTCCTGCCAGTAGGCATGACTAATGCCAGCACTAATCTCTTCTTCCGTCAGAAGGATAATGTCATCAAGATATGTCTGGCACAGATTAAACGTGTAGTGGTTGGGAATACCGATGCCACCGCCAAGAGAATCTGCCAGTGTCGGCTCTTCCGTTACCACAACAGGCTTGCTAGCCTGAAGACTGGCCGCCATGGCAGCGCCTTTCTCCATGCTGACCCCAATAACCCGAATGGAAGGTTTGACTGATTTGGCCGCCATGGCCACACCCCCGGCAAGCCCACCTCCAGAGAGAGGAACAAGAAGGGTATCAACCTCGGGTCTATCTTCCAGAATTTCCAGTGCGATTGTACCCTGTCCGGCAATCACACGCTTATCATCAAATGGCGGAACCGGAAGCAACCCTTCAGAGAGAACAAGCCGATCAACTTCCTCCTGCGCATCATCCTGCGAGGACCCTACGATTTTTATGTCTGCACCAAGCGCCCTTACAGCGCTGATTTTATTTTCAGGAACAAGTTTCGACATGCAGACAACACACGGTTTTCCCATCTGCTGTGCCGCATATGCCAGTGCGCGGGCATGGTTGCCGGTTGAGGCAGCAACAAATCCTTTTGCTGTCTGGCCAGAGAGAAGAAGCGTGTTGCTGACACCGCGTAATTTGAAACTTCCGGTGGTTTGACGAGTTTCCAGTTTCAAAAAAACAGATGAGGCTTGGGGCGTAGATAATGATGCTGACGAGATCAACGGTGTCCGAACAATTCGTTCCCGTAGCCGCCCTGCGGCGGCTATGACGTCACTTAGTACAGGCAGTGTCATGATGAAAGTTGTTCAAAAAAATACTTCGTCACGTCGGTTTGTTTTACAGATGACCTCTTATAATCTGTTTGTAAAGAAAACAGGAAGTTGGGTTTTGTTCTGTAAAGTCTTGCGATAACGGGCAAAGCCCCCTTTTTTTGAAGTTTCATCTGTTTCCTGCTCACGTGCCTGACGAATCGTTTCCATAGCACTGTATCATGATGCTGAACTGTTTTCCCCCATTTTGATACGTTGACGATATGGATTTCTACGCATATATGAAAATTAATGCAGAATTTCATCGTCAAAAGAGACATCGGAATGGCTCTTCTTTTTGTTATTTTTTAGTAACGTTATGCCTCTGAGGGATATTCTCTGCGATACCGCATTCCCATATGAATGAGATTCTGATGATAATAAAACGATTTTTCTCAATTATCGTTTTTTAGGAATGCAAAAAATCCTTACGTAAAAAAACAGGGAGATCACTCAGAACGCTGGTCGGGGATACTGTTCTGAAAGAGGATGGGGCTAAGGACTGCAGCCAGTATCTTTCAACGCGTGGGCGCAACGTTGCCAAGGAGACTAAAACAGAGGCGCATGCTTCACTACGAAAATATGTGAGAAATACGCTTATAGCGCATATTATCCTCTCATATTTGCATCGATATGATGCAAAGAGTCTCCCTCGCTTTGTTATTCTGGTTTCGATATGAAACTGGAAAAGGCGCGATCCCCAGATCTTCTCGGAATGCTTTCTCCAGCCATGCCATCGCTGTGAGATACGCCCAATACGCAATCTGGGTTTTCGTTGCCGACTGTTTCCTGACGAGACGCATGGACCAGTGGCCCTTGGCCTTTGATGAGGAACGTACGGATGAAACAAAGCACTTTGTGCCCTTTGCTTTTATGCTCGACGCTATTTGTGTCGGTCGGGGGCTCTGAAAGTCTCGCAGCTGAGTCGCATCAGAAAGCGAAGGGCCATGTGGCGTTGCCCAAACAGGCGGGCGTCAAAAAGATTACGAGAGCAAAGGGCCGAGCGCGCGCAGCAATCTCTTCGGGAGAAGAGTCCGTAAATGTCGTCACGCGCCGTGCCTCCCATGGCTCGAATGAAATCATGACTGCGCGTGACATAGAAAAATTTGTTCCTGGCACCAATCCTCTCAAGGTGATTGCGCAACAGCCGGGTGTGCTCTTAACAGCAGCCGACCCTATGGGGCAGGATAGCTGGGCGACACAGCTCTACGTTCGCGGTTTCTTTCAGGACCAGCTTGGCTTTACCCTTGATGGCATTCCACTTGGCGAGCTGACTTACAGAAACTACAATGGTCTGGGCATCAATCAGGCGATCTCACCTGATAACATCAGCCGGATGGATGTCTCGCAGGGGGCTGGGGCGGTTGATACCCCCAGCACCAATAATCTTGGCGGTGCGATCAGCTTTGTTTCCATGGACCCGACACGGAAGCGGCAGATTGATATTAGCCAGACGTTTGGAAGCAATAGTGCTTTTAGAACATTCGTGCGTCTCAATTCCGGCGATCTCAACGCGTCCGGTACACGGTTCTTCGTTTCCTATGCACGTAGCAATAGTGAAAAATGGAAAGGTTCCGGCCCGCTGTTCGATCAGAAAGTGAATGCCAAATTGGTTCAGCCCGTTGGTGAGAACAGTGAAATCTCGGCATTTTTTGACTGGGACGATCAGCAATATCTTAGCTATCAGGACCTTTCTCTTAATTATCTGCACACATTAGGGCCGCGTCTGGACAATTTTTATCCAAATTATAAAGGGGCTTATCTTGCTGCGCAGGGCATTTTTACAAACGGGCAGGATAAAAGCAATGATCCGCTGGATGCCATGTTCTATGATTCAAGTGCAATCGCTCGGGATTATCTGGGTGGACTAAAAGCGCATATTACACTTGCCGACAACCTGACGTGGGATAGTGTTGCGTATGGTCACTCAAACCTTGGATGGGGCGGCTACGCCAGTCCATTTGCGTCCTCACCAAATGGTGCCCCCCTGCGTTATCAGGAACATCAAGGATCCATTGCCCGGTATGGCTTTACGACGGGCGTAACATATCAGATCGCTCACAACACGATTAACAGTGGCGTATGGTATGAAAATAACCGTTATATGATGGATTATTTTGCGTATCAGATGCCGCTCCTTGGCGAAGGAAAGCCATTGAATCCGCTATCCATGAGCAGTTTCAGAAATCCGATTGGGCAATTGTGGGGCACAACGTACAACACAAACACGTTTGAATATCATCTTCAGGATACCTACCGTATTCTCAAAAACCTAAGTGTACACGCAGGCTTCCGCTCCATGCTGGTTACAACTCATGGTGGTGCAACAGCGAATGATGTGGCTTACACAGGGCAGTCTGAGCTTCCTTCTGGTTCCTTGACCACAGCCGCCGCTTTTCTTCCGCACATCAGCGCCAACTGGCGTTTCTTGCCGGGGCACGAACTCTATTTTGATATCTCCCAGAACAAGCGTGCTTATGCCCAGGGTGGTTATCAGATGGGCCAGGCCTGGGGTGTAACCAATCAGGCAACATTCCATGAATTGCAGAAAACCATCAAACCCGAATCAGATTGGGCTTATGAATTGGGCTATCGTTATAATTCCAATCTGATTTCGGCGTCGCTTAATCTCTATCGGGTTAATTTTTTCAATCGTCTTCAATCCATGGCATCCGCATCCATTGTTGATCCGGTTTCTACCGTTGTGAATGTTGGATCCGTTACGATGAACGGTGTTGATGCTGCTTTTACAATCAGGCCAATAAAGAACCTTTCCATATATAACAGTATTTCCTATAACGATTCTCGTTACGGATCGGATATAACATCGGCGGGTGTGGTGTATCATCAGGCGGGAAAGAAGGTCGTGAACTACCCGGATTTCATGTACAAAGCGGGTGTGGATTATACCTATAAACGGATGTCGGCCCATTTTGATGTCAATTATATCGGGAAACGGTATCTGAGCTATATGAATGATACATCCGTTCCGGGCTACTGGCTTGCCAATCTTGGGGCAAAGTATCAGTTGGGAACAAAAGGGTTCCTGAAAAACATGACGTTTGAATTCAACGTCTACAACCTTTTCAATTCCTCTTACATCAGTACGATGGGAGAGAATGGAAACCCCTTTATGGGAGATTATCAGAGCTTCATGATTGGTGCGCCCAGACAGTATTTCGGGACAGTGCGTGCCAGATTCTGACCAACGATATTCGAAAAACTGTTTTATCAAATAGCCTGTCTTTACTTTTTCAGAAAGAATGTGTGATATGGATCATGCAAGGTTGAGATTTTCCCGCGAAGAATATGCTGCGCGTCTTGAGAAGACACGTCAGGAAATGAGCCGACGCAATGTCGATCTTCTGATCGTAAGTGATCCATCAAACATGGCATGGCTGACGGGATACGATGGATGGTCATTCTATGTTTATCAATGCGTCATTGTTCCCTTGTCGGGAGAACCAATCTGGTTCGGTCGGGAACAGGATGCCAATGGTGCGCGTAGAACAGCGTGGATCAATGAAGAGAATATCCTTGGTTATCCTGATATCTATGTTCAGTCACCAGAACGCCACCCAATGACCTATCTGGCAGCCAAGATCTCGGAACGGGGTTGGCAGGCTGCTACTATTGGCGTGGAGATGGATAATTATTGGTTTTCTGCTGCCGCTTATGCCGCGTTAATGAAGGGTCTGCCAAATGCCCGGTTTTTGGATATAACTAGTCTTGTCAACTGGCAGCGCGCAGTCAAAAGTCCGCAGGAAATTGTTTATATGCGGCGCGCAGGTAAGATCGTCGAGAATATTCATTCCAGAATCTATGAAAAAATAGAACCAGGAATGAGAAAATGTGACCTGGTTGCAGAGATTTATGATGCAGGGCTTCGTGGCACAGCGGAGTTTGGTGGAGACTACCCAGCAATTGTTCCTTTGCTGCCATCTGGCACAGATGCATCGGCTCCTCATCTTACATGGGATGATCGTCCTATGCTCAAGGGTGAGGGCACTTTTTTTGAAGTTGCCGGATGCTACCATCGGTATCACTGCCCGCTTTCCAGAACAGTCTTTCTTGGCAAGCCAACACAGGCTTTTCTTGATGCGGAAAAAGCAACTCTTGAGGGTATGGAAGAGGGGCTTCTGGCAGCAAAGCCTGGCAATTTGTGTGAAGATATTGCCAATGCCTTTTTCGATGTCCTGAAACAATACGGGATCAAAAAAGATAACCGGACGGGATATCCTATTGGTCTGTCCTACCCGCCAGACTGGGGTGAACGCACGATGAGTTTGCGGCCCGGAGACAAGACTGAATTGAAACCCGGAATGACGTTTCATTTCATGACTGGTTTATGGCTGGATACAATGGGTTTTGAAACAACCGAAAGTATTCTTATTACCGAGACAGGGTACGAGTGTTTGGCAAATGTGCCCCGCAAACTGTTTGTGAAGGACTGAGGGCCGCATCATGACGGATACACAGCTTGATTCCCCTATTGTCGCTACCGTTCCGTTTGATAAAGACGGTATTCATCATGGCTTCCTCCGCCTGCCTTACAGCCGTGATGATTCCGCCTGGGGATCAATCATGATTCCCCTAACGGTTGTGCGTAACGGGGAGGGGCCAACTGCTCTTTTGACCGGTGGTAATCATGGTGATGAATATGAAGGGCCTATTGCGCTATTTGGGCTTGCGCAAGAACTTGATCCTTTAGATGTTTCCGGTTGTGTCATCATTGTCCCGGCAATGAATTATCCTGCCTTTCGTGCAGCCACACGTACCTCGCCTATTGATCGTGGGAACATGAACCGCATTTTTCCCGGCCGCCCGGACGGCACGGTGACAGAGAAAATTGCGGATTATTTTCAGCGCGTTCTATTGCCTATGTGTGATATTGTTCTGGATTTCCATTCAGGTGGCAAAACGCTGGATTTCATTCCATTTGCGGCGGCCCATATTTTACCTGATCCTGTTCAGGAAGAGAAATGTTTCTCTGCCGTTAAGGCTTTTGGAGCTCCCTATTCATTAAAAATGGTCGAAATCGATTCACGCGGAATGTTCGATACCGCCATTGAAGAGATGGGAAAGGTATTTGTCACAACCGAACTTGGAGGTGGTGGCACGGTTTCAGCAAGAACAGCGGAAATTGCCCGACAAGGTGTGAGGAATGTCCTGCGGCACGTGGGTATCCTTGCGGGTGAAGTTGTGACGTCACCTACGCAATGGTTGGACATGCCGGGAGATGAGAGTTTTGTTTTTGCAGAGCAGGACGGCCTTCTTGAAATGTGCGTTGATCTTGAAGCTCCGGTAAAAAAAGGTCAGACAATAGCGCGCATTCATACAATTGATAGAACTGGTGTCGCACCGACACGCATTCTTGCGCCCTGTGATGGCATTCTGATTGCTCGTCACTTTCCAGGCCTTATAAAAATGGGTGACTGTGTGGCATCTTTTGGCGTTGTAATAGAAGATTTATGACCATCATGGAGCAGATAGTCGTGTCACGTCCGATGATACAAATTTCAGACGTTTCAAAGGCGTTCAACGGCATATCGGTTCTTGATGGTTTGAACCTGGAAATTCCCATAGGCCAGAAAGTTGCTTTGCTTGGCCCTTCAGGGTCCGGCAAAACGACAATCCTGCGCCTTCTCATGACGCTGGAAACAATTGATGCAGGCCAGGTGCGGATTGAAGGTGTTCCGATGTATGAGGGAGCACCTGACGCGCCGCGCCTGCTTCCCGAAGGCCAGCTTCGTGCTGTTAGATCACGAATTGGAATGGTATTTCAACATTTCGGTCTTTTTCCGCACTTGAATGTTCTGAATAATATCGCACTTCCTCAGATCCTCAATGCCCAGGCAGGAAAGACTGAGGCAGAAAATCGAGCACACGAGCTTTTGCAAATGGTTGGATTAGGGGAAAAGGCTTACCTTCTTCCTGACCAGCTTTCTGGCGGCCAGAAGCAACGCGTTGCTATTGCACGGGCGCTGGCTCTTCAACCTGATATTTTGCTGTTTGATGAACCGACTTCAGCCCTTGATCCGCAGCGCGTTTCTGAGGTTCTAGATCTGCTTAACATGATTTGTCGGAAAACTGGCGCCACCATGTTGCTTGTAACTCATGAAATGGAGTTTGCCCGGCAGTTTGCCGATCGTATCCTGTTTTTTGATCACGGTCAGATTGTTGAAGACGGTGCACCGGATGAGGTGTTCACCAATCCAAAGGATAATCGCACACGGGCCTTTCTGGGGCTCCCTGTCATAGATGTGTGATGCGGAATATGATTTATTTTTCAAATAAAATAAAAAAATATAGTTTTATTTTAGGAATTTCTTTTTCATTTTTGTACTTTATCCATTCTGCAGACTGCCGAGCAAACGGTGAGAGCCGCTCAACGCAGCTGGAAAAATTGCAAAAACGTGGATATGTAAGAATTGGTCTTTCCAATGAACCTCCCTGGACAGTAATTGATGCAGACGGGCAGGTGGGTGGTGCTGGCCCAGACCTGACTCATGCCGTGTTTCAACGAATGGGGGTTTCAGAACTACGGGGTGTGTTGTCAACTTTTGGGGGCCTGATTCCAGGGCTTCTGGCTGGACGGAGTGATGCAATCAGCTCAGGTTTGTTTATCCAACCCGGCCGGTGTCAAGCAGTTGCTTTCTCAGAACCGGACTTATGTGACCGAGAAGCATTTCTCATGAACAAGGATATGCCTCTTGCACTAAAAACCTACCATGATTTGGCGACAAACCCCTCGCTGCACGTTGGCGTGCCCGCAGGAGGTACGGAGGAACGAGAGGCGTTGGCGGCGGGGGTTCCAGCGAGCCGCCTTGTTCCCGTTCCAGATGGTCCTAGTGGAATGATTATGCTTCTGGCAGGCCGCATACAGGTCTATTCCTTACCTGCATCTTCTGCACAGCATCTGGTTGATCTCTGGCGTGGACAAAAATTTTCTCTTGTGACGGTAGAAGACGCGCCGGTTATGTGTGCCGGAACAGCGTTCAGCCCGAATGCTGTTGACCTCAGGAATGCTTATGATCGTGTGCTGGCAAAACTGAAGGCCGACGGGACGTATGACCGGATCTTGCGGGCACACGGCTTTGATCCCTCTCTCGCGCGTGGTCATACGCGAGAGGAGTTTTGTAGGGGGAAAGAGTCCTTATGACAGAACTCGTCTTATCTGATCTGCTCCGCTCTGTTCTGCGTGGGCTGGAAATTACGGTCATTCTGACAATTTCCGGTAGCATTCTCGCTTTTGTGTGCGCGTTCGTTTTTGGTTTGGGTCGTGTTTCGCGGTGGCGTTTCATTAGAGTTTTCAGCATTTGCTATATTGAACTTTTCCGCGGCACGTCGGTGTTTGTTCAGGTTTTCTGGCTTTATTATGCTCTTCCAGCATTCGGGTTGTTACTCTCTCCTTTGCTTGCTGGCATCCTGGGGCTGGGTCTCAATGTTGGTGCGTACGGGGCAGAAGTTGTTAGAAGCGCAGTGCAGGCGACTGGCCGAGATCAGTACGAAGCCTGCTGTGCGTTAAATTTCACCCGGTATCAGACATTCAGATATATTATTCTGCCGCAGGCTTTTCCTCGTATGTTGCCTGTGTTTGGCAATAATATGGTCGAGTTGATGAAAGCCAGCTCTATTGTCTCGTTAATATCGTTGTCAGATATTACTTTTCAGGCACAGCAGTTCCGTATCCGGACGGGGCAGACTTTCCTTCCATTTGCAGTGACGCTGATTGTTTATTTTATTCTCTATCTTGGCATTCTTTTCTTTATTCGTTCTGTAACGCGATTGGCTAGCCCTCAAAAGGTGAAGGTATAATAATATGACGTGGGATAACCATTTTGCCGTCATGGTCTTCCCTTATCTGCTGAAAGGGTTGCAAGTTACTATCATAGCAACTCTCAGCTCATTCGCTTTGGCAGTGTGTCTGGGGCTGGCAATCGCCGTCCTTGAAAAAATAACCCGAGGGCCAATTTTTTTTCTTATCTCTGGTGTCACACATTTCATTCGTGGTACACCGCTTCTTGTTCAGCTTTTTTTTCTTTACTATCTTCTGCCGTACGCAAATATCACGCTTCCAGCGTTTGGTTGTGGAATTTTGGGTTTTGGGGTTCATTACGCAACATATCTGTCAAATGTTTATAAAAGCGGAATTGAAGCAATTCCCGTATTGCAGTGGGAAGTGAGTAAAGCCTGCAATTTTTCGCCTTTCCAAACATGGCGATATGTTATTCTCCCTCAGGCTATCCGTCCTGTGCTTCCCGTTCTGGGCAACTATTTCATTGCTCTGATCAAGGAGACGCCGCTTTTATCGTCAATTTCTGTTATGGAAATGATGGGAGAAGCCAGTTTGTTTGGCGATATGCATTATCGCTACCTTGAACCCATTACTATGGTCGGGGTGCTGTTTCTAGCTCTTGGTATGGTTGCCAGAGGTTGCGTTGGAAGTATGGCGAGGATTCTCGGTGTACTGCGTGAAAAAGACGATCATTCTGCGTCTTCTTTCAATAGGCCTTATGAAAATTCTGGAATGGACCCGTCTGAAAATCTTATTTCGTAAAACGTAACAGAATAGAAATTAATTAATGTAAATAAATTCATGTTTTTTCAGAAATAATGGAGATTTATTATATCTTATTATTTCACGAACATGACCTACTATCACTTATTTGCCCAGATGTCCTGTTGGAAGAGCGGTTGTGTATTTAATCTGGCTCAGGGCGAAGCTCGAGCGTATATTGGAGACAACAGGAATTTTTGTTAGGAAATCCAGAATTAATTCCTGAAATTTCATCAGGTCTTCAACAACAATACGCAGCATATAATCAGACTCTCCGGACATAAGGTAACATTCCATGACTTCTGGTCTGGTTTTTACGGCCTTGTTGAAAATCTCAAGAGAGTGTTTGTCCTGATGTGTTAAAGACACGTGGACGAAGACATTCACTGCCAAGCCAAGCGCCAGTGGATTCACAATGGCGACCGATCGCTGAATTACGCCCTGATTTTTCATCTCATTGACACGACGCCAGCAGGGAGAGGCTGAAATTCCTGCTGCCATAGCAAGATCGCTATTGCTGATTTCACAATTTTCCTGAAGCACATTCAGAATGCGTATGCTGGTGGTATCCAGCGTAAAAGATGTTTCAGGCAAGATGTTCCCCTAAATTAGAGCATCAAGGTTATTATTACCAGATTATTCACCAACAACGCAAAAGATAAGTCAGATTTTCCAACAAGCCTCCTCTAATATTTCGGCACATGATGCTGCAAGGTTCTTTTTGCTTTGCGGCCCGCGAAATTTCAAAAAAACGGACTTTCTTGAATGTCGTCCTCAATGGTACAGCCAGTAAGAATTTCGGCAACAAATGAGACCAACTTCTGGTTGGGTGTTATGGTTGTGCTCTGGGGATTAAGTTGGCCTGCTATGAAAATCGCTGTTGGGCTAATGGATCCGCTGTGGATGGCAACACTCCGTTTTGCGTCGGCAGGATTCTGCCTGTTTCTGTTTCTGGGGTGGCGACGTGAACTCAAAATGCCCAAGCGCGGTGACTGGGCCATTCTGGCAAGTATAGGCGGCCTGCAAATGATGGCCTTCACAGCGCTTGGTGTAACAGCAATGCAGTATACAGATGCGAGTCATGCGGCACTTCTTGCTTACACAACGCCTTTATGGGGCTTGCTGGCTGGTTGGTTGCTTTTTGGGGACAGGCCAACTTCAACACAGTTAATTGCACTATGCGTCGGGCTTTGTGGCATTGGTTTGATCTGTTCGCCGCTAGAGATGGATTGGAATCGCCCGGGCGCAGTGCTGGGGGCCGCTATGTTACTTCTGGCGGCGGTAGGTTGGGCGTTGGTGATCCTGCATGTAAAGAGGCACCAGTGGGTTTCCCGTCCTATTGATCTGGCCCCCTGGCAGATGCTGTTTGCAACTGTCAGCCTGACCGTGATGTCCTTGGCTATTGTGGGTTTGCCCCATGTTAAACGCTGGACACCCGAACTGTGGGGACTGCTGCTGTTTATTGGACCGGTTGCAACCTCACTCTGTTTCGTAATTTCAGCGGAATATGGACGTCGTGTCTCAACGTTTACTATGTCCAATGTTACATTGGGCGTTCCGGTTATTGGTGTTCTTGCTTCAGCGGTATTCCTTCATGAACACATTACCGCTTTGCTGGCAATTGGACTGGCGCTGATTGTTGGTAGCGTTATTTTCGCGACATGGGCAGGAGGAAGAGCGCGTAAGAATGTTGATGAAGGATGAGGGGGTATATTTTTCTCTCGGTAACTTTACGTGTTTATCAACTTCTTTCGCAATATTGTGATGCTGATTCTTGCCACTCAGTTTTAGCAGGAACATGTTGAGATGTTCCTCCTAAAAAATTGCTTCTCATTCAGACAGGTTGAAAAACTGATCCGCTTTTAATACGGCTTCCAGCAATATATTGGCACCTGCTTCGGCATGGGCCTTGGTAATGCTTTCTTCTTCATTATGGCTGAGGCCATCTTTGCAGGGAACAAAAATCATGGCGGTTGGTGCTACACGCGCTACGTATCCGGCATCATGTCCGGGGCCAGAGACAATACGCCGTGCCGGATAATTGGCCTCGGCAGCGGCTTCTTCCACCATATTTACACATTGTTGATCAAAATGCACAGCCGGGGCGTCCCATATCTGAACGACTTCAATCGTTACACCACCGTTTTCTGCAATCTGTTGCAGGCGCTGCATAAGGTCCTGTTCCATTTTCAGAACAACGGCATCGTCCGGGTCGCGAATATCAATGGTGAAGAAAACTTCTCCGGGCACAACGTTGCTGCTGTTGGGTCTGTTTTCTAACAAGCCGACGGTGCCAACGGCAGAAGGACTGTGCTCTCTGGCAACAAGGCTTACAGCCTCGATCATTTTTGCAGAAGCGAGAAGCGCATCACGCCGTAAGGGCATGGGGGTGGATCCCGCATGGGCATCCTTGCCGCCCACGGTTACTTCATACCAACGTGCGCCCTGAATGCCTGTGACAATGCCGATTGTTTTATCTTCGGCCTCCAGAATAGGTCCCTGTTCGATATGGAGTTCAAAATAAGCTGTCAGGGGGTGTTGCCCACACGACTCTGCACCGCGGTATCCTATCGTATCCAGTTCATCACCAAAGCGGATGCCTGCGCGGTCACGTTTTTCCAGAACGTCTTCTTCAGTAAATACGCCGGCAAATACGCCAGAGCACATCATGGGGGGAGAGAAGCGGGAGCCTTCTTCGTTCGTCCAGTTGATGAGCTCGATCGGGTGGCGCGTGACATAACCGGATTTGTGCAAGGCACGGAGTACGGACAGTCCACCGAGCACCCCCAGAATACCATCAAATTTTCCGCCCGTTGGTTGCGTGTCCAGATGGCTCCCCATAGTGATGGGGGGAAGGGTGTTGTCCTGCCCGGGTCTTCGGGCAAAAAGGTTTCCCATGGAATCATAGGAGACAGTGCAGCCTAAGCTTTCACAGGTTTGCATGAACCAGTCACGCACCTGTTTGTCTTCCTGCGTGAGGGTTAAACGACGGATACCGTCTTTTGGCGTCTTCCCGAAGCTGGCTGTGTCCATCAGATCGGTCCAGAGAGCCTGCCCATCCACACACAGATTGCTGATTCTTGCCTTGTTTTTTTCCTGCATCATACCTGCCAATCCTTTAATACGACGCTTTATTTCAAGATGATTTATGATTCCACAGTAACGCGATTAGGGTTGTTGGGATGTTCCGGCCAGGTCAGCTCTTCTTCTACAGGTTGAGGTTGCATGGTAATACAGCCGTCAATAGGGCAGACATGGGCGCACAGGTTACACCCTACACATTCTTCCTCAATCACATCGTAATGGCGTTCACCATTTATCATGGATTTGGCAATTGCCTGATGAGATGTATCTTCGCAGGCAATGTGACATAGCCCGCAACTAACACAGGCATCCTGATTGATTTCAGCTATTGTTTTGAATTTCAGATTCAGCTTGTTCCAGTTGACAAATTTTGGAATAGCCTGACCACTCAGAGACGGAATATCCGCATACCCCTTCTGGTCCATCCAGGCGGAAAGCCCATCAATCATGTCATCGACAATTCGGAAGCCGTAATGCATTGCGGCGGTGCACACCTGAAGCGTGGTGGAACCCATAGCCAGAAACTCGGCGGCATCCCGCCATGACCCGATACCGCCTATGCCGGAAATAGGCATACCAGCCATTTCCGGGTCACGTGCAATTTCGCCAATCATGCGCAGGGCAATGGGTTTTACGGCAGGGCCGCAATAGCCACCGTGTGTGCCTTTTCCCCCGACAACCGGCATTGGGGCCATCTGGTCCAGATCAACGCCGATAACAGACTGAATGGTATTAATGAGTGAGACCGCATCCGCGCCACCGCGTTTTGCGGCATGCGCGGGCATGAGAATATTTGTGATATTAGGCGTCAGTTTTACAATAACCGGCATACGCGTATATTGCTTGCACCAGCGTGTAACCATCTCCACATATTCGGGCACCTGTCCGACTGCGGCACCCATATTGCGTTCAGACATCCCATGCGGGCAGCCGAAGTTCAGTTCAACGCCATCCGCCCCTGTTTCTTCCACTATAGGAAGAATGGCCTTCCAACTGTCTTCCACACACGGCACCATCAGACTGACAACAACGGCCCGGTCAGGATACTCTTTTTTTACCTGCTTGATTTCTGCAATATTCACGGCCAGAGGTCGGTCAGAAATCAGTTCGATATTGTTCAGCCCCATCATACGGCTGCCTTTATAGTTCAATGATCCATAACGCGAACTGACATTGACAACGGGGGGATCTTCACCGAGCGTCTTCCAGATGACCCCGCCCCATCCAGCCTCAAAGGCGCGCCGCACATTGTAGGCTTTATCTGTTGGAGGTGCAGAAGCCAGCCAGAATGGGTTGGGAGACGTGATGCCAGCAAAACTGGTGCGCAGATCAGCCATGGTCTGTTCCTTTATTGCCCTGATGTTTCGGACAGCATCAGATGAATAGCCTCTGCTGCGTCTCGCCCGTCTCGCGCTGCGGCTACAGTCAGATCCTCTCCAGGCGTGCAATCTCCTCCAGCATAAACACCTTCCATTGTAGTGCGGTACTGATCATCCACCAGAATACGGCCACTGCTGATAGCAATGGAATCGCCTTTTAACGGGTCGGGCAGAAAAACTTGCCCGACGGCCTTAAGCACCATATCGGCTGGCACCACAAACGTGTCCTGTAGATCATACACGACTTGCCCATCAGGCTTCATTGAGCCCCGTGCAAATTCCACACCGCAGAGCAGGCCATTTTGAGCCACTATTCTGATCGGCGAGGCCCAATGCCTGACGCTCACGCCATTTGTTTGCGCCCATTCCCGCTCAACCGGAGTGGCAGACATATGCTCTGCCCCACGTCGGTAAACAAGAGTAACCTCTTCCGCCCCTAACCGGCGGGCTTGGACGGCCGCATCGACTGCTGTGTTGCCACCGCCAATCACCACAACCTTCCGACCAACCGGGACAGTTTTCTTATCGTGTGAGCGTAGGGTTTCAATAAACCTTACGGCATCCATAACGCCGTCAAGCTGTTCTCCCTCTATTCCCAACGCACGCACACCAGCAAGCCCAACGGCGAGAAAGACCGTATCATAGTCACGCCGCAGATCTGAAACCGTAAAGTCTTTTCCAAGAATTTGGGTGCCGGAGAATGTAATGCCGCCTATGCTCATGAGAAACTCTACTTCTCTCTGGGCAAAATCATCGGCCAGTTTATAGGCGGCTACTCCATACTCGTTCAGTCCGCCTGGTAGAGCATGGGCGTCAAACAGCACAACGTCATGCCCGTGGAGTGCCAGCCGATGCGCGCAGGCCAATCCAGCAGGGCCTGCGCCAACAACGGCAACTTTTTTGCCTGTTAAGGCTGCACGGGTAAAAGGCTGGTCGCCATGCGCCATCTGCCAGTCTGTTGCGTGGCGCTGCAAGGCACCAATGCGAATAGGGTGCCCTTCTTCCCGCACGTTATGCACACATTTTTGCTCACACAGAATTTCTGTCGGGCAAACACGGGCACACGCTCCGCCCAATATATTCGCTTCAAGGATGGTTCGGGCGGCTCCCTGCATATTATCTGTTGCAATAGCCCGAATAAATTTTGGAATATCAATGCTGGTTGGACAGGCTTCAATGCACGGAGCATCGTAGCAGAAAAAACACCGTTCGGCTTCGACTACTGCCTGTGCATGCGTTAGAGGCGGGTGCGCATCTGCAAAGTTGACTGCTAGTTCTTCTTCGCTCAGGCGGCAGCACAGGGTATCCGGGAGGCTTATCATGACAGTCCTCATGAAATTCCGATTTCGTAATGGTATGAGGAAACAAGCCGCTTCCGCAACATTTTTCTGACCATCTGTTCAGTTTTTGCGTCTCATATCGGAAACTGTTGCTTGTCTGCCTCTGAAAGCTGAGCGGCTCCCGTGCGCCCAATTGGGTGAGCGGACCATATTGAGAATGAAAGGGTAGAATTTCCGAAGCTACTCGAAATGGAGCGCGTCATTGCTCGGTGCTATTATGCAAGAAAACAAGCTGCTGTTACGATTTCTTGTGCCACAAAATCGCTTTTTAGTATTCTTTTTTATACTTATATAAATTTACGGAATTATTTTTTATGGCGAACATATAGTTCTTCTCTGAATGCCCGTCATGTGGATTTCAGTAAATCGCATGACAAACGTAATATTTTCTTCCACACTTTTTTATATAGGCTCTACCCGGTTACAAAAGACGGCTCCTATGCTTACCGTATATGTCCGATCAAGTTCCCGCTTGCGGCATAAGAAAATACAAGAAGATCGAAAATATCATAACGGGAAGCGTGCGGACCGCTTATAAGCAGGACGTTCCAGATAGCGGCCAGCGCCTTTTACGGCTTTTAAGTCTCCGTTGTCCCACACCAGCTTGCCGTTGCTGATGGTTTTTCGGGCAAGTCCGCTGACAGTCATACCTTCATAGATATTGTAATCAACATTTTGGTGATGCGTTGCGGCAGAGATAGTGCGCTCAGCCGTTGGGTCCCATAAAACAATATCGGCATCAGCGCCTATGGTTATGCTCCCTTTCCGCGGATACATATTGAAAATACGGGCTGTGTTGGTCGATGTCAGCGCGACAAAATTCTCTGGTGTCAATTTTCCACTTTTCACACCGAAATGCCACAACACGCTCATACGGTCCTCAATGCCGGGTGTTCCATTGGGAATACGCGTAAAATCAGCCTTGCCAGCTTCCTTCTGCGCCTTGCAGAAACAGCAATGATCGGTTGCCGTGGTCTGCAACTGGCCAGACATTAGGCCGCCCCATAATGCTTTCTGATGATGAGCAGGCCTGAACGGGGGGCTCATGACGTATCGGGCGGCTTTCAGCCAGTCTGATGCCGTATAAACCTGATCATCAAATACCAGATGCTGAGACAGAACTTCACCATAGACTTCCTGCCCACGCATACGAGCCTGCGCTATGGCCGAGGTCGCTTCTTCAGTGGAAACATGGACAACGTAAAGTGGCACACCCAGCAAACCAGCCAATGTAATGGCACGCTGTGTGGCTTCTCCTTCTACTGCTGGCGGTCGCGAAGCAGGATGCGCTTCCGGGCCGGTTTGTCCCTTTTCCAGCAGATTTTGCTGAAGATAAGCAACGGCATCCCCGTTTTCTGCATGCACCGTGCAAAGAGCCCCCAGCTCTCCCGCACGCCGCATGGAATGGAGAAATGTTTCATCTTCAACCATCAAGGCATTCTTGTATGCCATGAAATGCTTGAAGGAATTAACGCCACAGTCCTGCACCAGAGTTCCCATATCGGCATGGACCTGATCGTTCCAGTGCGTAATCGCAACATGAAACCCGTAATCGGATGCTGCCTTCCGGGCTTTCTCGCGCCACGCCTTCCAGGACTCCAGCAAGGTGCGGCCAGAACCGGGAATGACAAAATCCAGAATACTGGTTGTGCCTCCGGCGAGACCCGCCGCCGTGCCTGTATAAAAATCATCACTGGCTGTGGTGCCCATGAACGGCATTTCCATATGGGTGTGCGGATCAATGCCACCCGGCATAACCAGCAACCCGCCAGCATCAACAACGTCATATCCAGCAGGTGTTTCCAGATTTGCACCTACCTGTACAATCAGTCCTGTATCGTCACACAGAATATCAGCCCGTGTTGAACGTTCAGCCGTAACAACAGTTCCGCCTCTGATATGCAGCATGATCCGGTTTGCCTTCCCTGCTGTTCGGCCTGAAATGAAATTTATATCAAAATCGTATTGTTATTTTGACCTCTTGGTCAATAAGATATTCTGAGAGCGAACCAATCAGAAAGTGTCCTCAATGCCCCCCACCATGGATGGTCAGACTGATACGCGTTTGATTAACAAGGATCTCGCACCCACCCAGGCCAGAACGTGGGCGTGGTCTGATTATCTCTTTCTGTGGATGTCCAACGTTCATAGTGTGGCAGGGTATGTTACTGCAGGCAGCCTCTTTGCCATGGGGTTGCCAGCAATGGATGTTTTTCTGGCGCTGCTTCTGGCCATATGTGTTGTGCAATTAGGCAGCAATCTTGTCGCTCAACCCAGCTTTGTTTCAGGCTCACCATTTCCGGTTGTTGCGCGTATGGCATTTGGTGTTCATGGTGCCATTGTACCGGTTTTTGTAAGGGGCGCTATTGCTGTTGGATGGTATGGCATCCAAACATGGCTTGCCTCCAACGCGCTCCTCATTCTGGCACTCAAGATCTGGCCTTATCTGGCGTCATGGGCAGAAGTGCAGCAGCATGGTTTTGCGGGGCTTTCCACCTTGGGGTGGGTAACCTTCATGACCGTATGGCTGCTTCAACTCCTGCTGTTCTGGCGCGGAATGGAAGCTATCCGGCATTTTATTGATTGGGCAGGTCCAGCTATTTACATCATGATGATTGCGCTGGACGGGTGGCTTTTGTGGCATGCACACGGGCAGATTGATTTTCACGTTTTTGATACGTCTGAAAACGGGAATTTCACAAAAAGGGTTTTGGGTGTTCTGAATGCAGTCTCGTTAACTGTTGCCTATTTTTCGCCCATCATTCTGAATTTTGGTGATTTTTCTCGTTATGGAAAATCAATGCGGGATATCCGCGTTGGCAATTTCTGGGGGCTTCCTGTCAATTTCATGGGTTTCTCCATTCTAACGCTTGTAACAATTCTGCTGACTCAACCTGTCTTTGGGCGTATTATTCTGGATCCTGTTGAAACGATTACTCAAATTGATAGTCTGAGCATTATTGTTGTTGGTATGGCGACGTTTCTGATCGCAACAATAGGGATCAATATTTCTGCAAATTTTGTTTCAGCCGCATTTGATTTCTCAAACCTTTCTCCTCGTCTTCTTTCCTGGCGCAAAGGGGGCGTTATTGCTGCTGTGGGGGCTATTCTTGTAACACCATGGAATCTCTACACACGGCCAGAGCTTATTCACTTCACGCTAGACGTCCTTGGCACCTTTATTGCGCCTCTTATCGGTATTCTCCTTTCTGATTACTATCTCGTCCAGAAAAAGATGGTTGATGTGCAGGCCCTATACTCTGACAGTCCGGTAGCGCGTTACTGGTACCGTAAAGGGGTGAATTTCCATGCTCTTTTCGCTCTTATAGCGGGCGTGGGGTGCGGGTTGATCATAATTTTCACACAGCATTATATGGCTTTCCGCAATTTTTCCTGGATTGCAGGGTTTTGTGTGGGAGGAATATCATACACGGGGTTGAGTTTGCTGCTGCCCCGTTCCCACAAACAGCCTCAACCGTCTCCATGATGTTTTGGATGACGTTTTCACAATCTGAATTTAAAAAAACAGGTTGATCTTGTCAGATCATCTCCACGAATGCTTGTGCAGCATGCCCCATGCGTCGTGATTTGTGGCGCAGCATAGAGAAGTTGCGTTCATCCAGAACGCAATCAAGAGCCTGAATGAGGCCTGCCCGAACGCGCGGCGCGGCAGCAAGGTGAGAGACGGCGGTAATCAGATCACCATCTGAGACAGCCTCCATCACGGCCTCATTGGACGGAAGAACCAGTCTGACTGTCAGTTCTGCTAAATCCAGACCAAAACGGGAGTGCAGACAGGTTTCCAGATGGTTGCGTGTGCCAGATCCTTCCTCACGCAAGACCCATTGGGCTTTTATAAGGTCTTCACGGCGGGGCGGGCGGTTCGTCAGGGGGTGTCCGGGTGCCACATAGAGCCCAAAGTCATCTCCTCCCACTTTGTGCCGCGCCAACACTCCTTCCTCAACATAGCCTTCCACAAATCCCAAATCCGCATCGCCAGCAAGAACGCTCGCGGCTGCCTGCGTTGTATTGCAAACCAGAAGGTCGAGCGTGATGCCGGGGTAGCGGGATGCGAACCGTGCGAGGCGGCGCGGCAACCAGTAGCTCGCTACTGTCTGGCTGGCGACGACGCGCAGCGTTCCGCGGACCAACCCTGAAAGGTCTTCAAGTGTTTGCAAAGCATGCGCCGCTTTTGCCAGAACACCTTGTGCCTCTGGCAGAAAAGTTCGGCCTGCTTCGTTAAGCTCAAGGCCGCGTCCAATGCGTTCGAACAGTCTGGTTGCGTGTTTTTCTTCTAATGCAGCAATGGCAGCACTTACGGCAGGTTGCGTCAGGCACAGAATTTCGGCAGCCGCACGCATGTTGAGCGTTTCCGCAACGGTCACGAAGATACGAAGTTGTTCCAATGTCATTCAATAAATATAATCTATTGAACAGATACAAACAATCCATTGGATTTATCGAGTGTGGGCCGCGATGCTGCCCTCATGAAACAGAAGCGTCTCAATTATGGTTATGCGCCTGGGGTAGTCCTCAGTCTTGCCGTCGCCGTCGTATCGTTATTGGTAGAACAGGCTGAGCGGCTACTAACAGGCACGGTATGGCTTGAAGGGCTTGTTCTTGCCATTCTTCTGGGAACAATCGTTCGCACTGTCTGGATGCCGTCAGCCCGCTATCATTCTGGTATCCATTTTACGGCGCATCGTGTGTTGGAATGGGCCGTTGCACTAATGGGGGGAACAATCAGCGCGGGCGTGGTGCTGCGGGCAGGGCCGGTGCTGCTGTTCGGGATTGTCGTCACAGTGTGCGTTACAATTCTCGCTGGTATCGCAATTGGGCGTGCATTGAAACTGCCCACGAAGATGGCCATTCTGATTGCATGCGGCAACGCAATCTGTGGCAATTCCGCGATTGCCGCTATAGCCCCGGTTATTGATGCGGATAGCGACGATGTGGCGACATCTGTCGCCTTTACTGCCGTGCTCGGCATTATCGTGGTGGTTGCCCTGCCAATCATTGCCCATGGATTGGGGTTGACGGCTGAAGGTGGGGGTATGCTGGCTGGGCTGACGGTGTATGCCGTGCCACAGGTTCTGGCTGCTGCTGGCCCCATGGGCCCGGTGGCGGTACAGATGGGCACGGTGGTCAAACTGGTGCGTGTGCTGATGCTAGGGCCAGTTGTCGCTGGTTTTTCGCTTCTTCACGCACGAACGGAGTTGGCGCGGGATGCCTCCATTTGTAGATTCGGCGTAACCCGGTTCCTTCCGCCATTCATTCTGGCGTTCATGGCGCTGATGGCCCTGCGTTCGGTCGGCCTGCTACCGGATGCTGTGGTCGTCCCCCTGCACGTTACGAGTAACGTGCTGACAATTGTCGCCATGGCGGGACTTGGCCTGACCGTTGATCTGCGCGGTGTCTGTGCTGCCGGCATGAAAACCATAGCCTGCGTTACACTCTCTCTCTTCCTGCTGGGAGCTGCTGCCTTGTGCGTTGTTCGGTTGTGCTGTCATGCATAACGGAAAACGGCACCCGCATTGACCGAGCAGGGAAGGTCCGCATGTCAAGAAAGGGTGAAGGCTGGCTCAGGCATTTTTGAAGAAGGTGATGGTGCACCAGAATGCGTAGGAGCAGTATAGTTGCTCCTACCCAAGATGATACCGTGTCTTATTCAGTAATCGCGCGGCCTTGAGGAATGTTCTGAGGGTTAGCACGGGCGGCTACTTCTCGCGCGTAGGTCTCATTGGCCCGTTTGATCAGGAACTGGCGGATTTTTTCAATGTCCTGACGTGAAAGGATGTCATCAAAGCGTGCCATGCCGTACGCGGTCAGGGCTCCCCGGCCGACAACATTCTGGAATCCCGCCATGTGATGAATGGCACCTGACCAGCGCAGGTCCGGCAGGACACCACCAGAAAGCGCGTTGTCACCGTGGCAGACCTGACAGAACGTTTCGTAAAGCTGGTACCCTGCGGCGGCCTGCTGTGCATCGAATTGTGCTGGCGGCTTGACCGGTATCATCCCCCTGTCATTTTGTGGTGGGAGTTCTGCTGTACCATCCAACGCGAAAACGAGCAGACGGGAATGATTGACCGTCCAGCCTGAGGACAGCGCCGTTCGTCCCATCAGCAATGGATAAATGCCGCCCCAACCGGTTTCTACAGCAATATATTGCTTGCCATTCACTTCATAGGAGATTGGCGGTGCGATAATCCCGCTCTGTGCATTGAACTTGAAAAGATCTGCACCATTCCTTGCGTCATAGGCATGGAACTCGCCGTTCGCTAGCCCCTGGAAGATCAGGTTGCCACCCGTGGAAAGGAGGCCTCCGTTCCATGGTCCCTTGTGATCGACCCGAAAGATTTCCTTCTGTTGTTTGGGGTCCCACGCAATCAGCCACCCTGTGAGCGTCTTGAGAAAACCGTCGCGGATAGCGGGATCATCGGGAAGGCCCTGCATGCTGATTCCGAGGTTCAGGCCTTTCTGCTTTAAGGGTTGGGCGTCGGGGGTAAACACCATCGGGATCTGTTGGGCAGGAATATAGACAAGGTCAGTCTGGGCGCTATAGCTCATGGCTGCAAAATTATGTCCGCCCAGATCCCCCGGAAGGCCTGCCCAAGGTTTGCCCGTAAGGGAATACAGTGCGTCAGGAACGATATTGGGGCGGCCCGTTACGGGATCAATCTCTTTGGCCCAGTTGACAGGCACATAGTTCCTTGCCGAGATGAATTCACCTGTTTGCGCGTCTATAATATAGAAGAAACCGTTTTTGGGTGCGTGAAGCAGGACATGACGCTTTTTGCCGTTGATTTCGAGATCGGCGGTCATAATGTGCTGGGTCGAAGTATAATCCCACTGGTCCTGAGGTGTTTCCTGAAAATGCCAGACATATTCACCGGTTTCTGGCCGAATAGCCACAATTGACCCAAGGAAGAGATTGTCCCCAATTCCGTCAGAACGTTGTTTATAGTTCCACGGTGAGCCGTTGCCGACGCCAACATAGACAAGATCGGTCTGCGGATCATAAACGATGGAATCCCATACCGTTCCGCCACCGCCGGAATGGATCCATGCACCATGCGGCCCCCAGGTACGATAGGCCATGGTCATCAGGGGGGCGTCAGATGCTGCGTGGTCGGGTTGATTTGAACGGTTGGGCGTGGTGTAGAAGCGCCATTTCAGCGCCCCGGTTTCTGCATCGAAGCCCGAGACGAAGCCGCGTGCGCCGAACTCTGCGCCACCATTGCCGATCATCACCACGCCCTTGGCTACGCGTGGTGCGCCATCGGTAATGTAGGATTTTATATCGCCCAGCCACGCGTCCTTGGGAATTGTGTCCACCTCCCATATTTTGTGGCCGGTTTTAGCATCCAGAGCGATCAGACGGTTATCGAATGTTCCTACAAAAATCTTGCCGTTCCAGTAGGCGGCCCCACGATTAACGGTATCACAACAGCCGCGCACGGCGGATGGTCCCGGCACTTGAGGATCATAACTCCAGAGCAACTTGCCGCTCGCTCCGTCATAGGCGCGGACCTTGCTCCAGTTTGTCGTGGCGTAGAGGATACCATTGACCACCAGCGGCGTGCCTTCCTGGCCGCGATTGGTGTCGAAGTTGCTTGACCAGGCCAGTTTGAGCCGGCCAATCGTTTCCGTATTGATCTGGTTTAGCGGGCTATAACGGTGTTCGTTATAGGTGCGTCCATGGGTTGGCCAGTTCTGTGGCGATTCCTCCGCTTGTGTGACGACAGGATCATCCGTTGCAGCCTGGCTTTGCGATAGATGGATAGCGGACAAGGTAAGGATGACGACCATATATAAGGTCGCCCTAAACAGGAAAAAGTGCTTCATGATATTGCTCTCGACCGGTGCTGATTTGCGAAGAGTGCTCCGGTTATTGTTTTTAATATCGCATGATCACGGATTTGATTTCCGTGAAATGATCGATGAACGCACTTCCGAATTCACGGCCGATTCCAGATCCTTTTGTGCCGCCAAATGGCATGGCGGGATCGATATAATTGTGCATGTTGACCCAGACTGTACCCGCTTCAACACGAGGAATGAGACGCAGGGCCTGCGATAGATTGTTGGTCCAAAGGCTGGCAGCCAGACCGTATGGTGAGTCGTTCATGAGTGTCACCAGTTCGTCCACGCTGTCATACGCCAGAAGAGACGCGACTGGACCGAATACTTCCTGACGCACCAGTTCGTCATTCTCTGATCGCGCCAGTACTGCCGTTGGCTGTATGTAGCAACCGGGCAGATCAAATGCGCCGCCGCCATGGATGAATGTCAGATTCTGGTCACGCGCTCGCGTGAAATACCCGATCACTTTGTTAAAGTGGGACCGATTTGCCAACGGGCCGAAACGGCTTTCATCATCCATCGGATTACCCGGCGTGAGAGTCGCCAGGCGCCTGCCAAGTTGCTCTGCTACATCATTGATCAGGGAGCGATGGACATAATAGCGTTCAGCAGAAGCACAGACTTGACCCGAATTGAGAAAACCGGCCTCAATAATGCCCTCTACCGTCTTCTCTGGCGAAACATCAGGTAAGAAACCTGCGGCATTCTTGCCACCGAGTTCGAGAGTGACCCGTTTGAAGCCAGATTGAAGGGCGGCTGTGCCGATAATTGCCCCTGTTTCCATGCCTCCGGTAAACGTAACTTTGGCAATTTTTGGATGTGTTGTGAGGGCGTGACCCACCTGCTGCCCGGGGCCGTTGACCACGTTCAGAACACCAGGGGGGATTCCTGCTTCAATCGCCAGTTCTGCAACACGTAGCATGGTGAGGGGCGTCACCTCGCTGGGCTTGATGACGGCTGTGCAGCCACACGCCAGCGCTGACCCGAATTTCCAGACCGCAATCATGATCGAAAAATTCCAGGGTACAATGCCTGCCACCACACCCAGTGGCTCACGCAGTGTCAGCCCGGTATATTTCTCGCCATTGGCGGAAGGGAGAGAGAGTGCAACAGTCTTGCCCTCAATTCGTGTTGTCCAGCCTGCATAATAGCGCAGGAATGATACGGCATAATCGACCTCGAAAGCACGTGATAAAGTAATCAGCTTTCCCGAAGTCAGGGTCTCAATCTGTGCCAGTTCTTCACGATGGGCGATCATGAGATCGGCAAGCCGGTTCAGCAGCAGGCCGCGCTGGGCTGGAGAAACGTTCGCCCAGCCACCGTGAAAGGCACGGTGAGCGGAGTCTACCGCATAGTCGATATCTCCGCTCGTGGCCGTGGCAACATGTGCAATCACCTGATCCGTAGCGGGATTGGTGATGGTGATCACTTCGTCCTGCTGGGAAACAACAGTTTTGCCGTTTATGAACTGACCGTTCAACCGATTCATGAAATCGCGAACTTGGGGTAGTATGGAAACTTCAACCATATTTTAAACGTCCTGTTCTGAACGGAAGATATTCTTGATCAGTCGAACAGGTGGATCGGTAAGGCAAATTCCACCCAGTAACGGTCGCCGCCAATTGTATTGCGGGCATCCAGGGCATGCTGCCATTTAAGGACTACGGCTGTACCGGGGGAAAAATCATAAACAATCTGCGGTCCTATGGTGAAGTTGCGCAGCTTGTAGCCGTCCATATAACGTTGCCCGTTCAGGGTATCGTTACTTGTCTGGTAGGCCCAGTTGCCGTTGACGCCAAACTGCAGTTTGCGCAATTTAGGGAACGGGCGGTAGGAAATACCATAATCCATGTTGAACAATGTACCATCATGGTAGCCTGTATCACGGTTACGGGTTGACATCTGAACTGTATTTTCAAGAGAAAACTCCCAGTTGCCAGGGGTCCATGTCACGGCGCCTTCTTCCATGAATGTCACGCGCGTGGCAGTAACATTCGAGAAATCAGAGTGGTTGTAAGAAGAACCCGGAAACCAGAAATCCTGTCCGAACAGTAAATGCAGGTCTCCTTTCGACCAGGTGACATAGAGGGCCTGCAGGTCGAATGATGACATGTTGAAAGTATAGCTGTTCTGGCCACCGACACTTACATATTTGCGCTGGAAAACTGGCGAAAGTCCGGTGGAAAAATGAAAGTCCCCTAGTGCAAAATTCCATGTATGCAAAAGGCGCGGCGCAAACGCGAACAGATTTCCTCCAAATGCTTCGGGGGAATGACGACCGTGGCTGTCGTTGAGGGATGTCAGCGGAATATCAGCAAGATAATTCAGAAGTTCGGTTTTCCCGAGATCTGGCATGATGGCCGGCAAAACGGTATTGACCCCCATGGGGTAGGTACTGCCACCTCCCTCAGTGGCATAAGCCGCCCGTGGCGCAGCATGCAAGCTCCACGCTGCCAACGTGATCAAAACAAAGGGCAGCGCTTTTTTGAAAAGAGAGTCATGAGTTTTTCCCAGTTTCTTGCGCTGAAGCGCCATGATGTCGTCCCGCGAGGTGCCTTGTGCGGCACGACAAGACTGAACGAAACCTTTACCCTTCGACACAGCAGAATAAGGCAGTGCCATAAGTTCCTCCATGTAGCACGTTGACCGTGCTTTTGTTGTGAACATGTTTGCCGTGTTTTTTATTATCAACACGCTTTTCGTGTTTATTGATGAAGACCGTTATGAAGACGGCTCGGAGAACAGGGTGCCGCCTATGGATCGGGAATGCCCGCGAAATTGCGCTATGATTGTTCCTTCCTGACTGATTTCAATGTCGTACAGGCCGGAACGTCCTGCGCGACTGATTTCCCGGGCGCTTGCGAGGAGGCGCTTGCCTGCCACGCCGGGGGCCAGATAAGTGATGGAGCAATGCGCGGCGACTGTACGATCATTGTAGCTATTGCACGCGACAGCAAATGCGCTGTCGGCCAAAGCAAAGATAAAGCCACCATGGATTGTGCCGATGCCGTTGGTCATTTCAATGGTTGCATTCATGGCAATTATCGAAAAGCCGGGTCCTACTTGCAAGATTTCCATGCCCAGGCTTTTGCTTGCCCTGTCATTGGTCCATAAGGCTCTGGCTGCTGCGCGGGCACGTTCTTCTGGGGTCATGTCGCTTTACCATTGGTGCGAGTTACGCGCTGTTTTACGAAAATCAATAAGCTTCCTCTAAATACTTGGCGAAAACAGGTCGTGCGTAGCCTGTCCCTGTTTAAGGCAAGCGTAGCGCTGTTGTGCACTATAAAAAGGGTTGGCTTCACGTAAGCACTCCCGCCTCAGACCAACTGGGTCTTTAATTAACCGTCTGGACGATCAATAACGATTCTGACATTACAGAGTTTCTGTCTCTGTCGCCATCACTTCTGAGGGAGGATCTTAAATTGCCACTTTCCTTTTGAAGCGCAGCCCAGTTTTGAGGAGGGGGAACTCGATGTTCTACCTGCGTTAGCTCGTTATTCGGATACACTTTTTCAGACGGCAGGAAGAAGAGAAAATATTTCTATGTATCTGTAATTATTGGTAAAAACTGTTTTAAATACATAATTTATCGTAACAGGAATAAGGTTGTGACAATAAACGTGGATGGTTCAATGGTCCGATTGAGTGGTCATACAAGCCGTTCGATGAGGTGGATAAACAGCGTTTGTAATCACCGCCTGAATAGAACTATGCTTGCTGCAGTATAAGGCGAAAGGACACTGTTTTTTGAAGAGAAACGGGAAATTTTTTCCCATATATGATGATGTTTTGATAAATTTATTCTAAGTCGAGGTCACTGGTCTTTGCGATGATTGTTTGTGGCAGCTTTTTCTTCCTCAGTGGGGCTTATTGGGAAGGAAAGTGTAGACAGGACCGTTATTCTTCTTGCATTTCAGCACTCAGAAAAAGCATTGGCCGAGGAATATCAGGATCATGGACAAACCGCTCAAAGATATATTGCGGCTGTTTCAGGCAGAGCCAAGCCGAACATGGTCCATTGTCATGACCTTCTTTGGGGATATGGTTCTTCCTCGTGGTGGTTCGATTGGACTGCCGACGCTTTTAAGTCTTTTTCACGCCATGGATGTGGGCTCTGGTACAGTCAGAACAGCGTTATCACGGCTTTCTGCGGATGGATGGGTTGAGCGTACACGTATTGGGCGCAACGCTTATTATTGTTTGTCGTCCCGCGGCATGGCGCTCTCGTGTGATGCAGAGCCAAGAATCTATGGAACCGTTTCGTTTAAAACCCAGCGTAAGCTGCGCTTGGCCGTTGCATCGGCATCCGTAAGGTCTTTGGTGGGCGATGAAGCCGCTCTTGTGGCCACACGGATGAGGGAAGCTGGATATACAGCATTTGCCCCTGGGGCATGGCTTGGGGTGGATGAAGGTACTTTGCCTGATGGCATCTTCGGCCTTGACGTAGACGGCTCTCAGGTAGCCATGCAATGTCTTGCTGCATATTTTTCACTTGATGATCTCGCTCGATCCTATCTGCGGTTTGAAAAGATATTTTCGCCTCTTGCCAAAATGTGCACAGACCATGCAGAGCAAAAAGGGGCGTTCCATCAGGATGGACTGAGTGCCGTTGTTGCGCGCACTCTGCTCATTCATGAATATCGGCGTATTGCCTTGCGTGACCCGCATCTTCCAGAAGCGCTCATGCCATCTGACTGGGCCGGATATAGAGCTCGGACTCTATGCGCCACAATCTATCGGGCTTTATTGCCAGCATCAGAAGCATGGTTGACGGAAAATGGTCGTGGCGGTGATGCAGGGCGGCTACCGGCACCAACGCCAGCATTTTATAAGCGATTTCAAGAGGTAAGCAGGGCGCAGTCAAGGGACTTTGTATAGTCCTTGCTCCAAAAAAAGAAAAATAGGGAAAGTCAGATCTGATATCACGTGTATTTTATGTTACAAGATTCGCTATTATTTTGTAAATTATGTAATGCTTTCGGCTGTAAGTTTGCAGGAGAACGCTTATGTACACGCAGGCACTTAACGATCTGCCGACTCCGCATAATCTGGAAGATGCCGAAAAAATGGCAAATTTTCAGACCCGTATTGATTCGGAAGACCGGATTGAAGCAAATGACTGGATGCCCGAGGCTTATCGGCGTACTTTGGTTCGCCAGATCAGCCAGCATGCTCATTCTGAAATTATCGGACAGTTACCAGAAGGGGCATGGATAACGCGAGCACCATCCTTGCGCCGCAAGGCGGCCCTTTTGGCAAAAGTACAGGATGAATGCGGGCACGGCCTGTATCTCTACGCTGCCGCAGAAACACTCAATGCATCCCGTGAAGCTCTTATGGACCAGCTCATGGAAGGAAAGGCCAAATACTCCTCCATTTTCAATTATCCCACCATGACATGGGCCGATATTGGTGCAATCGGGTGGCTGGTGGACGGGGCGGCAATCATGAACCAGATTCCGCTCTGTCGCTGTTCTTATGGCCCTTATGCGCGTGCGATGATTCGTGTCTGCAAGGAGGAGAGCTTTCACCAGCGGCAGGGATTTGAAATTATGATGACGCTGGCAAAAGGTTCCGCACGTCAGAAAGCAATGGCGCAGGATGCCTTGAACCGCTGGTGGTGGCCCAGCCTGATGATGTTTGGACCACCGGATACTGACAGCCAGCATTCAGACCAGTCTACTCGTTGGAAAATCAAGCGTTTCAGTAACGATGAACTGCGTCAGAAGTTTGTGGATGCGACCGTACCTCAGGCCCAGTTTCTGGGTTTGACACTTCCAGATCCGGATTTGCGTCAGGATGAGGTCACCGGAAATTGGATGTATGGCGAGATAGACTGGGAAGAATTCAAGCAGGTTATCTCTGGAAACGGCCCCTGTAATCAGGACAGGCTCGCCAGCCGCAGGAAAGCTCATGAAGAAGGTGCATGGGTAAGAGAAGCTGCTGCAGCTTATGCTGCGCGGCAGGCTTCCCGCAATGCCGCTTAAGGAAATAGGATTATGAATAAAACGCTTAAGGCAACGCCGCCTGTGCAATTGTGGGAAGTATTCATTCGTAGCCGAAGCGGGCTTGCGCACAAGCATGTGGGATCTTTGCATGCTGAAGATGCTGAGCTGGCGCTTCAGGCTGCCCGTAATCTTTTTACACGCAGAGGCGAAGGGCTTTCAATCTGGGTTGTACCCTCGCACCTGATTATTGCTTCAGACCCTTCGGAGAAAGGCATGCTGTTTGAGCCTGCGCTTTCTAAAGCTTACAGGCACCCGACTTTTTACAATGTGCCTGAAGAAGTCGGGCATATGTAGCCTTTGGCTATCGTGCCATGGCACGAAGCCTGCAAGAGCAGGAAAAAATATTATGGTCACAAATACCATATCTGTTTCAGAAACCCCACAGGTGCTCTATGCACTGCGTCGAGCCGATGATGCGCTCATATTGGGGCACAGGCTTTCAGAATGCTGTGGCCACGCTCCTACCTTGGAAGAAGATATGGCTCTGGCCAATATCGGGTTGGATCTTATTGGTCAGGCGCGCGCGTTATATACGCTTGCCGCACTGCGTGAGCCCTCTTTAGAAGATGGTCGTGCGAATACAGAAGATACCTATGCCTATTTGCGTGATGTTGGGCAGTATCGTAATCTTCTGTTGTGTGAATTACCAAATGGTGATTTCGGACGCATCATCATGCGTCAGTTTCTTTATTCTGCTTTCATCGATCCCTATTGGCGAGCGATGATGAAGTCATCTGATGCACAATTAGCCGCTATTGCAGAAAAAGCAGAGAAGGAAACAGCATACCATCTGCGCTATACCTCTGAATGGGTTATCAGGCTTGGGGATGGCACGCCAGAAAGTCATGCACGGATGCAAGCTGCTCTGGATTTTCTTTGGTCTTATACCGGAGAAATGTTCGATACGGACGAAGCGGAAGCCATGTTGCAGGCTGAGGGAGTGATTATTGATGCCTCGGTTATTCATGATGACTGGCGCGCCACGGTGCAAACTATCCTTGATCGTGCAACTCTCACCCTTCCTCAAAGTGCATGGATGCAGAAAGGTGGGCGTAGCGGCCGTCATTCAGAACATCTTGGATTTTTGCTTGCTGAAATGCAGCAGCTCCCTCGTTCTGAACCGGGAGCTGTGTGGTGACACCCCAGACAGATGCCCTGTTGCGCACAAGGGTACTGCATGCTCTCGATGATGTAACTGACCCCGAAATTCCTGTTCTGACAATAGCAGATTTGGGAATTTTACGGGATGTCCGAGTGCATAATGGTGTGGTGGATGTGACCATTACGCCTACCTATTCAGGCTGCCCAGCCATGAACATGATTGCTTTGGATATTGAGACAGCCCTTGCGCGCGCTGGTATTGAAAATTTTCATGTAAAGACAACGCTTTCCCCCGCTTGGACAACCGCATGGCTGAGTGAAGTCGGCCGCCAGAAACTTCTTGCATATGGTATTGCGCCTCCACAGGAAGGAAGTGGGCGTGGCAGTCTTTTTGGAACAGTGGAGGTGGCGTGCCCCCAATGCGGCTCAACAGACACCAGCAGGTTGGCGGAGTTTGGGTCTACCTCCTGCAAGGCTTTGTGGCGTTGCAATACATGCCGTGAACCCTTTGATTATTTTAGGTGCCATTGAGCCCAAAGCATGAGACTTCATAAAAAAGAAAGAATAGGAAATGTCTCAAACAGATAGTCTTACCGCATCAAGTGCTCAGGTTGCACGCACGGCGCGCTTCCATAAATTGCAGATTGCTGATGTGAGGCGTGAGACTCCGGATGCGGTTTCTCTTGCTTTCATAGTGCCGGACGATCTTGCTGAGGCTTACAGTTTTGTGCCTGGGCAGTATCTTACTTTGCGAACCAAGCTGGATGGGGAAGACGTGCGTCGTTCTTACTCTATCTGCTCCGCACCGTCTGATGGCGAGTTACGTGTGGCCCTTAAGCGTGTAGAAGATGGTGTATTTTCCACATGGGCCAATACAAGTCTGGCAGCAGGTGACACTTTGGATGTGATGACTCCTACGGGGCGTTTTGGCATTCAGCCCGATAGCACTGCGCAACGTGTTTATGCGGGGTTTGCCGCGGGTTCTGGTATTACGCCTGTTTTATCCCTTGCCAGAGGATTGCTTGCGACCGAACCGGATAGTTCCTTCTTCCTGTTTTACGGGAACAGATCAGTCGGAGATATGCTGTTTCGTGAAATGCTGGAAGATCTGAAAGACCGGTTTATGGAGCGCTTTTCGATCTTTCATGTTTTTTCAAAGGAACAACAGGATATTCCAGCATTGAATGGTCGCCTGGATGCAGAAAAAATAAGAACAATTCTTCTGCATGTTCTACCCACCGAAACATTGGATCATGTTTTTGTGTGTGGTCCCTCAGGTATGACCGATGATGCGCTTTCAGTGCTTCAGGATGCAGGGGTAGCGGAAGACAAGATACATATAGAACGATTCATATCCACGTTTTCTGGAAAACCGCGTTTGCGTCAAAAAATTACGTCAGAGCAAGCGTCGCAGACCGGCGTGGTGGCCACCTTAATTGTGGATGGAAAGCGCGCAGACGTGAATGTTGCTGAAGAAGAAACGCTTCTGGACGCTGCATTACGTTCCGGGTTGGATCTTCCCTATGCGTGTAAAGGCGGTATGTGTAGCACCTGCCGCGCCAAAGTGACTGAGGGGAAGGCCGAGATGACTCTTAATTTCTCACTTGAAAAATGGGAGGTCGACGCAGGTTTTGTTCTTACCTGTCAGGCACATCCGACAACAGAGCACGTTACGGTAGATTATGACGCCATGTAAGGCGTCATTGTTTTCTTACCACAGTTTGTCACCACTCTTTTTTCAGGGGAGTGGTGCGCCAATAATACGCCCCGCAGCGAGCCTGGCATAGTCTGCACGGCTCAGGGGACCATCTTCTTTGAACCATGTATAGGCCCAGTTCAGCATGGCAAATAAGGACATTGTCAACGGTTTCAGTAACATGGGAGAGGAGCCGGGGGAGGGGAGTGCTGCATTGATGGCGTCCGAAAATCGACTCACCAGAGCACGCTCCATCATACGGATGGTGTCTTGCTGTTCAGGGTCCAGCAGATCCATGTGGTTGAGCTGAACCTTGTGTTTTGCATTAGCATCCCGGTAGGCGTTAAGGAGCGCTTCTGTCATACTGTAAAGTGTTTCTTGCGCAGTTAGGCCTGACCATTGTGTTGGATCCGTTGCGATCAGAAGTTCCTGCAGATGGGTTTCGATCAGGTCAAACAGCAGTTGCTGTTTATCTGTATAATAATGATAAAAAAGAGCCTTGGATGTTCCACAGGCTTTGGCAATCATGTTGATCGAAGCACGATCAAATCCAAGGCTTGCAAATAAATGAGCCGACCGCTCCAGAATCATGAGGCGTTTTTCTTCGTAGTCGCTTGCGCGAGGTCGCGCCATGATTGATTTCCTTTAATGTATAGTCAGTAGATGCTAGTTTTTTATAGAAATGCCAATAAAATCAAGGGGTATGTTGGCCCCTTGATAAAAGAAAACAAGCAGCCTCAGGCTGCGGCAGGTTGTGCGCTCATGGTCAGAAGGTCGTAGCGGGCCACTGTCTCCTTGTTCTGGTTAAACAGTTCTACATCCCAGCGAACCTCGCCATAATGAGGTTCACGAGCGGCATTTTTTGACTTTACAGTCAACCGTACCTGAATGGCATCTCCAGGTGACACTGGCTTAAGGAACCGAAGGGATTCCAGTCCATAATTGGCCAGAAGTGGACCAGGCGCTGGGTCCACAAACAGGCCGGCAGCAAAAGAGAGCAGCAAATAGCCATGTGCAACGCGACCGGGGAAAAACGGGTTGGCGGCTGCTGCCTTCTCATCCGTATGAGCGTAGAAAGTATCCCCCGTAAATTCAGCAAAATGCTCTATATCCTGCACTGTAATGGTGCGCGGCTGAGTATGGATGGTGTCCCCTACAGTTAGCTGGGCAAAATTGTATCGGAAGGGATGTTCCTTGCGCAACGCTTCCTGCGCGCCAATGGTCCAGCGCCCTGTGAGCCGTGTGAGGCGTGTGGGAGAGGCCTGCAAGGCAGTGCGCTGCATATAATGGCGAATGCCCCGTATGCCGCCCAGTTCCTCTCCACCACCCGCACGGCCGGGGCCGCCATGCACCAAGGCGGGAAGGGGTGAGCCATGGCCCGTGCTTTCTTTGGCACAATCCCGGTCCAGTATGTGCAGCCTCCCGTGGAATGAAGCCAGACTTGCTACAAGCTCTGCTGCCACATTGTCATCGTATGTGCAGAGGGTCGCGACCAAGCTTCCTTCACCACGTTTTACCAGGCTGGCTGCGTCGGCCAAAGATGTGTAGGGCATGATAGTCGCAACAGGGCCAAAAGCTTCAGTATGGTGTAAACTGATGGCATCATGAGGGTTCAGATTCTGGAGCAGGACCGGGCTCATAAAAGCTCCGCTCTGATCAGATGCACCGAGTGGATCACAGTGCTGTGGGTCCCCGAAAACAATCTCGCTTTCTTGTGCAAGAGTAGCGACATGACGCCGAACATCTTCACGCTGGGCGAGGCCAGCGAGGGGGCCCATTGTCACACCTTCATGCTGTGGGTCGCCCACAACAATCCTGTCCAGCCGTGCTTTTAGTGCTGTTGTGACCTCTGCGATGATGGTTTCCGGGACCATAATTCTTCTGATAGCTGTACATTTCTGACCTGCCTTGACGGTCATTTCCTGCGTAACTGCCCGAATAAACAGATCAAATTCCGGCATATCGGGAGAAATATCAGGGCCAAGTACGGCTGCATTGAGACTATCACGTTCGGCAATAAAGCGTACAGAATTTGCAGAAATGACCGGGTGATTACGTAATTTTTCGGATGTTGTAATGGAACCGGTAAAAGACAGAACGTCCTGCCCTTCGAGATGATTCAGAAGGTCGCCTGTGCGTCCGCAAATAAATTGAAAAGCACCAGGGGGAAAGATGCCGGAGTCAACAATCATTTGGGCAACAGCATGCGCAACATAACTGGTCACTGTAGCGGGTTTTGTAATAACGGGAACGCCAGCAATAATTGCAGGCGCAAGTTTTTCAAGCATGCCCCAGCAGGGAAAATTATAGGCATTGATGTGAACGGCTACTCCTTGCAGGGATGAAAGGATATGCGTTCCCATGAATGTGCCATTACGAGAAAGTGTTTCAACTTCTTCGGCAAGGATATATTTGTCTGGAAGGTTTTTCTTGGCCATTGACGCATAGGCAAAAAGTGTTCCTATCCCGCCGTCAATGTCAAATAGGTTATCGCGGCTGGTCGCGCCGGTGCTGAAAGAGAGATCGTAAAGCGTCTGTTTCCGTTCTGTCAGATAGAGAGCCAGTTTTTTTATCATATCTGCATGCTGATGAAAATTCAGCTTGCGGAGTGCAGGCCCGCCTTTGCTGCGCGCATGTTGCACAAGTCCTCCAAAATCCAAACCTGAACTGGATGCCTGCGCGATGATCTGCCCGTTGACAGCGCTCTGTATATCTTCAAAGCCTGAAACAGCTTTATGCCATCTGTCCTGCGCGTAAGAGGCAAGTATGGGTGTCATGACTATTGTCCTTTTAGGTTCAGGCCGGAATACTGCTTGCCTTGGCGCGGTTATCAATCACGCGGGTTACTTTGCCGTTTGAGCGCGGGATCATGCCGGGTTCTTTCACGGAAACCTGCACAGAAACACCGATTGTATTTTTGATGGTTTTTATGATTTCGCGGGAACGGTGAGACGTTTCTGCCGGGTTCCATGCTTCTGGCCGGGGTTCTACATGAATGGTCATGTTATCCATGCGGCCATGATGGGTCAGTTCGATCTGAAAATGTGCGCTGCACCATTTACAGTGCAGAAGGGCCGCTTCAACTTGTGTAGGGAAAATGTTCACGCCGCGCAGAATGATCATGTCATCTGAACGTGCCATTATTTTTTCTATTCGTCTTACCGCAGGCACCATGGTGCCCGGTAAAAGGCGGGTTAAGTCACGCGTGCGATAGCGCACGATAGGGAAAGCTTCCTTGGAAAGTGATGTAATGACCAACTCTCCCGGCTCTCCATCCGCGACGGGTGCACCCGTTTCCGGATTAATGATCTCAGGGTAGAAATGATCCTCCCAGAAATGGAGGCCATCTTTTGTTTCTATAAACTCCTGAGCAACACCGGGGCCAACAACTTCTGAAAGTCCATAAATATCAACAGCATGCATATCGAATGCCTGCTCTATCTCTTCACGCATGCTGTTTGTCCACGGCTCTGCACCAAAGATGCCATACTTTATGGAAGAAGCCCGAGGGTCCAAACCCTGCCGACGGAATTCATCCAGCAGGGCCAACATGTAGGAGGGGGTGACTGTAATGATTTGCGGCTTGAAATCTTCAATCAGTTGCACCTGCCGTTCCGTCATGCCGCCAGACATGGGAATAACGGTGCAGCCCATACGTTCAGCTCCCAAATGCATGCCGAGGCCGCCTGTAAACAACCCATAGCCATATGCATTATGCAGTTTCATGCCAGGCCGTCCGCCTGCCGCGCGGATTGAGCGCCCGACAATGCCCGCCCACATATCCAGATCCGCATGGGTGTATCCGACAACTATGGGTTTTCCTGTGGTGCCGGAAGAACCATGAATGCGTGCAAGCCTTTCCTGTGGAACGGCAAACATTCCAAAAGGATAAGTATCGCGTAGGTCTGCTTTGGTTGTTGTCGGGAACCGGGCCAGATCAGATAATGAGCAGAGATCGTCTGGATGGACGCCCGCCGCTATGCATCGGTTACGGTATAAAGCGACATTCTCATAGGCATGGCGAAGAGACCATTTCATACGCTCAAGCTGAATGAACATCAGTTCATCGCGAGATAGCACAGCAATGTCATGTATGGCTTCCGGATGGGGGTAAGCCGGGGTGTAGACGGTGGCGTTCATCGTAACCTCATATCGCCTCTTTGCGGGGCTGTTGTTTTGGGAAGGTTCGGTTTGTAAAACGTTCGTCCTGTAGGCACTGTATCGGTTAGATGTTGTTTTTCAGGGCAGAGAAACCATTGATGACATGAGCATTTTCCCTGCCAATGTTGAGGTTTTCTTGTGCTCTGTCTTTTTTCATGAAAAGCGTGGTCCAAGGTTTTGCAGCTTTTGGAACAAGGAAGACTGTAAAACAGGCAGTGCCTTCGTAAGACATAGCGATTATCCCAAACCGCTGAAATGCGGCTTTCGTTTTTCGATGAAAGCGGCTACCCCTTCAGCGTAATCATCTGTCTGGCCAGCACGGCGCATCAGGTCACGCTCAAGGTCCAGTTGCTGGTCCAATGTATTATGGGATGATGCATTGAGGGCAGATTTTATCTGGCCCAGGCCAAAAGTCGGCTGTTCAGAAAGGTGTTTTGCAAGAGAGAAAGCCTCTTCATGAAGGTTTTCATCTTCGACAGCCTTCCAGATGAGTCCCCAGTCCGCAGCGGTTTCTGCTGAGAGGGGCTCGCCTAGTAAAGCAAGTCCCCGGGCGCGAGCCTCACCAACAAGGCGGGGGAGATGGTAAGTGCCTCCAGAATCGGGAATAAGGCCAAGTTTGGCAAAGGAAAGTACAAATCGCGCTCCCTTGCCTGCAATTACAATGTCGCAAGCCAGGGCAATATTCACGCCCGCGCCCGCTGCCACACCGTTGACGGCGCACACTATGGGCTTGGGCAGGGACCGAAGTTGCCGGATGAGAGGATTATAAAATGTCTCTACTGTATGTCCAAGATCAGGAGCCGCGGCATCTGGTGCGCGAAGTCGCTCGGAAAGATCCTGGCCAGCACAAAACCCTCTTCCTGAGCCTGTAAGCAGAACGGCCCTGCATGATGGGTCTTCTCGCGCTTCTGTCAGGGCTGCCCGTAACGCTGCATGCATTTCATCGTTAAGCGAATTGAGGCGTTCTGGCCTGTTGAGAGTGATAGAAAGCCAGCCAGGATGCCGTTCAACGAGCACTGTAGTCATGGGATATTCCTTGTGGGTCGGTAGAGCCGATCTTGTTTTTGTTTCAGGCGAAGAACATCACGTATTAATATATTGACCAGCCGGACGGTTTATATATTCTGACAGAAGTCTACATCTGTCAATAAATCAAAAAAAACGGAGGCAGCCGATGGATGATAACCCAATATGTCAGAGAGCATTCTTTTTTGGTGCATTTGTCCCACGCTTTACGAATCAATGCCGGGACAAGTTCCCTGACGCTAAAGACTGCCTTTCACGATCTGCTAGCCGCCTAAGCACGGCGCCGTTTTGGAATATTCCCGTAATACCCGGGCGCGCAGGAGATATTTCATGAGGCATGCTTATATCTGTGATTATACGCGCACACCCATAGGCCGCTATGCAGGTATTTTACGCGATATTCGGACAGATGATCTTGCGGCACATCCGCTGCGTGTCATGCGTGAGCGGCACGCAGCACTGGATTGGGAAGGCATTGATGATGTGATCCTCGGGTGCGCCAATCAGGCTGGGGAAGATAACCGCAACATAGCCCGCATGGCACTTCTGCTGGCTGGGCTTCCAGAAAGCGTATCGGGCACCACAATCAACAGGTTATGCGGTTCCGGCTTGGATGCTGTGGGCATGGCGGCCTATCGCATTATTGCCGGAGATGCAGATCTGATTTTGGCTGGTGGGGTGGAGAGCATGACGCGCGCTCCGTTTGTAACAGGCAAGGCAACGCACGCATTTGGCCGCCATTGCGAGATGTATGATACGACCATCGGCTGGCGTTTTATCAATCCCGTTTTTCAGGCGCGGTTCGGTGTGGATTCCATGCCTGAAACGGCCGAAAATGTGGCTGAACAGTTTGGAATTTCTCGCCAGGATCAGGATATTTTTGCTGCTCGCTCACACAAACGTGCAGCCGCCGCTCAGGCAAGCGGCTTTTTTGCACGTGAAATTTCACCCGTGCAGATTTCTGGTCCTGTAAAAGGCGAAAAATGCTGGGTAACGGATGATGAACATATCCGCCCCTCAACAACCCCCGAAACATTGTCCAAGTTAAGAACACCATTTCGTGATGGTGGAAGTGTGACTGCTGGCAACGCTTCTGGTGTGAATGATGGTGCAGCTATTCTTGTTCTGGCAAGTGAAGACGGAATACGTCGTCATGGTTTGCAGCCTAAAGCGCGCCTGGTTTCAGTGGCAACTGCGGGCGTGGCCCCCCGGATCATGGGCATTGCTCCGGCTCCTGCCACGGAGAAATTGCTCCAGCGAAACGCTCTTTCAGTGAAAGATATCGACGTTCTGGAACTGAATGAAGCCTTTGCCGCACAGGCACTGGCTGTTTTACGTCAGCTTGGTTTGCCTGATGATGCTGGTCATGTGAACCCCCATGGGGGTGCCATAGCGCTGGGTCATCCGTTGGGAATGTCGGGTGCGCGGCTGGCTATGACAGCGGTAAATGCCATGGAGCAGGGAGCGGGGCGTCGCGTTGTGGCAACCATGTGTATCGGCGTTGGGCAGGGTATTGCCGCTTTGATTGAAAAGGTTTGAGACAATGCAGACCATATCTCAACCTGTCGTTCGTGTGTCGCGTCATGATAAAATTGCCGTCGTGGCAATTGATAATCCACCCGTAAATGCTCTGTCTGATACAGTAAGAGCGTCATTGCTGCATATGCTCCGCGAGCTGGCGGAAGACCCCACGGTAGCGGCTGTGGTATTGACAGGCCAGAACGGACAGTTTGTTGCAGGGGCAGATATTCGCGAGATGTCCAGACCGCCGACTCAACCATTTTTGCCAGAGGTTGTGGCCGCGATTGATGCAATGAAAAAACCAATTCTTGCGGCCATTGATGGTGCTGCTTTAGGGGGAGGGCTGGAGTTGGCCCTCGCATGTGATCTTCGTGTTGGCACTGAGCGTAGTCGTGTGGGGCTGCCAGAGACAAAACTGGGGGTTATTCCCGGTGCTGGCGGTACGCAACGCTTGCCTCGATTGACAGGGGCGGCAACAGCGCTTGAGTTGATTGGAAGCGCAAAAATTATTTCTGGAAAAGAGGCTTTTCATCTTGGTATTTTAGATGCGCTCATGCCAGAGGACAGAATGTTAACGGACGTTATCGCTTTGGCGGAAAATACTCCCAAGCGCAGGCTGTCCGAGCATGATGTGCCATGTGCTTTGAAAACTGATGTTCAGGACGCAGAGAAGAGCACCCTTAAGCGGGCCAAGGGGGCTACGGCCGTGCTGGAAGCCGTGCGGGTGGTTAAAGCAGCCGAGACAGAGCTTTTTGCACAAGGCCTCTCCCTTGAACGAGAGGCTTTCCTGCGGTTGCGCGAAAGTGATGAGGCAAAAGCGCTCTGTTATCTTTTCCTTGCAGAACGCGCTACAGGACGTTTGCCGACAAGTGAAAAAGCCCAACCGCGCCATTTTTCCCGTATCGGGATTATTGGTGGCGGAACGATGGGAGCGGGAATTGCTGTTACCACAGCGGATGCAGCATTAAACGTTGTGATTATAGAGCGTGATGCTGCTGCGGTAGCTGCATGCCAGAAACGCATTGCAAGTCTTTATGCCAAACAGATTGAAACAAAAAGAATTAGCGAAGAAGAGGCAGAAAGACGATTTAAAAAAATACAGATTTCCCATGAGTGGGACGCGTTAAAGAATGTGGATTTTGTGATTGAAGCAGCATTCGAATCCATGGAAGTAAAAGAAGATATTTTCCGTAGTCTTAATAAAGTCGTGCAGGCCCATACGGTTGTCGCAACAAATACATCTTATCTGGATCTTGACGCAATTGCCGGATGTGCCGAAAGGCCAGAGAATGTGCTGGGGCTGCATTTCTTCTCTCCTGCGCATATTATGCGCTTGGTCGAAGTTATTCGTGGCGCCAAAACAACACCTGATGCTTTGGCAACAGCAATTGCTTTGGGACGGAAAATACAGAAACTCCCCGTCGTTGCCGCCGTGGGCGAAGGATTTATTGGGAATAGAATATTTTCACATTATCGTAAGCACGCAGAATATTTAATGGAAGATGGGGTGTCCCCGCAGGACATTGACCAGGCCATGCAATCTTATGGCTTTGCTATGGGACCATTTGCTGTAGCGGACCTTTCCGGGCTGGATATTGCATGGGCCATGAGAAAGCGGCAGAGTGCAACACGCAATCCGAACGAGCGGTATGTGAAAATACCTGATATGTTTTGCGAGGCAGGGCGTCTTGGCAGAAAGACCGGTAAGGGCTGGTATTCTTATGCCGTAGCTTCACCCGAACTGGACGATGAAGCGTGTGCTCTGATTGAAGCAGGAAGAAAACAGGCGCGGAGTCGTCACGTTAAATTGAGTGCTGAAGCCATTCAACGTCGTCTTCTTGGCGTTCTTGCAAATGAAGGGGCCAAGGTGCTGGAAAGCGGAGTTGCGTCCTCTGCGTCTGATATTGATATCGTGTTTGTAAATGGATATGGCTTTCCCCGTATTCAGGGTGGCCCGATGTTTGTTGCCGATAAAATGGGTTTGCCTAATGTTTTGAAGGAGGTGGAAGCTGCGGCCGCTGTAGGGGGAGCGGGCTCAGAACCGTCGGCTTTATTGATCAAGCTGGCGCAGTCGGGTGGCTCTTTTACCGCAGGAATAACATGAAAGCAGCGTTGCAAACAGATTGGCGGTTACGAGAAGAAACCCCAACCTATGGAAAGCCCATGGATGTTGTGGATGGGATCAGGCGCATTGTAGCACCTAATCCCCACTCCATGACGTATCATGGAACAAATACGTGGCTTATAACTCATGCAGCAGGTACCGCCGTAGTTGATCCAGGAACGGATGATCCTGCGCATCTGGATGCTATCTGCGGAGTTTCCGGCACAATCAGTCATATTATTGTCACGCACTGGCATCATGATCATTTTGACGGGGCCCGTGCTCTTGCATTGCGTGCTAACGTTCCTGTTTTCAAGTTTCCATCGGGTCCGTTAAAAGGGGATAAAGACCTTCTTCACGGAGCTGAAATTGCGGGTATGCGGATTATCCATACGCCAGGCCATGCAGAAGATCATATTTGTCTTGAACGGCCTGATGGAGTTTTGCTGAGCGGTGATCATGTGATGGGATGGTCAACCACCTTGGTTCCTCCGCCGCCGGATGGTGATCTGGGTGATTATATTGAAAGTTTGGAACGCGTGCAGGCTCTTAACGCTCGAATTTTTCTGCCCGGTCACGGGCCGGAGATTCTGAAACCATATTCGTTTATTGAACAACTTTTGGAAAAGAGATATAAAAAGCTGCATCAAATTGAAAATATTCTGACACATGAGGTTCAGGAGTTTTCCTGTATTTTTGACCGTGCATATCCAAAATTGAGCAAGACATTGCGGTTTGCAGCAGAAATGATGCTTGAAACTTACTTGCTAGAGTTGAAAAAACGCGGGAAAGCAATACAAGCACCAGCAGGTTGGAAACGAGCAGGATTCTGATTTCTCGATCTCCCAAGATCGTATTTTTTCTATAAGAGCCAACAAAAATGAGCGGAATCTACTCTCGCCTTTTTCTAGAATCAGGTTCCCTAAATGTTATTTTTTGCTTGAAGCAGAGCGCTATCTCATAACTGACGATAAGTGACAGAGAGGGAACAGCCTGTGCGGCTAGCCAGAGTAATTGCTGGACGATTGTCGGTGTCAATACTAACGTTAGATTGGGTATAATAAACATTCTTCTTACAAAGCATCTCATAAATATTAATTAAGTTTTTTAGAATTATATTTTTGTAAAGGGCAAGTGCAGCATTCTCTCAGTGTGCCGAAAGGCCCGAGAGGAAGCCCATGTCGATCATCAACTGACCAGCAAGAACGATACCATTTGAACTAATCTTCTTTGCTGCGGGATTATAGTAATTGTCAGGGTTAAAAATGTATTGAACGCTTGGCTCGAACGCGACTCCGGGAACGATGGAGATATGCCCACTGACCTCCAGGCGCATGATATTCTGGGAGCCTATTCGCGGATCTCCTCCATTTTGAATACGTGTTCGTTGCTGATAGAGCATTTGGTGCTTGGAAGCCCGTACGTAGCTGAATTTAATCTGTTCCCGGTCTAACGTGCGTTTAAAGAGCCCATGATAACTAAAACCCCCTTCTGCAAGTGCTTTGAAGGGAGCAGCAGGGTCGGCTGCAAAGCCGAGTGCCCCGAAAGCATTGAGACCTTCAGGTAAGGGGGAAGGGACTGGGTGCCTATGGTCCCGGCGCCAGATGAGCTGTTGGCCGCGAAATTCGGCACCGGCTCGTCCATAATGTGTTGTATTGGTGTAAGGGTCTTTATATTGGGAACTGTTAAAGAAGCCGGATAACTGATACCGGCCGCCGTAAAGGTGTGAAATCTGAAGCCTTCTATAATTGAAGCCGCCCAGCAGAAGATAACCTGAGGCCGTACGGGTGTCCCAACGCCATCCGTTTCCGTGTTGAAAATACTGATTCATATTGGCCTCGAAAGCACCCATCTCAAAACTGATGTCATGAAACATACGTGCAGTGATGTAGCTGCCCCATGTTGCATACGGAGGCGGCAGTATGCCGGCGGATGCCTGCATGATCGGATCTGTGCAGTTAAGAAAGTTATCGCAGTTATTAAAGAAAAAATACCGCCGAGGGTGGGTTCTACCCACAGAAAAGTTGACGCGATTATAAAAGAGTTTTTGCTGATACGTCAGCAGTGCGAGCCAGCCTCCCGCAATATCATTGTGCTGATCAATGCCTGCAAAATAATTTCCAACGGCTCCAGCCCATGCAGGGCCTGCGGGGTATCCACCATTTACAGTGGGCCGAAAGAGAATTTCTTCAAAATGAATTTCCCCCCCTTTGATTCCCATAATTTTCTGAAGATTGGCATCCAGTCCCAACACAATGCCGGTTCCAAGAGAAAAACGGCCAGGGCGTGGTCCAATGTCAGGATTTGTCATATAGAGCTGGTTGAAAATTGCGTGCGGCGTTAAACCAATGTGCGTTAGAAATCGACCCAGAAATGTTAAAGGTCCCTTTGGTGCCGGTGTGCCAGGTGACACCAGAAGGGGCGCGCCAGCCAATACTTGAGGAGGCAGTTCTGAAGGCACAAGTGTAATCGGTCCCTGTACATTGACGTAGCGGTCCTGCAATTCTTTGGTAAGGCGTACCGAATCCCAAAAATGACTGTTGGGTGGAGGAGGTGAGGTTATTGTGGTTTCCTCTGCCAGTGCAACGTGGAACAGGGTTGATAGTGCGAGGCTGAGGCATACGAGATTTGCCCAAAACCATGACAGACGGTGCCGTGTACGTACGGACCGTATACAGACGAATTTCATGAAACACTCCTCCCTGACTGAATTTTTATTATTATTCAGACAGAAGCGTAGGGATCTTTGTCCTGGATAAAAGAGCGTGCACAGCAGGGAAAAACTGCTTCATGCGGTGCGTGCTGCGCGGGAACCGGAATCCGATGCAAAAGAAAGGATCGCTCCTAGTGCCACACTGAGATAAGCGGCAAAAACAACCCGCCATATATTGGGCAATAGAAACGTGATGGTATGTGCTGGGGTCCAGAAAAAAATTAGACATAAACCAACAATTTTTGCCCAACGGGGGAATCCGTTGGAACGTAGGTACTCGGTCGGAGCCTTTATGCCCTCATCCAGCATTCGGTCCGTGATAAAATGAGTTAACATCATGAAGAAACCGTACCCGGAAAAGATATTCATCCACGCACTGATAGCGAAAGCAGTGACCGGTTTAGATAGAGAGCTGGTACTAACAAACCATTTAACGCCTGAATCCATAATCATGAATGACATTGCAATCCAGACGCCAAAGCAGCCCCAAATGAGAGCCCGCGCAATCAAATGATCCGGGATCCAGTTGTCTTGCGTAATACGGCGCCTCAGGCATTCGCCAAAGGTGGCCAGGAAGAAAAATTTTATATAAGCCAAAAGGAACGGATGCCCCTGGACATTCAAGACGAGGTATATGACTCCACAGGTAACCAAAATCAGGTAAAAAATGGCTGCGATATCGGACGATCTGAATCCAATGTTTCGCTGTCTAGTGTTGAATATATTTTCATTATTAGACATTTTGGTCCGCCTTTTTCTTTTTATATTTAGCGTGACTTTGTACGATTGAGCCAGGAAAAGGGAGTTGGTAAGCCTTGCGGTGTCGTTTCTGGAAACAGAAGGCCTCCTCCTTCCTGCTGTCTGTAGACCAATTTAATTATCATGTTAATTAAAACAACGTATACCGTGCCACCTCACGCAGGCGTGTTGTCTGGTATGCCTGTCAGTAAGCTGTCTTTAGTATTTTCTGCCCATTGCCGTCTCCATTCTCGAGGCGAAAGGCCAGAAAAAGTATGGAAAAATCGGGAGAAATAAGCGGGGTCAGGGATTCCGACTTCAGCGGCAATGGCCTCGATAGGGCGGATGGTAAATGCAAGAAGCCGTTTACTTTCTAGTAATCTGCGCTCAATGATCAGCCGTTTCAGGCTTTGGCCGAAGGCGGCCTGTGTCGTCGTGTTGATTTGATATGGCGTTTGACCAAGCGCGCGTGCGTAATCGGTAATCGACCACGCATCACGAAAATGCTCCTCTATGAGAGACCGGATTCTGACTGCTGCGGCACTTTCATCGGGAACCCGTGCAGAACGGGTCAGGGAAAGTGCTTCACCTAAAATTGCTATGGCAAGACCACGAATAACGCTCTGTGATGTCTCGGGAGCGATTCTGTAACGCTCATAACCCGCCTGCATAAGTGTCAGCATCAGCGGGGTAGGTTTTGGCTGCTCCGGGCCAGCCAGAACCAGCGGTGTGCGGGCGGCAATGCTTTTAAAGAGTGGGTCGGTATCAGTATAACTACTGGCAAGAGAAAACACGATTGCATCAGAACCCGATGATACAGAAAACCCATGCACGACCCGAGCAGGAATAAAGACAAACATCGGTGCTTGGAATTCAATTAACCGATCTTCAATGACATACGTGCCTGATCCGTCTGTCCAAAAACACAACTGAAAAATCTGCTCGTGCCTGTGGGCTGGAACGTGGCCGTTATGGAGGGATTTGCGATCCATAACGTTTTCGACATGCACAAAGCCTATGTCATCAGTTTTTGTGTTGATGCCATATGTCAGAAAGCTCGGAATCTCGGGTTTTTGGGGCATTTAAAAAAGTCCAAGTTTTTCTTTGTTTTCTGCATTCTCTCTTAATTTCGAAAAATATACCATCGGTTCCAAGAAGAATAATAAAGGATGATCGGAAATGGATGATTCCTCAGGGCTATGTGGCGCGGGCGCTAAGCCGCCTACCATCATCAAGCGTCCTTTCACGGGCGCGGAATACCTCGAGTCACTTCGTGATGGTCGAAACGTCTATATTAATGGAGAACGCATAGACGACGTCACCACGCATCCGGCCATGCGAAATTCGGCGCGCTCAATAGCGCGGCTGTATGATGCTCTCCACCAGCCAGAACACAGCAAAATCCTGACAACTCAAACAGACACAGGCAATGGCGGCTTTACCCATAAAAGCTTTGTATCGCCTAAGTCTATTGAAGATCTTGTGGGCCAACAGCAAGCTATCGCCGGGTGGGCGAGAATGACGTATGGCTGGATGGGCCGAACGGCAGATTATAAGGCTGCGCTGACAAATACGTTGGGAGCGAACGCGGAGTGGTATGGTCCTTTCGCTGACAACGCACGGGCATGGTATAAAAAGACACAGGAACAGGTATTGTTCCTTAATCACGCAATTGTAAATCCGCCTATTGACCGGCACAAACCGGCCGAAGAGGTCAAGGATGTCTTTGTCCATATTACAAAAGAGACGGACGCAGGCATTTATGTGTCAGGCGCAAAGGTTGTCGCAACGTCGTCTGCCCTGACCCACTACAATCTTCTGGCTCAAAGCTCCGCAACAGTGACAGAAGATCCATCAATGTCTGTAACATTCATCGCCCCGATGAATGCCCCCGGCATTAAAATGATCTGCCGTACCTCTTATGAAGAGGCAGCGAACACGGTCTCCTCTCCGTTTGATTACCCGCTTTCCTCGCGGTTTGATGAAAATGACGCCATCTTGGTGCTGGATAATGTTTTTGTACCGTGGGAGGACGTTCTCATTCTGCGGGATGCAAAGAAAATCCTGTCTTTCCCCATCGGCTCGGGCTTCATGCAGGGGTATTGCTTTCAGGGGTGCACGCGTTTTGCGGTCAAGCTGGACTTTCTGGCTGGCGTTCTTGCCAAAGCGCTCCGCTGCACGGGTGGAGATGCCTTTCGCGGTAATCAGGCGGCATTGGGGGAGGTGATTGGGTTGCGTCATCTTTTCTGGTCACTTTCCAATGCCATGGCGCGCGCTCCGCAGCAGTGGCACAATGGTGCGATGCTTCCCAACCTTGAAGCTGCGTTGACCTATCGCGCCTTTATGTCAGATGCCTACCCGCGGGTGATAGACCTTGTGCGTCGCTGTGTGGCTTCGGGGCTTATTTATTTGCCGTCTTCGGTCAAGGATTTTGCTAACCCGGAGATAGACGGTTATCTTGCACAGTATGTTCGTGGTTCAAACGGCATCAGCCACAAGGACCGGATCAAGATCATGAAATTGTTGTGGGATGCAACGGGCACCGAGTTCGGCGGGCGGCACGCACTTTATGAACTGAATTATGCAGGTAGTCCGGAGGATGTGCGCTTGCAAATTCTTAAAGGAGCAGAACGAGGCACGGTGCTGCGTCAAATGGAAGAACTCGTTGATACCTGTTTGAACGATTATGATGAAAATGGCTGGACTGGTGACACATGGCTGTCTCCGGCGAAAGCTGCGGAGTGAGGTGTGACATGACCACTACACTTAAGCAACAGGTAGCGTTGCCCGATCTTGGAGCTGTTCAGCTTGAGTTTCGTGCGGCGATGGCAAGGGTCGGGGCATCCGTTAACGTCATTTCTTCTGCTGGGGAAGCGGGACGAGGCGGATTTACCGCAACGGCCATGTGCTCGGTGACGGACAGCCCGCCAACCCTGCTTGTCTGCATGAACAGGCGGTCCAGCCAATGTGATCTTTTTCTTCGGAATGGTGTTTTCTGTGTGAATGTTCTCAGCCATGATCATGTTGATCTGGCGGAATATTTTGCCGGGAAGGTCACTGATATGAACGAGCGCTATGCGTCCGGTATGTGGGAGTGCCTGCCGTCCGGGAATCACGCACTAGCGGATGCGATTGCCTCGTTCGATTGCAAGATTACGGCGCATCACGTTGTTGGAACACATTATGTGCTCTTTGGGGAAGTCCAGAGCATTCGGTGTTCAACAGTAGGGCATCCGCTTTTGTATCTTGATCGAGCCTTTGTTGGCGCGACTGCCGGGATTGTATCGAACTGAACGTTTCTCAAAATTGAGCAAGATCATCCAGGAGTTCAAGAAGGAGCGCTATTTTTCTTTTTCCAAAATATGCTTCTATTTCTTTGTAAATTTTTACCCTGTCTGGATAGATTTTTTGGAAAGAGGTCTCGCCGAGGGATGTCAGCCTAAAGAGATAACGCCGACGGTCTGACGCGCACTGTACCCGCGTCATCAGATCGCGTGCTTCCAGATTGGCAAGGATACGTGTCAGGCTGGGGGGCAGGATGAAGGCTTTTTCTGCAAGTTGCGCTGCATCCAGTGTGGAGTGCTCGTTCAGAAGTCTGATAACGCGCCACTGCTGGGATGTGAAATCGTGTTCAGCAAGCATGGGACGAAAGCGGGACATAAGCGCTTCTCTCGCCCTCAGCAGCGCAATAGGCAAAGCCTTTGTGGCTTCGTGAGGTAATTCGGACGGATTGGCGCGTGAGGCGGGGTGCGAGTCCTGCGTTGGTGGTGGCCGCTTTGGGATAGTCATATTTCACCTTGGGTTGAGAAGGTTATCGAGAGGATATCACGAAATATGGAACGAGGGAGCGTAACGTGAATGTGAGACCTCAAATTAACTGACATGCCGCTATAACATTAACAAGTTAAGTAAATGTGCTGACTGAGGTGGGAGGATTCCCGTGCCGCACTTATCTCTCGAATATTCTGCAAATCTACGAGGAAAGGTCGATTTTACAGAATTATGTCTCAAACTTCGGGATGCAGTCCTGGGAACCGGGCTTTTTGAAATAGGCGCGATCCGCGTCAGGGCCTTTGAAGCATCGGCATGGGCGGTTGCGGATGCCCTTCCGGAGAATGGGTTTGTCGATATGTCTTTCCGAATTGGGAAGGGGCGGTCTCAAGAAGAGAAAAAGCGGGCAGGAGAAGCTATTTTTTCCACAGCTACGAATGCGATGTCCCGTTTATTGGAAACGCAAAATTTCGCTCTTTCACTAGAGATACGAGAAATAGAGTCAACGCTGAGTTGGAAGAAAAACGCCATGCATGATCGGCTAAGAAAACAGTAAAAACAGAACAAAAACAAAAGCCGAAAGCTTGGAAAGGATAAGATGAATGTCAACTTTAGAAGAAAATGCAAGAAAGGCGAACGAATACATTACACGTATCCGCGAAAAAGGTGTTCTCAACCGTATTGGTGGGAAAGAATGCCCCGCGATCAGTGGCGAGGTTTTTGAAACACTATCGCCAATTGATCTCAAGCCGCTGGCGTCCGTTGCGAAAGGTGATGCGCGAGACATTGATCAGGCAGCAAAAGCTGCGAAGGCGGCTCAACCTGCGTGGGCTGCGTTGAGCGGAGCGAAGCGTCGGGAGATTTTGCACACTATCGCTGATGCCATTGAAGCGCGTGCCGAAGAAATTGCATTTCTGGAGTGTCTGGATACAGGTCAGTCGCTGCGGTTCATGTCAAAGGCGGCGCTTCGCGGTGCCGAAAATTTCCGGTATTTTGCAGACAAGGCGCCTTCTGCCCGTAACGGACTTTCTCTGCCCACAGGCGGACAGGCCAATATAACCACGCGTAATCCTGTGGGGCCGGTGGGTGTTATCACTCCGTGGAACACGCCTTTTATGCTCTCAACGTGGAAGATCGCGCCCGCTTTGGCCGCCGGCTGCACGGTTGTTCATAAACCTGCGGAGTTTTCACCCATCACGGCATCGGTTCTGGTGGAGATTGCTGAGAAAGCCGGATTGCCCCCCGGCGTGTGGAATCTAGTGAATGGCTTTGGAGAAGACGCTGGCGCGGAACTGACACGACACCCGGATATCAAGGCGATCGCCTTTGTTGGGGAAAGTGGAACTGGTTCGCTGATCATGAAGCAGGCCGCAGATACTCTGAAGCGTTTTCATTTTGAACTCGGCGGGAAAAATCCAATTATTGTCTTTGCTGACGCGGACTTGGAACGTGCAGCAGATGCGGCTTTGTTCATGATTTACTCTCTCAATGGGGAGCGGTGTACTTCATCTTCACGTCTTCTGGTGGAGGCAAGCATCTATGACAAGTTTACCGCTGCTCTTGCCGAGCGTGTAAAGACCATAAAAGTAGGGCATCCGCTAGATCCAGCCACGGTTGTCGGTCCGCTTATTCATCCCGTTCATGAAAAGAAAGTTCTTGAATATATCGGGATCGGTAAGGAAGAAGGTGCCACGATAGCTGCTGGTGGTGGAAAGGCCAATGGTCCTGGTGGTGGATGTTATGTTGCCCCTACACTTTTCACACATGCAACCAACAATATGCGTATTGCGCAGGAAGAAATCTTTGGCCCAGTTCTGACCGCAATTCCCTTCAAATCGGAAGAGGAGGCTGTTCTTCTGGCGAATGACACCCAGTACGGACTTGCCGCTTATCTTTGGACTTCAGATGTTACCAGGTCCTTCCGTGTTTCGGACAAGCTTGAGGCTGGCATGATCTGGGTGAATTCAGAGAATGTGCGGCACCTCGATACACCGTTTGGCGGTGTCAAAGCCTCCGGCATAGGCCGCGATGGCGGAGACTGGTCATTCGATTTTTATATGGAAACCAAGAATGTTTCCTTTGCAACAGGCGTCCACACTATCCCGAAACTGGCCTGACAGGCCGAGTTTTCGGACTTCATAAAAATAAAAATCGTACCTGACAGGGCCGTCAGACAAACGAGTGGAGAATAAGAATGCCGATCAGCCCGTTCAACCTTTACCCAGATTTCAATATCCTGCGTCTCAGCCATGTTGAATTGGTGGTGACCGATCTGGCCCGAAGCCGCACCTATTACGCGGACCTGCTCGGTCTGCAGGTCACAGACGAAGACGCAGATCATGTCTATCTGCGTGCGCTTGAGGAGCGGGGACATCACTGCATGGTGTTACGCCGCGGTGAGAAAGGAGAAGTCGGTTATCTGGGTCTTAAAGTTTTTTCAGAGGAAGATCTGGACAAGGCGGAGCGGTACTTCCGCAACCTGGGTCATAAGGCCGAGTGGATCGAGCGCCCCTATCAGGGGCGTACTCTGCGGACGCACGATAATTTCGGCATCCCGCTCGAACTCTACTTCAAAATGGACCGTCTGGAGCCGATTCACCAGAAATATGCGCTCTATCACGGGGTAAAACCGCTACGCATTGACCATTTCAACTGCTTTTCACCCGATGTTGATGCATCGGTCGAGTTTTACAATAATTTAGGCTTCCGCGTGACAGAATACACGGAAGACGAAAGCACAGGCCGCTTATGGGCGGCCTGGATGCACCGCAAGGGCGGCGTGCACGACATGGCGTTCACAAGTGGTGTCGGACCGCGTCTGCACCACACAGCTTTCTGGGTGCCGACCCCGCTGAATATCATTGATCTCCTCGATCTGATGTCCACCACCGGTTATCTTGCCAATATCGAACGTGGCCCTGGTCGTCATGGAATTTCCAACGCGTTCTTCCTATATCTGCTTGATCCGGATGGACACCGCACAGAAATCTACTGCTCGGACTATCAGACGGTCGATCCTGATCTCGAACCAATCAAATGGCAATTAACAGACCCTCAGCGCCAGACATTGTGGGGAGCACCAGCGCCTAGATCATGGTTCGAACATGGTAGCGAATTCCGTGGTCTTGAAACGAGGCAGCCTGTGGCGACGGCCAGCCCGATCATCGCGCCGTAAGAAAAGAGATCGGGCCATGAAGCTTCAGGATCCATCCCTGTTTCGGGAAGCTGCGCTGGTGGGTGATCGCTGGGTTGCGGCGTCATCGTCATCTTCCATCCCTGTAACCGATCCTGCGACGGGACAGCTTATTGGTTCCGTCCCTGATCTTGGTGAGGCAGAAACAGCAGAGTCAATATCGGCCGCTGCGCGCGCCCAGCGGGCTTGGGCAGCCCGCACAGCAGCCGAACGCGCTGCCTTTCTGCGTCGGTGGTATGATCTCGTCATGGCCAGTAAGGCCGATCTTGCCAGAATCATGACGTTCGAACAGGGAAAGCCCCTGAAGGAAGCAGAAGGCGAAATTGAGTATGGAGCCAGCTTTATCCTCTGGTTTGCCGAGGAGGCTCGCCGCCTGTATGGTGATCTCATTCCGGGGCATCAACCCGATAAGCGTATTCTGGTAGCCCGCCAACCCGTTGGCGTTGTTGCAGCGATCACGCCCTGGAATTTCCCCAATGCGATGATTACGCGCAAGGTCGCACCGGCCTTGGCCGCTGGCTGTGCCATCGTGCTCAAACCGGCAATACAGACACCGTTTTCAGCCATTGCCTTAGCGATTCTGGCGGAAAGAGCGGGTCTTCCCGCAGGACTTTTCAGTGTCATTACCGGAGGCGCCAGAGAAATTGGCTCGGAAATGACATCGAATCCTGCTGTGCGTAAACTGACGTTTACCGGATCAACCGAGGTGGGCGCGCTTTTATACGCCCAATGCGCGCCGACAATCAAAAAACTCGGTCTTGAACTGGGCGGAAACGCCCCTCTGATCGTGTTCGACGATGCAGATGTTGATACCGCCGTGGACGGCACACTGATTGCAAAATTCAGAAATAATGGTCAGACCTGCGTGTGTGCAAACCGGCTTTATATCCAGTCAGGTGTTTATGACCACTTTGCAGAAGCTCTGACTAAAAAAATCACGTCCCTGAAGACAGGAAATGGTTTCGCGGAAGACGTTACATTCGGCCCGCTTATCGACAATACTGCTGTGGAGAAGGTCAGAGAGCATATCACAGATGCGATTGAACATGGCGCACGTGTTCTTGCGGGCGGAAAATCACATGCGCTGGGCGGACTGTTTTTCGAGCCAACCGTGCTAACCGACGTGACCAGTCAGATGCGTGTGGTCCACGAAGAAACTTTTGGGCCTTTAGCTCCGCTGATCCGTTTTGAGACAGAGGAGGAAGTGATAGCTGCCGCAAACGATACTGAATTTGGACTGGCATCCTATGTATTCACACGTGATGTCGCTCGGGTCTTTCGCGTGAGCGAAGCACTCGAATACGGAATGGTGGGTGTTAATACAGGAGCTATCTCCACCGCAGAAGCGCCTTTCGGCGGAATTAAGATGTCCGGCCTCGGGCGGGAAGGCTCGCGCTACGGTCTCGATGACTTTACAGAGCTCAAATATATCTGCCTTGGCGGCGTTGCCTGATCAGAAAGCGAAATTTTTCCATGACTGCAAAATTTCTTACTTTTTCCTATGAGAATGTAACCCGCTACGGATTACTTCATGATCGGGGAATCACGGATTTATCGCGCCTCTATGGTGATCGGTGGCCCGGCCTGCGAGAGGTTATCGAAGCTGGTGCGCTGAACGAACTGGCAACATCCGCGCCACGGTTGGTCGATTTCCGTGAAGAGGATATTCGCTACGAAATTCCTGTTACTAATTCAGAAAAAATTATATGCGTCGGCGTTAATTTTCCTGATCGTAACGAAGAATACAAGGATGGTCAGGCTGCGCCGTCCAATCCGTCCCTGTTTATTCGCTTTCCGCGCAGCTTTGTGGGGCATAAAGAGGCTCTGATAAGACCGCCAGAATCTTTACAGCTCGACTATGAAGGGGAAATCGTCCTCGTAATAGGGAAGGCTGGACGGCGAATCTCTCAGGAAAATGCTCTTGATCACGTCGCCGCTCTGACCCTCTGTAACGAGGGCACGATCCGTGATTGGGTCAGGCATGCGAAATTCAATGTTACACAGGGGAAAAATTTCGATCGCACTGGTTCAATCGGTCCTTGGCTGATTCCTTTTACCTCAGAAGATCAGATCCGCGATATCGCGTTGAGCACCCGTGTCAATGGTGAGATCCGTCAGCAGGACCGTACCTCGAGGATGATCTTTTCTTTCAAGAAAATTATTTCCTACATATCAACCTTTACAACACTTGTTCCTGGCGATGTCATTGTCACCGGAACACCAACAGGAGCGGGAGCCCGCTTCGATCCGCCAGTGTGGCTGACGCCAGGCGATGTCATTGAAGTTGCTGCCGACGGGCTGGGTGTTCTTCGTAATTCCGTTGCTGACGAGGAGCTGACGTAATGCTGTCTCCCGAACAGATCAGAGCAGAAGCAGATAAACTGGATGAGGCGGAAAAAACACGAATACAGACGGGATTGATTTCCCAACGCTATCCCGATGCTTGTCTTGATGATGCCTACGCCATTCAGGATGCCTGGGTCAGCAGTAAGACGGCGTCAGGACGAAAAATCATAGGATGGAAGATTGGTCTGACATCAAAAGCTATGCAATACGCATTGAACATCAATACACCTGATTCAGGTGTTCTTCTTGATGACATGCATTTTGATGATGGTGCCGAAATACCCGCTGATCGGTTCATTCAGCCACGGATTGAGGCCGAACTTGCTTTCGTGATGAAAAAATCACTCCGTGGACCCGGAGTCAGCATGTTCGATGTTATTGCCGCGACGGATTATATCGTTCCAGCACTCGAAATTCTCGATACGAGGATCGTACGTGTGGATCGTGAAACGGGTCATGCACGGACAATTATCGACACCATTTCGGATAACGCTGCCAATGCAGGCATTGTCCTCGGTTCAGTTCCGGCGGTCCTCGATAAAATCGATATTCGATGGGTGGGCGCGATCGTTTCCCGTAACGCGGTTGTTGAGGAAACCGGGCTGGGGGCAGGCGTACTCAATCATCCCGCACGCGGTGTGGCATGGTTGGCAAACCGGCTGGCGCAATATGGCGGCGGCATCAATGCAGGCCAAATTGTTCTCGCAGGGTCTTTCATCCGCCCGGTCGAAGCCCGGCACGGTGATACGATAACGGCTGATTATGGTCCTCTTGGAACAGTAAGCTGCTTTTTTAGATAAGGAGTGTCTTCATGCCGGCACCAGTGAATGAATTCAAACAGGCTCTGCGTTCCGGGGAGTGCCAGTTTGGGTTGTGGGTGGCTCTTGCCAATGCCTATACAGCTGAAATATGCGCTGGAGCAGGGTATGACTGGCTGCTGATTGACGGCGAGCATGCGCCAAACGATATCCGCAGTATCATGGCGCAGTTGCAAGCCATTGAAGGAAGTAGCAGTCACGCCATTGTCAGGCCGCCTGTTGGTGAGACCTGGATGATCAAACAGGTTCTTGATATCGGGGCACAGACCATCCTTGTTCCAATGGTCGAGAGCGCTGCCCAGGCGCGTGAGCTTGTGCGCGCAGTTCAGTATGCGCCGCAGGGTGTGCGCGGTGTGGGTGCCGCCCTTGCGCGCGCTTCTCGTTTCAACCGTGTGTCTGATTATCTCCAGACCGCAGGAAACGAAATTTGTCTGTTGCTACAGGTGGAAAGCCGCCTCGGTCTTGCGGCCCTTGATGAAATCTGTGCTGTTGAAGGTGTTGACGGAGTGTTTGTCGGGCCAGCAGATCTTGCCGCAGATCTCGGTTATATCGGGCGACCAGGTGAGCCGGAAGTTCAGCGCCACATCGAAGAGTCTCTACGAAAAATTATTTCTCATGGAAAGGCTGCGGGCATTTTGACAGCGGATCCTGTTCTAGCGAGGAATTACGTGTCCGCAGGGGCAGCCTTTGTTGCCATCGGCACCGATGTTGGCCTGCTGGCCGGGGGAGGCACCCGTCTTCTGGAAGATTTCAAAAAAACACTCTGATTCTTTTTCAGAAGAGACTTAATATGATGAAGAGCCGGTCATGCTTCATCTTCTAATGAAAGCCTCATTGGCCTTCGGCTGATAGGCCGTATCAGCCCCGACATCAGATCCCCTTGGGTCAGGGTTTTCCTGCCACAGGGCCTTTAACGGTGTTTTTTCGGTGGTTCGGTTATCGTTATCCGATCCACTCGCAGTTTGGCTTAGGGGCGGATCAAAAATCAACGTTTTTCAGATTAACATCTGGAAATACTTGAAAAAATTAGCATCGCGTGCGGGGTTTGAACCCGTATTACCATCATGAAAGGCAAGAAAGATTGGCTGATAGACTGAGGTTATGTTAGTGATATTCCGATAACGAAACATCACGATATCGCTGGTGGTCTCTGGATACAACCAGACTTCACAGCATGGTGGGCTCAGATTGGGGCGAGACTGTTGCGTTCCTTGTCAGTTATCTGTCCCCTTCTAGGGTGTGGATGTATGAGCCGTTCGGTAATCAAAGTTACCTATTTGGCCTCTGCGTATTATATTTGCATATTCACGTGAAATATCATTTATGATTGACCTGTAAAATATGGGGTATTCCATGCGAGCTGCGCGGATAGGTCTACTGAGTGCCATGATCGGTAATATCGTGGAATGGTATGACTTTGCCCTTTACACCGCAGCGACGCCACTGGTGTTTGCGTCGCTCTTCTTTTCCTCAAACATCTCCGCATTTCAGAACCAGATCGAGGCCATAGGTCTGTTTGCCTCAGGTTTCATCGCGCGGCCGTTGGGAGGAATTTTTTTTGGGGCGTTGGGAGATCGGTACGGGCACATGGTGGCCCTTCGCTGGACTCTCTTTCTCATCGGGGGTGCTACGACTTTAATTGGCCTCCTGCCAACCTATGCCATGGTAGGAAGTCTGGCACCGATGCTGCTGCTTTTGCTCAGACTGGTGCAGGGGGCTGCGGCAGGCGGTGAATGGGCGGGTAGCATTCTGGTTGTCGGTGGAATGCTGCCTGACGGTCCTCGTAAAATGGTGGCCCTTGCCCTGAGCCAATCAGGTGTCGCGATCGGTATGGTCCTGGGGACGGCGGCGCTTTGGCTTGTCTCTCATCTTTCACCGGAAGATTTTTTGCTATGGGGCTGGCGTGTGCCGTTTCTGGCAACGTTACCGACTGTCGTCCTGGGGGTATGGCTGCGTAGTGCAATGACCGATCTCAAGACAACATCTTCCGCTAAGCACACGCCCCGCTTTCCTGTCTGGGCGATTGTGCGGGATTATCCGATACCGCTGGTTCGAGGAATTGGTCTGCGATTAGCGGAGAATGGAGGCGTTTATCTCATTACTGTATTTGGCTTGGCCTACGGTCATGAGAAGCATGTGCCTGATACATTATTACTTCTGGCTTTAATGATAGGCCTGCTGGCAGACGGGATATCCATGCCTGCTGCTGCATGGCTGGCTGCCCGATGGGGGGCTGGCAGGACATATCTCTCAGGCATTCTGGCTTTGGCTCTTCTGATAGGGCCGTTTTTTAAACTCATTGAGGCAGGGAGTACGATAGCTGTTATAAGTGCGTTTGTGCTGCTGCTTGCGCTCGGCCATGCCCCGACAATTGCGGTTGAACCCTTTCTTCTGGAAAGATTGTTCCCGCGTGAGGTGCAATACAGCGGTGTTGCCCTTGCTCATGAGGTAGGGGCTATCTTGGCAGGCGGTCTTTCCCCGCTAGTTGCAGTTTTCCTGTATCACGCGGTAGGGAGCGTGCAGGCGGTTACAGTGTACGCCTTCGGATTGGTAATCTGTTCTGCCGCTGCGCTGTTCTTCCCTTGTTCACTCAGTCGAAAGTCTCTTTCCGCTGCTAGCGAGATGGGCTAGTTCTTCTGGCATGAAACCCGAGGGGAGCCCGCTGGTACCTGAGAATATGAGGAGCGCTGTCAGGTGCTTGCAATGACGCACTTTCACTATAGTCGCGTGATTTCGAGTTAGGGTCCGCTCAAGAGAGCTGAGGATGTATTTTGAGACGAGGCAAGATCTGGCGTCAGGCAAACCCGACAAATCCGGCTTTCACGCCTGAGACATCTCCCTTTTTCCACCTTTCACGTCTTACCGGCTTGTATCATCTCCGCATGGACGCGCATCTGAAGCCCATCGGGATGGATGTGCCGCGGTGGCGCGTGCTGAATATTTTATATGAGCACGAATGCGCCCCGATAAGCACCATCGCAGATCTTGCTGTGATCCGGATGCCCACGATGACCAAGCTGATTTACCGCATGGAAGGTGAGGGGCTGGTTTCGACACGTGTGTCAGCCAAGGATGGGCGCGTTACAGAAGTCAGTCTTACCGAGAAGGGGCACGCAGGCGTAGATCAGGTTCGGGTCAAGGCTGGACTGATTTTTGAACGCGCGTTTCATGATATTGAGGACGGTGAAATTGAGGCGTTCATGAAGATCATGAAGAAAATTTATGACAACATCTACTGAACGAGCCAGCGTAGTGTTCGAAAAATAAGTTGAAATATCCACTATTGCGTTATAGTATCGAATCGGTTCTCAGATAACCTGCGAACCCGAGAGGATAGCGCGGGGGTGGACGTGATCGTTTCGGTTGACGACTTCCGGACGGCAGCGCGGCGGAGGGTTCCGCGCTGGTTATTTGATTACGTTGACGGTGGCTCGTATGCAGAAGCGACGTTGCTTCGCAACCGCTCCTGTTTCAACGAGCATCCATTTCTGCCTCGTGTCCTGCGTCAGATTGCGCAGCCAGATACAACCACCACAGTGCTGGGGGTAAAGCACGCTTTCCCTCTCATTCTTTCCCCTGTGGGGATGGGAGGGATGCTGAGTGCGGCTGGGGAGGGCGCTGCTGCCCGTGCTGCGGCAGATGCTGCTCTTTCAATGTGTGTGTCGCATTTTTCCATTGCCTCTATTGAAAATCTAGCCCGAACCGTAGATCCGGCGCGCCTAATGTTTCAACTCTATATCTTCCGTGATCGTGCAATTACGGCAGACATGGTGCGACGTGCATGGGATGCAGGGGTAAGGACACTTGTTCTGACTGTTGATACACCTGTGACGCCTTTGCGTGAGCGAGACGCCCGTAATGGGTTTCGGCGACTGTCACGTCTTTCTGGTCGGCAGATCTGTCAAATGGCGTTCCGGCCACGCTGGACGCTCGGTGTCGCGCAGAGGTCTGACCGAGTGATCGGTAATCTTGTCCCCTATTCCATGGGACGGACGCTGTTTGAGCAGGCTGCGACCATTTCCCGCAGTCTTGATCCGGCTATCGGGTGGGCGGATGTGGCGTGGCTCCGTCAGCTTTGGAAGGGGCAATTCGTATTGAAAGGGATATTACATCCAGAAGATACGGAGCGGGCTGCCGGTATCGGTGCGGATGCGGTCATTCTGTCTAATCATGGCGGTCGGCAATTGGACGGAGCTGTTGCCGCTCTGGAAACACTCGAAGCGAACGTGGCCACAGCGGCCGGGCGCCTTGAAATTCTTGTCGATGGCGGGTTTCGTTACGGTAACGACATTATAAGGGCGCTCACGTTGGGTGCGCGGGCCGTTATGGTTGGTCGCCCCTGGGCGTATGCGCTTGCGGCGGGCGGTGAAAAGGGAGTGCGCGATCTGCTCACTTATTTTCACGAGGGTCTTCAATCAGGAATGTCTCTTCTGGGAGCAGACAGAATTCAGAACCTGCAAGAGGAAAATTATCAGGTTCCGGTTTAGTTTCCTGGATTGCGTTCTCCATGTTCTTTGATCAGAAAAGGAGTTTACATGACTCTTACTGTCATATTGCCAAAGGTTCTGGCATTTCTTGAAAAGCAGCATGGTCTTTATATTCAAGGGCAGTGGAAGGAATCATCTGGTTCGGACCGACTAACGGTTTTTGATCCTGCAACAGGTAATTCAATCAGTTCCGTGCCCGATGCTTCATTATTGGATGTCAATCAAGCTGTCCAATCTGCAAAGCAAAGCTTTGATAATGGGATTTGGCGTGGCCTGACACCATGTGCGCGTGAGCGGGTGCTGCTGCGATTAGCTGATCTGGTTGAGCGGGACGCAGAGATTCTTGCACAGCTTGAAACACTTGAGCAGGGCAAGTCCATTACCCTTTCTCGTATTCTTGAAGCAGGAGGTGCACAGAACTGGATACGGTATGTGGCTGGATTGAGTACAAAACTGACCGGTAAAAGTATGGATGTTTCCATACCGTTACCGCCTGGTGCTCGGTATACATCCTTTACACGTAAAGAGCCTGTTGGTGTTGTGGCTGGGATTGTGCCGTGGAATTTTCCACTCCTCATCTCTGTATGGAAAATATTGCCAGCACTTGCAGCAGGTTGTTCGGTTGTCGCCAAACCGTCTGAAACAACACCCCTGACGCTGCTTTATCTTGCTCAGCTTGCGACGGAAGCTGGTGTGCCGGATGGTGTTTTTAATGTCGTGACGGGAAGAGGAACGGGTGCTGGTGAAGCGTTGGTGCGTCATCCCGATATTGCAAAAGTCAGTTTTACCGGTTCCACACCTGTCGGTAAACGAATTGCCGAAATCTGCGGTGCACGTCTGGCGCGTGTGTCTTTGGAGCTGGGTGGAAAAAATCCGGCGTTGGTCTTGGCAGATGCTGATGTCGATCAGGTTGTTTCGGGGCTTGCGTTAGCGGGATTTCTGAATCAGGGGCAGGTTTGCGCGGCGTGTTCGCGTGTGTATATCGAAGCGCCGCTGTTCGATAAAGTGGCGGCCGGGCTTGCCGCAGCAATTGGTAGCATGCGCATTGGATCAGGGCTGGATGAGGCAACACAGATTAATCCAGTTGTTTCAGCCGCTCATCAAGCAAAAATAAACGCTTACCAGCAGACGGCCCTTGAAAAGGGAGCTGAAATTGTATGGGGCCAAGATGTGCCGGAGAACGGGGGGTATTATGTGCGTCCAGCGCTTGTCCTTAACCCGAATGATGCTCTGCCGTTGACACGTGAAGAGGTCTTCGGACCGGTAATGACATTGACGCGTGTCCGTAATGCAGAAGAAGGTTTGGCCTATGCGAATGACAGCCGTTTTGGTCTTGCCGCAAGTGTCTGGACGACCGGCCTGCAAGCGGCCATTGATCTGCCTGCTCGTCTTCAGGCTGGCACTGTCTGGGTCAACAGCCATGTCATGATTGATCCTAATCTTCCTTTTGGAGGGCTAAAGGATTCTGGTCTTGGTCGTGATTTTGGCACTGACTGGCTTGATGCCTTTACAGAAACCAAATCTATTTGCATCCGGTATTGAAAAGGACAGGGTAATGAATCTTCAATTCCGTTCCCTCCTTTTATGTGCGGCGTGCTTTATCGCTACAGTGGGCAAGGGAAATGCCGATGATATTTCCCCAGCTGACTGGCCGCAGCATGGGCGTACGGCGGCAGAACAACGCTATAGCCCGCTCTCGCAAATCAATACAGAGAACGTAAAGCGCTTGGGCCTTGCCTGGTATGAAGATTTTGACACTTTGCGTGGGCAGGAGGGAACGCCGCTCATTATTGATGGCGTTATGTATCTAACGACCAACTGGAGCAAGGTTGAGGCATTGAACGCGGCTACCGGCGAACTGTTGTGGCGTTATGATCCCCGCGTGCCGGGCAACGTTGCCGTCCGGGGATGCTGCGATACCGTCAATCGTGGGGCGGCTTACTGGAAAGGTAAGGTTTTTGTCGGCACATTTGACGGTCGTCTTATCGCCCTGAATGCGAAAAGTGGCCATCTTGAATGGAGTGTGGACACAATTCCGCATGACGCGTCATTGGGAAAAATTCGTTCCTATACGGTGGATGGTGCGCCCCGCGTAGCAAAAGGAACGGTCATTATCGGTAATGGAGGCGCCGAATTTGGCGCTCGTGGTTTTGTCTCGGGTTTTGATGCCGAGACAGGAAAACTGAAATGGCGTTTTTTTACTGTGCCAGCGCCTGATAATCGTCCAGACGGGGCCGCGTCGGATGAGGTATTGCAGAAGAAGGCGTATCGAACCTGGAGCCCTACGGGCGGGTGGACGGAATCAGGGGGAGGCGGAACAGTATGGGATTCGATAGTCTATGATCCTGAAACGGACCTTTTGTTTCTGGGGGTAGGAAATGGATCTCCATGGAACTATCAGGTTCGTTCAAAGGGGATAGGTAGTAACCTGTTTCTTGGCAGCATTGTTGCTATCAGGCCTGAAACAGGTGAATATGTATGGCACTTTCAAGAAACCCCAATGGACCAATGGGATTTCACGGCGTCACAACCGATCATGGTGCTGGACCTGATGTTAAATGGTCGTAAGCGGCATGTTCTGGCTCAGGCCCCAAAAAATGGTTTTTTCTATCTTCTTGATGCCCAAACAGGTGAATTTATCTCGGGCCATCCCTATACAGATGTGAACTGGTGCTATGGATTGGACCCCAAAACGGGTCGTCCGCAGATGGTGCCCGAGGCCTTATGGTCTCTGACAGGTGAGACGTGGCTTGGCGTACCCGGTTCTCTGGGCGGTCACAACTGGGCCCCTATGGCTTACAGCCCTCAAACGGGCTATGTTTATATTCCTGCACAGCAATTACCCGAGCCATTCAAATCCGAAAAAGGGTTTAAAATGGGGCGGATGGGCGTTAATCTCGGTATAGACATGGCCGGTCTGCCTGATGATCCGAAGGTGCTTGAAGAAGTCGGTAAAGGGGTTAAAGGCTGGCTGGAAGCATGGGACCCTGTGGCGGGGAAAGTGGCATTTCGGGTGCCACATACCACTCCCTGGAACGGTGGTGTGCTGGCAACTGGTGGTTCGCTTGTTTTCCAGGGGCTCGCAACGGGTGGTTTTGAAGCCTACGATGCTCGGAACGGACAGGCACTTTACAATTTTGACGCTCATACAGGTATTGTTGCACCCCCTGTTACCTACGAGGTGAACGGTCGACAATATGTGGCGGTGGAAGTTGGGTGGGGTGGGGTGTTTCCTCTTATGGGGGGCGCTCTGGCACGATTGCACAATACAACCACAAATCATTCCCGGATGCTTGTATTTGCGTTGGACGGTAAAGCTGCTTTACCTGCAGAAATCCGGGACCAGCAGATACCTTTGAAATCTCGACAGTCTTTTGATCCTGATAAGGCCCAGAAAGGCTATGCTGTTTATCAGCGCTACTGTCTTGCATGTCACGGAGATAATGCGGTTGGGGGCGGCGTTCTGCCCGATCTACGTTGGTCTGGAGCACTGGAAGATAGTACGGCTTTTTATAGCGTGGTGGGTAACGGTGCTTTGACAAACTACGGCATGGTCGGGTTCGGAAAAGAGATATCTCACAAAGGAATAGAGGAAATAAGACAGTTCCTGATCTCACGTTCAGTTTCCTCTTCAAGTCATGAAGCAGGCACTACCAAAGATAAATAATTCCGAATCGAAACGATTATACTGGACATATCACTTTCATATTCACATAATATTTTTGTTCAGGGGGAGGTGGCCAGCAGCGTCAGATAGATGCAGCTCAGAACGTGCCGCACTATAACGTTGCTATACCGAACTAAAAACCTGACTGGAAATGCGCAATGAGTCCGGGAAATCAGGGAAGATAGATATGCGGATGAATCAGGTACGCATGCAGGCCAAGAGAGGAGTGCAGAGCCGAATTATGGCTTTTGGCAATCTCACTCTGTGGTCAGGCTGCTCAGCACTAGCGCTATCGTTGGTTATGGACAGTACAGCTTTTGCCGCTACGTCTACGGAGCAGGCAAAAAAAACCAATGAGGCACGATCTGTCACCAAGCAGGCTCCCTCAAAATCAAAAGGGCGGTCGCGGAAACTGTCTCATAGTACGGGATTGGAAGAGGTGACAGTCAATGCGCGTCGTCGTTCCGAGCGTATTGAGCGCACACCAATCTCGATGACAACAATGTCAGGTAAGCAATTTACGGAACGTGGTATCACTTCGGTCGATAAAATTCAGAATTTTGCGCCTAATATCTCGTTTGGTAATGTTGCTTCCAACTCTGGCGTTGCGAATGCCGCCGCCGTCTTTATCCGCGGGATCGGTCAGACAGATTTCTCGTTTGGTGTCGATCCTGGCGTTGGCATGTATGTTGACGGTGTATATGTCGGCAGCCCGGTGGGTGCAGTGCTGAACATGGTCGATATTTCCAATGTTTCTGTGTTGCGTGGCCCCCAGGGTACTTTGTTTGGTCGGAATACCATTGGTGGCGCTGTATCGGTTTCTTCTCTTACACCGAATGAACGTTTGTCTGGTATGGCAGATGTGAAATATGGGACTGCAAACCGTATAAACGCCCGAGCCTTTATCAATACGCCAATCGCCAAAAACCTGTATGCAAATTTTTCGGTCGGCAGTTTCATGCAGGATGGGTATGTGCATGCTCCCTATCAGAAAAATCAGCGGGAGTTAGGGAATCAGGATACGCGCGTGTTCAAGGGGGCGCTCCGCTGGCATCCGGTGGAAAAACTTGACATTGTTCTTCGGGGTGACTGGACGCGCGACCGCAGTAACGGTGCTCCTTTTGTGACAACGGGTGTCAATCCCAGTTCCACCGGCAGTATGATCGCGCTTAATAACAGTCTTGCAGGAGGTACATTGACGAACTGTACAGCCGCATCCTGTTATAATTCTCGATATTACAGCAAGAACACCAATTACGGAACTGGAAATGACTTTTCTAATCTGACAAGCTGGTCGACGTCTGCTACTATTGATTACAAGCTTTCAGATTATCTCGATTTCAAGTCAATTACGGCTTATCGCAAGAGCCTTGGTAAGTTTGCTCAAGATCGAGATGCCTCGCCAATTGGCATCAACTATGTTTATGACGATTATGTTGGTAAGCAGTTTTCTGAAGAATTCCAGGTCAATGGAAAGGCACTGAAAAATCGGTTGCATTATTCTGCTGGGTTTTATTATTTCAACCAGTCTGGTGCAGACGTTAACCCGACACAGTTCTATATTCTTCACTTGAATAGTGGTGGCTTTTTTAAAGATATTAACTACGCTGGTTATGCTCAGGCGACCTATGCAGTCACTAAAAAACTTCATGTGACGGCAGGCGTTCGTTATACCGAAGACAATAAGACGTTCTCGCCTGATCAGTATTATACCTGGACGATCGGTGCCCCTATTATTTCCATTCCTCCTGGCACGCGGATTGTTCCATATAAAAACTACCACAATAATAATGCTCGTTGGACACCAATGGTGAACGTGTCTTATCAGATCAATGAAGAACTGATGGCTTACGCTACTTTCTCTCAGGGCTTTAAAGGTGGTGGCTTTACGCAACGTTTGACTAATATCACGAATGCCCCTCCCTCATTTCGTCCTGAAACAGTGACGTCTTTTGAAGGGGGACTGAAATTCTATGGGCTAAACCACAAATTGCGTGTCAGTGCCTCAGGATTCTATACTTTCTATGATGACGTGCAGTTGCTTGTGGCGGATGAGACTAACATCGGTCCCTATTATACCAATGCTGGCACGGCACATATTCCCGGCTTTGAACTGGAAGCCCAGTACGCGATCGGTAATGGATGGAGCATCTATGGCTCTCTGGGCATGACAGACGCGCACTATACCAAGCTCAGGGCATCTGTGCAGGGATTGTCTTTGGATAGTCGCTTTGTGCTTGTGTCAAAATGGACCGCCAATCTGGGTATGGCGAAGAGAATAGACCTGGGTGAATACGGTTCATTGACACCGCGTGTTGATGCAACGTACCGCTCGAAATACAACGCAAATCTCAATGCAATCATGTATCCGACGCTTATCCAGCCAAAATACATCACCGTAGCCTTAAGCGCTCGGTGGATGAGCGCTAATGAGCGATATAACTTTATGGTTGGATTGGATAACGCGACAAACGAAAAATTTATGGCTTGGGGTAGCTATTCAGGTAGCTTCGGCAACTACCAGAAATCGTTTGATCGTGGCCGGCAGTGGTACTTTCAGGGGGGAGTGTCTTTCTGAGGACTTTATCTGAAATAAAAAACCACCCATAATAGTTGAAAAGGAAACCAATATGGGGTAGCTTTGATCTTGTCGAGCTAGCTGGGGAGTCTGCCTTGAACAGGCTTCGGAGTTGGTTGGGTGAGGGTGTTGATCGAAACGACGGGGGCATATGCGTGCCCTCGCAAATCGGCGGGTAAAATGAACATGCTGAAAGAAAACCCTTCTGCCGCAGATCTGTTTTCTTCGGGAGGGTTTCTGGAGGAACTTCTTGTCACGATTCGGAATCGTGCCTTGGAATTCAGATCGTTACGTCGTATTCCCGATGATATTATTGTCGGTTTTCAAAAGGCTGGAGTCTACAGAGCTCTGGTGTGTCGGCGGTTTGGGGGGATGGAAGTGTCCCCCATGATGTTTCTGGAGTTGATTGAAAAAATCGCTCATGCCGATGCTTCTGCCGGATGGGTGGCAAGTTTCGGTGTATCCGCCACTTACCTTGCGGCGCTCCCTATACCTACGCTGGAAAAAATCTATCGGGATGGACCGGATGTGGTATTTGCTGGAGCGATCTTTCCACCGCAAAAAGCCAAGGTAAGTGCAGATGGTTTTCTGGTAAATGGTCGTTGGCCCTATGCTAGCGGATGCCCCGGCGCGTCTCTTATCGGTGTTGGTATTGCTGTGGACGGCGAGAGCGGTGGACTGCCACGTACTGCGGTAATGCCGACTTCAGCAGTGCATATAGATCCAACCTGGAATACAATTGGTCTTGCTGGTACCGGCAGCCATGATGTGGTTGTGGAAGATGTATTCGTGCCGGAAGACTGGACATTCATCCGGGGTGGCAAGCCGAATATCGAAGCACCGATTTATGATTATCCTTCACTCGGGTTAGCAGCTCAGGTTCTTACTGTGGTGGGGTTGGGTTGCGCCTCGCGCGCTTTGGATGAAGTGCGGGAAATGGCGGAACGAAGACGCTCCATTACGGGAGCCCCGACTATGGCTGATAGGCCGTATGTGCAGGCTGTGGTGGGTGAGGCCGAAGCAAAACTGGCGTCTGCTCGCGCATTTTTTTACGATACAACAGTGCGCACATGGTCTCTTCTGACTCAAGGAGATGTCGTTTCCGAGGAAGATGCCAATCGGGTTCGTTTGGCTGCGACGCATGTTGCGCAGGAAGCCTTTGAGGTTGCCCGTATGTGCTTCACCCTTGGCGGTATTGCTGCGGTCCAGACGGACCACATTCTTGGGCGCTGTTTTCAGGATTGTGCCGTGGTGGCACAGCACGCCTTTATGGCGCGTGGAAATTATGAAGCTGCAGGCCGTGTATCCCTCGGCCGTGGGGGGCGTCCCGGTTACCCGTGAGAGCGCACATTCTTGAGGCTTACGCTCTGAATTGAATACTGGATTGAGGAGACGACATATGCAGGATCTTCCAGACCCTAGAAGTCTCGTGAATACGGACTATGCTGACGGGTCAATTTACAGCAACCCCGAGTTGTACGACATGGAAATGGACCGTATTTTCATGCATAACTGGATCTGGGTTGCGCATCGTAGTGACTTGCCTGAGCCGGGTAATTTCATCACGACCTTTGTTGGGCCGCATCCCGTTATTGTTTCGCGGGACCGCAAGGGGGATGTGCATGTGATGCTCAACCGTTGCCGCCATCGCGGTGCAACAGTGTGCGAACGCAAAAGTGGTACTGGTGCAAGTTTTGTCTGCCCTTATCACGGGTGGGCGTACGGTCTTGATGGTGCATTGCGGGGCGTGCCTTACCAGGAAGGATATTCCGGACAACTGGACAAGAAGAAATATCCGCTCGTATCATTGCGTGTTGAAGAATATAACGGGCTGATCTTCGCAACGTTTGATAAAAGTATCATGTCTCTGGATGCGTGGCTGGGACGCGCCAAGCCGTGGATCGATCTGTTTATGAAGCAGGGTGCTGGTTGGCCCGTCAAGACGATGGGTGAACATAAATTCACCTTTCCGGGGAACTGGAAAATTCAGCTTGAAAATACGACAGATGCTTATCACTTCCCGATAGTTCATAAATCATTTCTGGATTCTGTGGACGAGGAAACACAGAATACGTTTGATTTTGTTGGTGGTAAGGGGTTTGTGGAAGATCTCGGTCATGGACATTCTGTGATGGTGATGATCCCGGAACTTGTGGATCTGGACGAAAATCTTGATGCGGCTATTCCCGAAAGGTTCCTTGAACTGGCGGAAGAGTTGTCAAAGGATTACCCGCCAGAGAAAGTGCGTCAGATTGTTCGGGCTGTTGGTGGTACAGGCTTTAACCTCAACCTGTTTCCAAACTTAGCCTGCTCCATGGCATTTTTCCGTGTGCTGCGCCCGTTGAGTGTGAACGAGACGGAAATCCGTCATATTGCGATAGGTATGGATGGCGGTCCGGAAAGTGCGAACGAAGCCCGTTTGCGTTTGCACGAGCATTTTCAGGGGCCGATGGGTTTCGGAACGCCTGACGATGCAGAGGCGTGGGACCGTGTGCAGCGTGGCTCTCTGGCCGGGCGTGACATTGCCATTCTTCTCAATCGTGGTTTGGGGCATGAAGCGAAACGTGAGGACGGCAATCTGTTCAGCGATGTGAGTGCGGAGACCGGCATGCGGGCTGCGTACCGGCAGTGGCTTGCGGCAATGACGGATGAGATGGCAGCGGCGGAGACAGGCGTATGACAATCACGCTGAACGAAGCGATCGAACTGATTACGCTTGAAGCTGATATGCTCGATCACAGTGAATTCCGTGAGTGGTTAAAACTGTACACGGCAGATAGCCTCTACGCGGTGCCAATAGATCCCGACGCGAAAGTGGAAGACCTCGGGAAAATACTCAATTATGCCTATGATAATGCAGAAATGCGTGAGAAGCGCGTTGAACGACTTCTTGGTGGCCGGTCCATTTCCGCTGCGCCACCTGCCCGAACAGTCCGGCTGTTGTCCCGTTATCGCATGCTGGAAGCCGGGACGGAAAGCTGCACACTGCGCTGTGCCCAGCTTCTGACAGAATTGCGACAGGGTAGAGAGCGCTATTATGCAGCGGATGTCACGTTTCGTCTTAAAAGAACGGAAGATGGCCTCCGGATTAACCAGAAAATTGTAAGGTTGCTGACGTCGACCGAAGCTCTGACTGCTGTGAGTTATATCCTGTGAAGCCGGTTGCGCTTGTTACAGGTGGTGGCAAAGGGCTAGGAGCTGCCATTGCCGGACATCTCTTCACCGAAGGCTACCGCGTTGTGGTCGGTGACATTGATCTTGTAGCAGCCCAGGCGACGGCAGAGAGGCTTGGAGAGGCAGCTTTTGCCGTGCAGGTGGATGTATCTAACGAGGTCTCTGTTGAAGGCATGCTGGATGTTGCGGAACAGGTATTTGGGTTGCCCTGGCTGCTCGTCAACAATGCTGCCGTTATGAAGGCAGAGAAGGTTCTCGATATCGAGATTGAGACGTTCGACACTGTTCTGGCGGTGAATCTGCGTGGGACTTTTCTTGGGTGCCAGCGTTTTGCGCGACGTCTTAGGGCAAAGGAAGCCGGGGGGCGTATTGTCAATATCGGGTCTTTGGCAGGTGAAAACGGGGGCACGGCGACAGGAGCGCATTATGCGGCCTCCAAGGGCGGCGTGCATACGTTGACCAAGGTTTTCGCGCGGGATCTGGCGCCACATGGCATTACGGTCAATGCCGTGGCACCAGGGCCGCTTGATCTGCCATCGGTCGCCGAGACGATTGGTGCAGAAAATGCGGCGCGCGTGATGGCCAATCTGCCTACCGGGCAGGCGGGAAATCCGCTGACGGTGGCCCGCATGGTTGCAGAACTGGCGCGTGCCGATGCGGGCTCCATTACCGGTTCCATCATCGACATTAACAGTGGGCTGTACATGCGATGAATGCAAACGCCGAAACTGCAGATACGATTGACGTCAGAGTGGCTGCTGCGGAGCGTCTTGGCGAGGTTCTGTCCTTTGATCTCGTGCCACTGCAGGGTGTTTTACCATCATGGGAAGCGGGCGCGCACGTGGACCTGTTTCTGGGTGATGGCTTGATCCGGCAGTATTCACTGTGCGGTGATCCGGGCGACTGCTCCTGCTATCGTCTGGCCGTTCTCCGTGATCCGGCATCCCGTGGAGGGTCTCGGGCGGTACATGATCTTGTCCGAGTGGGTGAGGTCATGAAAATTGGCGCACCGCGCAATCTTTTTCCGCTGGATAAGAAAGCAGAACATTCGGTTCTGATTGGCGGCGGCATTGGCGTTACCCCGCTGATTGCCATGGCCTACGAATTGTATGACAAGGGACAGTCTTTTACGCTGCACTACGTGGCGCGTGACCCGGTCTTCACGACGCTCCTGCAACAGGCTCCTTTTGCGCAGGCCGTGAAGGTGCATGATCGCGGGCGCCCAGACGCGCCACGTTTCGATCCGGCCAGTGTGCTGGCTGGGTGTTTGAAGCCGACGACGCGTGTTTATACCTGCGGTCCCCTCGGGTTGATGGATGCTGTTTTTGAAGCCGGTCTTGCTGTTGGCTATATGGAAAATCAGCTTCATCGGGAGGCTTTTTCGGCACAGCCTGTTGCTGGTGGAAACGCGTTTGAGGTTCTGGCAGCGAAATCTGGCGTGCGGGTTCAGGTAGGGCCAGATGACACTATTGCCGGGGTGCTGGGCAAAGCGGGTGTGAAAGTCACATTGAGCTGCGAGCAGGGTATTTGCGGCACCTGTGTGGTCAATGTGCTGGAAGGCGAGCCGGACCATCGTGACGAGTATCTGACTGAGGACGAACAGACAGACCAGATTGCCCTCTGCTGTTCACGGTCCCATTCCCCTTTGCTGGTGGTTGATATCTGATGGTGGATGCCCCGAAAATCTGTGTTGCAGGGATTGGGGCGCTTGGTGGCACATTTGCTGCCATGTTGGCCCATAGCGGTGCCAACGTATCTGTTGTGGCGCGCGGTGCAACATTACAGGCTATTCGGGCGCGAGGACTGGAGTTGCAGGGGCCTGCAGGCACGTTTTGCACTCCTGTTGCGGCAGCAGAGCGGGCACCGGACACCCGGCAGGATCTGCTGGTGCTGGCAGTCAAGGCGCATCAGCTTGCAACACTGGTGCCCCTTGTAAAGGCAACTGTGGACGCAGGAACACCTGTTCTTCCCATCGTTAATGGCATTCCATGGTGGATGACAGTGGATGGTCCCTTTGAGTCCGCCCATAAAACGGTCGATCCAGGAAGTGTGCTGACGGCTGCTTTTCCCGTCGCGCAGGTGATCGGGTGTGTAGCCTATGCTTTCGCCTCAATGCCCTTGCCTGCCGTTGTCATGTCGGACCGTCAGCCGAAGCTTGTGCTGGGGCGCGCTGCACAGCAGAGTGGCGTGGATGCGGGTCTGGCACAGATTGGAAACATTCTGTCCACCGCGGGTATTACTGTGGAATTGAGCGCAGATATCCGGCAGCCTATATGGACGAAACTGGCCTTCAATCTGGCGACCAATCCACTATCCGTACTGTGTGAGGCTACGCTGGAAAAAATGGGAACGGTGGAAGACAGTCGGGCCGTTATCTCTGATGTGCTCGCGGAAGTACGTGCCGTTGGCGCAGCTTGCGGCCTTACTGGTTTGCCGCCCACCTCTGCGCTTTTGGATGTCATTGCAAGTGCTGGACCACACGAGACGTCCATGTTGCAGGATTTTCGTGCTGGCCGTCTGCTGGAACTGGATGCGATGGGGGAGGCGGTAACAAGACTTGCTGGGGCGTATGGGGTGCCCACACCGACAATCAACATGCTTGTCAGGCTAACGCGGTTTAAGGCCGCGCAATGCCGATAGGGAGACATTCGCATATGACAACGGATACACAGAAAGAAGAGTGGCAGCTTCGGGTCCGGCTGGCCGAGTGCTATCACCTTATCAGTTATTTCGGCTGGACCGAGATGATTTTCAACCATATTTCTCTTCGCCTGCCGGGTGAGCCGCGTCGGTATCTCGTTAATGCGTTCGGCCTGAATTACGACGAGATCTCACCAGAGAACTTGCTGGTTGTGAATGCAGATGGCCAGCTTGTGGGCGACACGGAAGGCAAGCCCAACCCCGCGGGCTTCGCGCTTCACGGTGCTATTCATTCCGCGCGGGATGACATTCATTGCATCATCCACACGCATACCAGCGAAGTCAGCGCGGTAGCCATGAAGCAGGCCGGTTTCAGTTACGACAATTTTTACGGTGCGCAGTTGTTTGGCAGGGTCGGGTACCACGCGTTTGAAGGTATCACCCTGTATGAAGAAGAGCGTCCACGCATGTTGGAAAGCCTTGGCGACAAGCATGTACTGGTTTTGCGCAACCATGGTGTGGCGGTTGGGGAAAGCGATGTTGCTCGTGCTTTCTTTCTCCTCTGGACCGTGCAGCGTGCAGCAGAAATACAGTGTCATGCCGGCATGCTTCCCGGGCCTGACGTCCCGCTTTCCGACACCATCCGTGCATCGTGTGCCAAGGATGCAGCCTGGGTTCTGTCCAGCACGTCTGCTGCCGACAAGATGTTTGATGCAGCCGTGCGGAAGATGCGCAAGGACGTGGGACCCTTATGGCATGGAGACAATGCATGACATCCTTGACGTCCGATCAGTTTCGACGCGCAATGTCTCATTTCGCTACTGGTGTGGCAGTCGTGACGGCGCGGGGAGAGGAAGGCGAGCAGGGCGCGACGATCAGTGCGCTGAGTTCCGTCTCTCTTGACCCGCTTATGCTTCTCATCTGCCTGAATCGTAGAAGTTCCACCTGCCGGGCCATTGAGCATAGTGGGCGCTTTGGTGTGAGTATTCTCCGGCAATCACAGGAAGCCGTTGCCCTGCATTTTGCGGGTCCTGCCAAGGACAAGCAGTTTGATGATTATTGCATACGCCAAGAGGACGGATTGTTCTTCGTGTGTGATGCGCTCGTGCAGATTGGTGTCGAGGTGGTCGAAACCCTGCGTGGTGGCACACATGAGATCTTTCTCGCACGTCCTGTACATGTTGCAATGAATTCTGACAGCGAAGTAGGCCCCTTGCTGTATTACCGGGGTGCCTTCGATCTAGCATCCTGACGTGCGCTGCATAGCCGAAAGGTAAAACAATGAGCGAGACACGGGCCGCCATGGCCTCGAAAATCCTGAATGGTATCGAGAAATATGAACCACAGGTAAAAGCTTTTACAAGTTATGATCCCGTACGCATACGGCAGGATGCTGATATGGCCTCTCCGGGACCTCTTCTCGGAATGAGTGTCGGGGTCAAAGATATCATCGACACCGTTCACTATCCCACCAGTCATGGATCGCCGATCTATGCAGGATATCACTCGCTGTCTGATGCGGCGTGTGTCACGCAGCTCAAAACGGCGGGTGCAGTCTGTGTTGGCAAGACCGTGACGACGGAGTTTGCCTTCTTTTCGCCGGGACCAACGGTTAACCCTTACGACGTGGCGCGTACGCCCGGAGGGTCCTCCAGCGGGTCTGCGGCGGCAGTGGCGGTTGGTATGGTTGACATCGGCCTGGCGTCGCAGACGGCAGCCTCGCTCACCCGGCCGGCTTCCTACTGTGGCATTGTGGGCTTCAAGCCCAGCTATGGCCGGTATGCTGCCGCGGGAATCAAGAGCCTCGCTCCATCCTTCGATACGCTCGGCACGATGACGCGCGATGTTGCTACGGCAGCTCTGGCAGATGGTGTTCTTAAAGGGCCAACGGCCGTACCAAGCACCTTCAAGCCCCGACGGCCTTCCAGTATCGGGATATGCCGAACCCCACATTGGGATGCGGCCGAAGAGGCCACACAAAAAGCTATTGAAAAGGCTGGCGTACTTTTTAGCGAAGAAGTTCAGGTCACCTATATTGATCTGGAGGATTTTGCCGAAGCAGCAGATCTGCACATCACGATCATGAGTTATGAAGCGGCGCAAGCGCTCGGTTGGGAATATGCGGACCGTCGGCCACTGCTAAGCTCCCAGATAGTCGGCTTGCTTGAAGCCGGAAAGCAGATTGACTACGGAACATATCGTGCCGCTCTTGCCAGGGCCGAGGAACTTCGTTGTCGTATGGCAGACATTTTCGCCAATTATGATGTACTTGTTGCACCGGCAGCACCGGGCGAGGCGCCTTTGGCGGAAAGTGGTACAGGTAGCCCGCTTTTTAGCCGGTTGTGGACGCTATTGCGCCTGCCGACCGTAACGCTACCGGGATTAACCAGTTCAAGCGGCCTTCCGGTCGGTGTGCAGCTTCTGTCCGCATATGGGATGGATGAAGATTTGCTGAATTGGGCCGGTTGGGCAGAGACGATCCTTCCGCCGCGCCCTCTTCCTTCGATGTGCACATGATAATAGGCCAGCGTGCGCCAGGATATGCGGAGATTGGGACATCATGACAGACGAGATTTTTGCCCGTCGCATTGATGCGTTGAGCCAACGTATCGAGCAACTGGAGGCAGAAGCGGATATTCGTCGTATCCAGGCACGTTATATGTTCCTGTGTGATACGCCCTGCCCGGAAGCAGGGGTGACGAATGACGCGGAACGTATCGATTGTATTATGGATCTCTATACCGAAGACGCAATCTGGGAAGGTGTTGGCGAATACTATACCAATCAGTTCGGGCGCTGCATTGGTAAGGCCGCGATCCGGGCCCATTTCGAGGGATTCTGGAGCCAGAAACGGGACCCGGCTCTGCTGTTGAATGTCCATTACCTTACGTCTGAGCAGATTCACGTGAAGGGCGACACGGCGGACGGGCAGTGGGTGCATTGTCAGCCCTGGATCTTCAAGGATGGCTCTTCACTGTTGCGGTCTAGCCGCCTTAACAATCTTTTCCGTAAGGAAGATGGTGTGTGGAAAATTTCCCGCACGCGCACAGAAAATGTGTTTATCGCACCACTGACTGCGGGCTGGGCTGAAAGCGTGCCGACACGTTCGGTGCTTATGGAGCCCTGAGTTTAGGGTAAAGAAAAGGAAAAGATGACGTGGACAACATGATAAATACCGTTACGCACGAGATTGTTGAGCTACATCGGTTGTTACAGGCTTGGTTTCGTGGCGAGAATGAGGAGCCGCTCTCAGGCCTGCTTGCGCATTTTGCACCAGGCTACATGATGGTAGGCGCCGCTGGACGTGTGATAACGCTGGAAGGTTTTGAAAAGGTACTTCCTTCCCTGAAAGGATCACGGCCCGGTCTGATCATGGAAATTTTTGATGTGAAAATCTGTCAAACTTTTGATGGAGGGATTCTGGCCTTCTATCGCGAAGTGCAGACGCAGGGCAAGGCGCGGACGGAACGCTGGTCAACAGTGCTATTTGTCGAGAATGCTGCCAAGACACAGCTTCTTTGGAAGCATCTGCAGGAAACATTCCTCTCCTGATCATGACAGGTCATACTGCTGGCAGGGAAAGAGACCGCTCTGTCAGCCATATCCCGCCTTATACGCGGCCCGAGCCAATTCTTTCCGTGTTGTGGCAATGAAGGCAGCGCCGACAAGGGCCGCTCCCGTGGTGACCACTGCCAGCGAGGATGTGATACCGTTGGCAACGGTAAAGACATGATCGTCGAGATATCCGATCAGCATTGAGCCTCCCGATAGACCGATCAGGGCATTGCAAAACAGCAACACGGCTGAAAACTGGGCGCGCATGGTTTTGGGCACAGTTTGTTGCACCACAAGAGCCGACGGTGGCATGGGAAACGATGCGAAGAAAAATGCAAAAGCCAGCAGTGTTACGCAAATAACGGTGTTACCCACATACAAAGACGGAAGAAAGAAAAGAGGCACGGCAAGCGCACCGCAAATCCCTACCCGAGCAGCCGCGTCTGTATTTCCTCGCATAAAAAGCGCGTCGATGAGGCGTCCGCTGGTGTAGGCGCCTCCACAGCCGCAAAGAATCGCGATGATGCCCATGACAACGCCAACGGTTTCCCGAGAAAAATGCCGGTCACGCATCAGAAGGGCGGGTGTCCAACTCATGAGAGAGAACAGGATGATGGCGGTGGCGGAGTAGCCCAGAAAATGCAGCGTGAAAAATCGCCAGCGAGATAGGAAATAATGACAACTTGCGGCTAATCCGCTCCGGGTTGTTGCGACAGGCCGGGGGCCGGGTTCCTTTATGCAGCAGATAATGAGCAACGCGAGTGGCAGGCCGGGCAGACCGACTATCATGAAACAGAGCTTCCATGTGGCGACGCCATGCCATGCTCCGTTTTCGTGAAGAAGGGCGATCAGCATGCCTCCACAAAGGAAAGCAAGCCCCGAACCAATAAATGACCCCAGAGAAAATAAAGCTAGTGTGCGACCAAGACGTTCGGAGGGTACAATATCGGCAAGAAAAGAATAGACGGCAGGAACCAGCGCGGCCTCTCCAATACCCACGAACATACGGGAAAGGAAAAGCTGCCAGAAATTCTGAGAAAAACCACAGCCTATTGTTGCCATACTCCAAATGATGATGCCTGCTACAATGATGGGAGGACGCGGGACGCGGTCGCTCAGCGAGGCAATGGGAAGCCCAAGAATGGAATAGAGCAGCGCGAACGCCAGCCCGTTCAGAAGAGCGAACTGGAAATCTGACAAACCGAGATCGGCTTTAACAGGACCAATCAGGAGTGCCAGTATCTGCCTGTCCACAAAAGACAGGACATAGGCGAATGCGAACAACCCGGTAGTCCACCGCACAGAAGCCTGTTTCATGAGAAAGCCTTGTTTGTACCGAATACGAAACAATATACTATTCAAATGAAAATTCTACAATAAAAAGAAACCGACGGGCTATGATGCGGAATTCAGACGTTTGAATGGACGATAGATATGGCGATGCCAGCCGTGCAACGTGTCATGGCCTGATCCGGTGGTGGAGTCCTCCTTCCGCAAATAAGCTGATATCTTGTGCAGGAGTTCATTGGGCTGATGCAATTCACAAACTTCGCCCTCCATTTTACGGATATTCCTCCAATCAAGGAGTTCACTCATAACAGGAGTATTGGCTTGTTTCTGTAACCGGGGGCATTGTAATAGCGTGTCAGGATGAATATCCAGCTTCGGGACAACCATCGTTACCGTAGCACAGAGTGCCGCATGGTTCTGATTTTCTCCCAGAATCATGTGGCCGCACGCTTATGCACTTCAAACGGAAAGGGCTTCCATTTGTTACTTATGAATGCCTCTTACTTCACGGGTGTTTCTATCTACAGAAAACCTTGGGCAGTTTATTTTTTCAGCCTCTTCATTTAAATTTTGTTCTGATTGTAGCGCATAATCCGCCCGTGGCGACCGGTCCGGTCATTTTCCAGTTCATAGCAATCCCCCGGTACTGACGGGGTATCACCGATAATTTGTCGAATACGCTTGTGATCTTCTTCCGAAAGAGAGAAGGAAAAAATGCTTTCGTTGCGTTTGAGGTAGCGTGTGGAGGTGGCTCCCACAATGGAACCTGCAACACGAGGTTGTTCGATAACCCAGCGCACGGCGACCTCACCAATACCAACACCATATTGTTTGCCGATACCCTGCAACAGTTTCAGTAAAGACTGGAATTTCTCCCATCCACCAAAATCATCAATAATGAGCTTGTATTTTATCTGAGATCGATTCGCCATCTCTCCTGCCGGTTCGGGTTTTCCAAGCCATTCTTCTGAAATGAAACCTCCAGCTAACTGGCCATAGGTGAGAATATACATATTGTGAGCAGTGCAATATTCGACCATCTTGCGTTCAGGGCGCCGGTCTAGCAGGGAATATTGCACTTGGTTGGTTACAAACGGAATGTTGGCGTCAACCAGCTGTGTCAATTGTGGCACAGAAAAATTTGTTATGCCAAGACGTGCAATTTTGCCTTCCTTCATCAGGTCATGCAAAATCTGTGCAGTTTCAATCGCACCAGGAATTTTCCAATCCCACCAGAAAAACTGTACCAGATCCAGGTAGTCGACCTTAAGGCGTGTTAGCGACCGATCAATAATGCCGGTAATATACTGTCGGGTGATTGTCGGAAGGATATCAAGGTCTGGCACAAACTTTGTCTGAACCTGCGTTTTTTTGGCGAGTTCAGGGTAAGTCTGTCTAAACTGGCCTATCATCTCCTCCACGCCTGTATAATGGTCGGCGCAGTCAAAAGTCGTAATGCCTGCTTCGACAAATTCCTTCATGTCGGCAACAGCCTGCTTTACATCCACCTTGCCGTGGCCACCGGCAAGATGCCATCCTCCCTTCATGATGCGGGAGATGCTATAGGATCCATCAATATAAAAACGGTCAATAGGCATTGTCATTAATCCAAAGTAGAGAATGATTGGGAAACGGCAGTTGTGTCATCATGGCGAAACTTCCTCAGACCTGTGCGGGTAATACGGAAGCGCGTCGGGCAGTTAGGGTCAGTGCAGGCAATATCCGTGTCGGTAAACATCCAGTCATTTTTGTCTACTTGGCGTTGCTTTGCGGGCAGCAAAGGCAAGAGGGCTGCAAGATTGTAGAGGCTGAAGGGCATATCCTCACGGAAATGCAGCAGCTCTCCTTTGACTTCAAAGTAGTCACCAACCTTGGCGTTGCACCAGATCTTGCTACCTTCCGGGGCAATGACTTCTACCTTGAGGTCGTAAAGAAAGAACGTGCCCTCCTCAAAATCGCTCGTATTGCTCTCCGATATCATGTCACCTCGCAGATTATAAAAAATAGTGTTTATTCATCAAAGGGCGGCCTCATAATGAAGCCGGGACGTTGACATTCCTCATGGTGCCGATATGCGTATTGGCCCAGACCCGGTCAATCAGTGCGACAAACTGAGGAAGGTTATTCTCGTTCAAGGCCGCGAGATTGATCCGTCCATTATCAGCCATGTAAATGCTATATTCGTTTCGCAACAGCATAATAATTGTAGGCGGAAGTGGCAACATGCAGAACATCCCTCGACCTGTGGCAATGGTTTGCACATTGCATGGCCCGATCTGCTTGTGGGCAGCCAGTTGCGTGCGCACGGTATGGAGGTGTGCCTGCATGCTTTCAACCTCATTTTCCCATTGCTGGCGCAGGGCAGGAGTTGTCAGAATGTGTCCAACCGTAAGGGCACCGTGTGCAGGCGGCATGGAATAATTGGTCCTTGCGATTGCGGCCAATTGACTTTGCAGCGCCTGGGGCTGGACATTGCTCTGTCCTGCTACAAGAAGTGCGCCTACCCGGTCCCGGTAAAGGCCAAAATTCTTGCTGCAGGAATAGCACACCAGAGTCACATCGGTCTGTTCGACCAAAGTGTGCAGGCGCGTCAGATCGCTTGCAAGGTCCTGCCCTAGGCCATGATAGGCTATATCCACTAATGGCAGGAGGCCAGCCTTTACAATCTGTGCCGTTATCTCATCCCATTCTGCTTTGTTCCAGTCATCCCCCGTAGGGTTATGGCAGATTGGCTGAAGCAAAATGATGTCACCCCGGCGCGCCTTATGGGTCAGGACATCCATAAGGGTAGCAAAGTTCCGCCCACCTGTCGGCAGGCTACGCGCATATGTCTGAACATTGAGGCCACATTGCCTCATAACTGCAACATGATTGCTCCATGTGGGCGTCCCGATCCAAATGACACTCTCTGGGAAATTGTCTGACAAGAATCGTCCGGCCAGTGAAAGTGCCCCCGTTCCTCCAAGCGTCTGTACGGTTGCCAGCCTGTTGCAGGTCACGTCGTGCGGCGACAGGATAAGGTCCGCTATCGCGTTGCAAAATGTCGGCACGCCTTCGGTCGACAGATAGGATTTGGTTATCTCGTTCTGCACAAGAGAGCTTTCTGCAGATTTAACACTTTTGAAGATGGGGGTTTGTCCGCTGCGATCTTTGTACACCCCAATTGTAAGATCCAGTTTTCCTATACGATGATCCCGTTCCGCCTGCTGAGCAACGGACAGAAGCGGATCCGGCGACAAAAAAGGTAAATCATCCAAAAAGGACATGGTCGCACTTCCAGCAGTAAAAAACATTAAGGCAATAGTATCAGCCCGAAGACGTGCAATTTTTTTGCATTATTTGTTGGAAAAGACGTTTTTTTGCATGAATCATTCACAAAGGTAGAAAATTCATTTGGATTATACATATCGTGCGCACAGAAAGGACGATGAAAGCTCTTCAGACGCAAAGAAATGCGACGTCCAACACCACGAGGACGATGTGGTAATGCGATTCTGATCCGTTCAGGTCGACAATGGAGCGCACTTCCTGACGACTTTATGCAAAAATTTTGCAAATTTGACGCAAAAAGCACCAAATTTGCACGGTTTCCGCAAATTTTCATAAACAGAAAATTTATATTATGAAATCGAAATATAATATGTTTTACATAAGAAACGGTTTTGAGGTGTAGTCTGGAAAATATTCCACGAGGGTTCAGAGTAATGCGTGATGCAACAATCGACAGCTTCGATAGAGCCATCCTTTCGACATTGCAAAACAAGGGCGATATCAGCCTGAACGACCTGAGCAATCTCGTTAATCTTTCCAGCTCGCAGTGTTCACGCCGTCTGCAACGTCTTAAGGATGAAGGATATATTGACCGAGTGGTTGCCATACTCAGCCCGGCAAAGCTCAATTTGAATGTTTCATCATTTGTTGTTGTAAAGCTTTACTCACATTCTCCCGAAATAGAAAAACGGTTCTGTGACCATATCAGCCGCCTGAATGAAGTTGTGTCCTGTCACTATATAACAGGATCGTCCGATTTTATATTGTTGGTATATTCACACGATCTGCAGTCTTACCGAGAATTTATTGCGCACAGACTGCTTTCCTTGTCGGATATAACATCGATTACATCTCATATAATTCTGGGAAACGTAAAAAACGTTACGACGCTTCCTCTGGATTACACATGAACAGACACGTCCACAGCACGTAGCTTGAGAATACTCCTCCCTTACTTGTCATAACAGATAGTCGCGCCATGCGACCTGCCGAAGAATTAGGTAATACACAATGACGTTTCGACAGTGTCTTCTAACCGTCTGCATTCTGGCGCCGGCGACTGTGAAAGCCACAGATGCCTATGGGGCAGATGTGGGTCTTGCGCCTGCTGTTTCATCCAAAGGTAGAGAGGCCCATCATGTTACGCGACCGCGTAACGCAAAGTCAGTTCGGGCCTCGACTACACCTGCTCATGCTGCCAAGGTGCCTTCTGAGCAGGCTGAAGCCATTATTGTAACCGGGACCCATGCGCAGAATGTGGGGGCGCGGCATAGCACGAGCCCTGTTTCGGTCATTACAAATGCAACCCTACGCCGTTCAGGACAGATGAACCTGGGAGATGCGTTGAGCCGCACATATGCATCCATCAACGTGAACCCCATGGGGACCAATGCCAGTGCTCTGACTGCATCAATTCGCATGCGGGGATTGAATCCCAATCAGGTGTTGGTCCTGGTTGATGGTAAGCGCCGTCATACCACGGCCAACATCTCGGCTGATGCAGGGCCGGATTTTGGGGCAACACCCGTTGATCTGAACATGATTCCCGCTGCCGCAATCGATCATATTGAGGTGCTGGAAGATGGTGCTGCAGCACTCTACGGCTCCGACGCCATTGCGGGTGTGGTCAATATTATTACCAAAAAAACCAACCATGGTTTGAATATTAGCAGCCAGACAGGGGCAAATGCCTATAATGGCGATGGATGGCAGTACCAGGTCGGTGGCGATGGCGGACTCTCGCTTGGTGGAGACGGCTATCTTCATTTGAGTGGCCAAGTTTATCATACAGATCACATGCTGCCTAAAACCTATGATCATCGCCTGATGGGTTCATCCGCGCCTGCCGGGGCATATACGGGCGCCAACTATACCGGTTCTGCTACGCCTTCTCTGCAATCTAACCATTTTACAAGTACGCCGGAGGAAACGCGTGAGAACCTGAGCATCAATTTTGGCAAGACAATTGCCAGAGATGTACAGTTCTATGGTCTCATCACCTACGCGCATCGTCATGCGGAAGCATTCGAGAACTATCGTACCCCATCCACTGCACCGACCATGTACCCTGACGGGTTCTCTCCAATTTTGACGAATGAAGAAAATGACTATGCTGCCACCCTCGGGCTCAAAGGAGACAATTTCCTTGGTTTCAACTGGGATATAAGCACGACCTATGGCGCCGATGAGGACAAAATCGGCAATAAGAATACTGCCAATCTCGGTATGCTTAGCCCAGAAGGCGATGGTTGTTCGACGTCTCCTTCCAGCCCCTATTATTCCTCTGGGGGATGTGGCTGGTCGCCCAGTAAAGTAAGGGCCGAAACGTTCCGTATGGCTCAATGGACAAATAATGCCGACTTCCGTCGCCAGTTCAAGATTGCCAATACCGTTCCGATGAACCTCGCTTTTGGCGCGGAACATCGGCTTGAAACCTATACGGTTAAGGCAGGCATTCCTGCCTCTTATGAAGATGGCGGCGTTTCGGCGTTCAATGGTTTGCAGCCCCAGAGTGCAGGGAACTGGGACCGTGATATCTGGGCAGGCTACATTGATACTGATTTCCATTTGACGCCCAAATGGAATGTCGATTTTGCCGGTCGGTTCGAGCACTATACGGATGTGGGCAATACTGAAAACGGCAAGGTCTCGACCCGCTACAATTTCTCCCGTCGTATTGCCATTCGCGGTACGATCAGCAATGGCTTCCGTGCGCCCACTCTGGCGGAACAGCACTACAGTTCCATGACAGTTGGGCCGACGGGAGCGGGTGGCCTGCTGGGCGTTGACTCTCCTGCTGCACAAGCGCTGGGGGCTGCCAAGCTCAAGCCGGAACGTTCAACTAATGTCAGCGCTGGTATCGTGCTTGAACCAGTGAATGGGTTTCATATCGAAGCGGATGTTTATCAGATCAATATCCGTGACCGTATCGTGCAGGGCGGCGTTGTGAATGGTACTTCCGCCATAACGGCGCTTGAGAACTCCGGTTATCTGCTCAGCTCCAACGTGACCCCGGCGGACGTAACGGCTTATTACTTTACCAATGGCGCCAGCACCCGCACGCAAGGCGTTGACATCAAGGCAGATTACCTGCTGCACCTGCGCCGTTATGGCAACCTTGCTCTCAGCATGGCAATCGACCTTAACCGTACTCGCCTGCACCATAATGGTACCTATGATGACCCCAATACCGGAGCGATGGCGCAGTATCTGAATGCCTCGAACATCTCGTCCATCACCACCGCTTATCCGCGTAGCAAGATTATCCTCAATGCCTACTGGACCACGGGCAAGTGGGATGTAAATATCCGTCAGACGCGGTACGGTGAAACGACGTCCATGCTGCAATACATGGACTGGGCTACTGGTACCTGTGCAGACGGTTCCTCTCAGCAGTTTTCTCAGACATGTTTTGGTCAGTTCAAGAATACCCCACGCTGGTTGACCGATCTTGAAATTGGGTACCGTATCAATCCGCGCTGGCACATCGCTGTAGGGGCTAATAATATTTTCAATATTCGTCCACGCAAATTGCCTGAGAACCTCAATTATGTTGGTGGTCAGATCTATGATTATCAGTCCGCTCAGGTTCCCATGACAGGTGGTTATTACTACGGTCGTGTCAATTTTACACTCTGAACGATATTCGGGGCTTCCTCCGCTGTGGTGGAGGAAGTCGGATGGCATTTTGCCATCCCGTCGGTTCCAGCGGGTGATTTTTGTATAAGGCATGAAACAGGATTTTATTTATGCGTAATATTCTCGTGCTGTTTTTTCTGTTTGCATGTGCCCTGTTATCATACACCGATCGAGAAATACTCAGTCTTCTTGTTGATTTTATAAAACATGACCTAAATATCGGTAACTATCAATTTGCTTTATTGATCGGCACATTTTTTGGCGTGATCTATGCTGTCATGGGTTTACCGGTGGGTTGGCTGGTTGACCGTCTGCCGCGTAAACCGTTCCTTATCGGTGCCATAGGGCTGTGGAGCGCGGGAACCATGGTCTGTGGTCTGGCCATGCAGTTCCCCCTCATGCTGATGGGACGTATGTTGGTGGCCGCGGGTGAGGCGGCGTTGGCGCCGGTTGCCCTGTCTCTCATCGGCGATATCTTTCCTCGTCATCAGCAGGGGCGGGCGCTGGGTTTCTATTTTTCGGGCATTGTGGCGGGTGGTGGGGTCTCAATAATTGTTGGTGGCTGGTTACTTGGACCGGCTGGGCTGTACCTTCTTGCACCCCTCATGCCGCATTTGGCGCCATGGCGGCGGATTTTCATGTTTCTGGCCATGGTTGGGACCTTCATGTGCGTCCTTGCGCTGTTTGTCGTGCATGAACCTAGACGTGTGCATTATGTGTCCGGTGCCCCGGATGGCAGCCCGGATGCATCCGGGCGGAGACAGTCCCGTATGGTCCTGCTCGTTACCTGTCTAGCCGTCTCGACTGTGTCGGTTATCGATAATGCGGTGGGCGCTTGGGCACCCTATGTCATGTTGCACGCGTTTAGTGTTTCTGCTGCCCATATCGGTAAGATACTGGGGGGAATCTTGATCGTCGGCGGCCTCACAGGTGTTACAATAGGGGGCATTCTGAGTGACCGCTTGATGAAGGGGCGGGGCCAGGATGCGTTCTATGCACCCATCATCATGCTGCTGCTTGTTCTTGTGGTGCTCTGTCTCGGGGGAGCCGCGTATAACTACACGCTTGCATTGTGCATGATCATGGGGATCGTCGCATTGGCCGGTATGTGCTCGACACTGGGACTGAACCTGATCCTGCATCTGGGTACGTCACGCCGCCGGGGTTTTGTCACTTCGTTCAGTTTTTTCCTTAACGTGCTGGTTGGCGCGGGTTTGGGACCTCTCCTTGTGCCTCTTGCATTGGATATGCCGCTTCAGATCACACCCATTACTGCATTGAGCAGTGTTGCTGCGGGGGCGGCCCTTGTTGCGAGTGGCCTGTTCATAGTAGCCCGATGTCTGAGTCGGAATCTCTCGCCTGCCTGATGATCCGTTTTCTATAAGGACTATAATGATCATGAAATTCATGGGGCAACGTTGTTTCTGGTTCGGCCACATTATGGCGGCAGCTGTGGTTGTTCTGGATCTTGTTCATGGTGGGATGGCTTGTGCCGATACATCATCGGTGTCACGCATCGAACAGATCATCAGCAGGATGACATTGTCGGAAAAGCTGGGGCTTCTTGATGGTGGTGGGCGTTCGGATGCTCGCTGCGTGGGTTATACGCGGGGCGTAAAACGGCTGGGGGTACCCGCTTTGTGCATGGGGGATGGTCCGGCAGGCGTGGGTAACGGGCTGACATCTGTTACCATTTTTCCGGCCCCCATCTCGGTTGCTGCAACATGGGATACAGCGCTCGCCAAGCAGTACGGTGAGGCTCAGGCGGAAGAGCAAAAGGGGAAGGGGCGCAATGTGGCCCTGTTACCCACGGTTAATATTCTCCGCACTCCGTTATGGGGACGTGCTGCGGAAACTTTAGGAGAAGATCCCTTTCTGAGCAGCATGCTGGGTACCGCAATAGTGGAGGGCGTACAAAGCCGCCATGTGATTGCCATGCCAAAGCATTTTGCTGCTAACAACCAGGAAACAGACCGTTTTGGCGATGCCCCTGCTTGGTCAGCGGTTGATGCGATTGTATCCGAACGGGCCTTGCGTGAGATTTATCTTCCCGCTTTCGAGGCTGTTGTTCATGCCGGGCATGCACAGTCTATCATGTGTGCCTATAACAGAATCAATGGGAAATATGCCTGCGATAATACTTATTTGTTGGGTATCCTGCGCAATGAATGGAAATTTGACGGGTTTGTTACGTCTGACTGGCTGTTTGCGGGCCGCAGTACCGTGGCCTCCATCAAGGCCGGACAGGACCAGCTTATGCCGGGGGGGATCAATCCATATGGGCTGCCGGACTATTATGGCCCACCCTTGGTTCAGGCTCTTAAAAACCATCAGGTTTCCACTGCTGAGATTGACGGTATGGTACGCCATGTCCTTAACGGTATGTACCGTGTTGGGGTAACGGATGCGATGGGTGACCAGTCAGGTGCCAATGTGCGTACGCCCGCCCATTCGGCACTGGCGGAACAGATCGCTGCCGATGGCATTGTCCTGCTCAGGAACCAGCATCACGTCCTTCCCCTGTCCCGCCATGACAGGCGTATCGCCATTATTGGCCCGGATGCGACCACCGAGCAGAAAATCACCGAACCCTACGGTGGCTTCGTCCCGGAAGATCCTGCTCATCCTGCACTGTCTCCGCTACAGGCCATCCGGGCGCTGGCTGGGAAACGGGAGGTTGTTTACGCCGCAGGGACAGAAGGGGTGCGTTCGCTCCCCTCGTTGCCAGCCTCGTTGATAAAAGATCCTGATGCGCAGGGTGACGGGTGGAAAGTAACCGTTTCTGGCAATGGAACCCATGCAGATGTGGTGCAGCGCCATGTTACGGATATGTCTGTTACGCGGCGTCCGCAGCGTTGGGATGGAATACTAATCGCACCAGAAAACGGGACATACCGTTTTTCCATCGCAGGAGGAGGGCAGGCCGCCATAACCATTGACGGACAGGCCGTTGCAGCTTACCGCAAGGAAGAATTCAATACGGTCGCGCAGGGTTCGATAAAGCTTGTTAAAGGCCAGCCCGCGCATATCAGCGTTTTTTATGATCCGTTGACCGCAATACTACCCCTGAAACTCACTCTGGGCTGGGCTCCCCCTTCTGCCCTGCGCGCACAAGCCGTTGCCGCAGCAAGAAAAGCAGATATTGCCGTTGTCTTTGTTAATGATGAAGTCTCTGAAGGCGCGGATCGGACCACCCTTGACCTGCCGGGTGATCAGAATGAATTGGTTACAGCAGTTGCCGCAGCCAATCCACGAACGGTTGTCGTCATGAACACTGCGGGGGCTGTGCTTATGCCATGGAAAGACAAGGTTTCTGGAATACTGGAGGCATGGTATGCAGGTGAAGGAAACGGTGAGGCCATAGCCAACGTGCTGTTCGGTCTTGTTAATCCATCCGGCCGTTTGCCTGAAACTTTTCCTGCAGATGCAACACAGGGTGTTGTCGCAAATACCTCAACTGCCGAATTCCCGGGTGAAAACCTGAAAGTACATTATGATGAAGGAATTCTGGTGGGATACCGGTATTATGACGCTCATTCCCAGCGGAGTGCTTATCCTTTTGGATACGGGCTGAGTTATACCAATTTCAATATTTCCAATGTGAGAATGGAAAATAACACTGTATCTTTTAAAGTAAAAAATGAAGGGAAGCAGGATGGCAAGACTGTTGTGCAGATGTATGTTTCTTTTCCCAAGGTTGCCTATGAAGCTCCCCAGCAACTCAAGGCATTCCAGAAAATCAGCCTGAAGGTAGGGGAAAGTAAAGACGTCATATTTCCGCTGTCACCTGAAATGTTCAAAACATGGGATGATAAATATCATAAATGGAAAGTTGCTGTTGGGGAATTTAAAATATATATCGGATTTTCCTCCAGTGATCACCTGGAGGGTTCTAAAAACCCTATGGTTTTTCGTTCGTATCTATGATTCCATGCCTCCTATGGTGAGTGGGAGGATGAATCATGAAGCAGCCGGGTCTCTTTGATGTTTAAGAGCGGCTTGCTCGTTTGAGCGGGCAGGGGGATCAACTTGAAACGTTTTCCCGGACTGTGGATTTTGAGGTGTTCCGACCTGATCTGGACTAGGTTCTGGCCTATTCGGATGGAAGCAAAGGCGGGCGTCCGCCTTTTGATGTGGTTCTGATGTACAAGATCCTGGTGATCCAGACGCTGAACAATTTGTCTGATGAGCGAACAGAATACCTCATAAACGACCGGCTCTCCTTTATGCGTTTCCTTATGACGGAACGATCCCATCACCAGATATCGTCATCCCGTTCTTTGGTTATAAACTCCCTGTTTCCATCGACCGGAAGTTCAGGGTGATCCGGAAATGGAAAGCGACAGAAGCAGCGGCCAGCGACGGTACGCGATTGAGAGAAGGGCTACTCGACTGCAATCATACCGCATCGGATATCTGGGCCGACACGGCGTATCGGTCAAAAGCCAATGAAGTTTTCATGGAAAGGCTGGGCTTTGTCTCCAGGGTTCATAGGAAAAAGCTGCATCTCACGCCTATGCTCTGTCATATCCAGCGGTCTAATGTGGGCAGATCCGTTATCCGGTCTCGCGTTGAGCATATCTTTGCCGATCAGAAATCACAGATGGGACTGCTCATACGCACCGTCAGTATCATACGGGCCACCATGAAAATTGGGCTGGCAAACATCGTCTACAACATACGCCGCTTTATCTTCCTGGAGCGGATCAGTGCGATCGCGTAGCAGCTCAGCCGGGGCAATATCCCCACATGGATCAAAACGCAGAGAATAAAGTTCCCCTCACAACCATCAATCGAAACGCCATAACCTTGAAATCAGGAAACAGGAGTTCAAAAAAACGGTTCTTCGATCTCTCCATCTGGCCCGGGGTTACCCCCGGGCCAGATGGCCAACAGCAGCTCTGTCAGAATGGCGGCATAACGACAACCGGGTATAGCTTATCAAGCTTACAAAATTGTTCGAACGGACGGGTCCTCCTTATTCTTGCCGCTCTCATGTTCTCCATAGTACTGGGTGAGTTGCAGGAAACGTCTGATAGTATAGCATTGTAACAATAAAGGTTTTAATTTTCTACAGCCTGTCCAAGGCTGTGCATGAGCCGATTGGCCCAACCAAATAAAGCCGTAGAGAAAATAAGATCTACAATTTCTTCCGCACTGAGGTTTTGGGCGGCGAGTGCTTCTACATCCTGTTTGTGCAAAGTTGGTGTTGCTCGGCTAAGCTGTTGAGCTACGGCGGTAATTGCTTTTTTTTGTACGTCTGTTTGCTGGTCGTTGGCACGAGCAAACAGAATTTCAATATCGTCGGGTGCTTTTGAGAGTTGAATATAACGTGCTGCATGAACAGACGCGCAATAAAAACAGCCATTAACGACAGACGTTTGCGTTGCCGCCAATTCACGATTAGCCCGTGATAACCCGCCACGGTGGTACATAATGTCGTTAAAGAGAGGAGAGCGCACAGTGAGAATTTCGGGATCGTGCGCGAGCGTGAGGGTGTAATACGATACTTTTCGGTTAGAAGGTGTAACCTTCATAGCCTCTAGTTGCTCTGGGGTGGCTCTGTCTAGGTCTACGGGGGTTACATACGGCCGCCAGCTTACTGGTGTTGGACGGAACTCTTTTACGAGAATGAGGGTTTCTTGTGTCATTGTGTTATGCCTGTAATGCCTGAAAGCCAACAATAAGGCGGATCTGGTAGCTTAGGGTGGCTACCAATTCTGCCAATTTTACACAATCTTCATCAGATACACCGTGCTGGCGTAGGGCCTCAATTAGGCTTTGGCTGGCTGTATGTGTGCGTAGGGTTAAGGTGTCTGTGTAATCTAGTGCTGCGTTTAGCCATGCGGGAGCATCGCTGTATGCAATGACAGTGGCGTTTGCGACATTTTGTAGCCAGCCATCAAACACGCGGCGTGCTGCATATTTACGGATACCGCCTGCGGCAGCAAGGCTGTTGGTAAGGGTTGCAATTCTAAAGCCTAATGCCGCGCGTAGGTCGTGTGACCACAGGCCAGGGGCGTTGGGAGTGAGCACAGCCTGATAGGCAGAAAGGCTTTGCTCTAAAAGAGACTCCCGCGCAAAAAGGGCTTCTTTGTAAGGATTGGCGAGGGGCTGGCCAATCAGATCTTCAAACACGGCAGAAGCTGACATTGTTTTACCATTTGTTGTGCACAATGAAAATTGTGCTGAGAAAGTGAGAGAAAACAACCATTTATAATGGTGGTTTGTTTCCCTTTGTGGTGCGCCTTTGCAAGCTGATTTCTCTTTACATAAGCACATTGTAAGCGCGGCACAACTGAGGGAATTTATTAAAATACGAAAAAAATAGTTTTTTATGGTTGCAAAACATAAACTCCGACATATTATGCGGATTATGAATTCAATGCACCTCACTATGGCAAATCTGAATGCTTTTGTTGCGGTTGTCTCATCAGGCAGCGTGACAGAGGCAGCGCGCCTTACTGAACGGTCTCAGCCCAGTATTACGCGGGCCATACAAGAGTTGGAAGGTGTTGTTGGGTTTCAATTATTTTACAGAAATGGGCCGCGTATTTATATTACGCCAGAAGGTGTGCAATTTTATAATGAGGCGCAAAGAGTGCTGAATGGGTTGCAGCACCTGCAAGATCGTGCGGCTGCTATTGCCCAGGCAGCGCCTCGGCCGTTTGAAATTGCAGCCATACCGGCTATTGCCTCTACAATATTGCCTAGTGCTTTGGGGAGGGTAGAAGCCTCTTTAATGCCGCACAAATTTTTGCTTAGCCAAATGCCAGCGGAAAGTGTGTTGCAAAGTGTGGCGCATGGGGCAGCAGAGTTGGGTGTGACAAGCTTTCCGCTTGATCATCCGGGGGTAGATGTGTTGTGGGCGGCAGAGGCTGGGTGTGTTGCCGTTGTGCCTGAAAGCTCACCCCTTGCGCGGCATAAGCGTATAAAGCTTAAAGACCTTGCGGGGACAAAGCTTATTGCAACGTCCAACCCTTTTCGGTTGCGGCCCCGTTTGCAAGAGTTGTTTGCGCAACATGGACTCAGCTTTGTGCCCGGCATAGACACAACAGCAAGCTTGCCCGCCATGGCGGCGGCCCGTGCAGGTTTGGGTGTGGCAATAGTAGACCCGGTTTCTGCATATGGTTGTCCGCTGCAAGGGGTTGTTGTGCGCCCCCTTAGTCACACGGTTACGTTCAGGTTTGCCGTTGTGGCGCGTGTAGCAACGCCAGTGCGCCCGGTTTTGGTAGGGTTATCCCATCAACTTCATACTGTAGCACAGGAAATCTTGCCGGATTTCAGGAGGCTTACCTCCTGGGGGGCGGTTAAAAAAGAGCTCTCCTCCAGCACAGAAAGAAAAGGTATAAAGCAATGAACGCGAATGTAGAAATTGGCGTATCTGGTCTGGAGGTGTTGGAAGCAAGACTTGCGCAGGATATGGCATGGCTGAAAATTCCGGCACCAGCCTGGACGCCTACCATCGAAAAAGATGGTCAGCATGTTTACGATGCCATTGTTATTGGGGCTGGTATGGCAGGCATTACGGCATCTGCCATGCTCTTGCGCTACGGTATTCATGATCAGGTTGTGTATGACGAGGCCGCTGAAGGGTTGGAAGGCCCATGGCTGACCTATGCCCGTATGGACACCCTGCGCTCAGCCAAAGACCTTGTTGGTCCGGCCATGGGGCTGCCAGCCCTTACATTCCGTGCATATTACGAAGCGCGCTTTGGCACAGAAGCGTGGCAGGGGCTTGTTAAAATACCTCGCCCGCTTTGGGCAGAATATTTGCTATGGTTGCGCAAGGTTTTAAATATTCCTGTGCAGAATGGCGTTAAGGTAACCAATATCCAACCCCGTGCAGATGGTGTGGTGCAGGTTACGCGCGTGCAAAATGGGCAGGTGCAAACTGTGTTGGCCCGCCATGTGGTGCTTGCTAATGGCCGCGATGGGCTTGGCGGCCCGGCCGTACCCGCTATTGCGCACCATATTAACAAGAAATACTGGGCACACTCAGCCGAAGCCATAGATTTTGCGGCCCTTGTAGGGAAGGGAGTTATTGTTGTGGGGGGCGGTGCCTCTGCAATGGATAATGCCGCAACAGCGCTTGAGGCCGGTGCTGGCCGTGTAGATATGCTGATAAGGCGTAAAGACCTGCCGCGCGTGCATAAATTCAATGGTATCAAGAGCATGGGGGTCGTGCATGGCTTTGCCTCTCTCCCAGATGATTGGAAGTGGCGCTTTTTGGGGTACGTGTTTGATGAAAGCACTCCACCCCCCGGCCCAAGTGTGCTGCGCGTTTCAAAACACGCTGATGCGCATTTCCATTTGGGTAACAGTATTCTTGAAATAAAAGAAAATGCAGACAGCGTTACAATTGTCACCAATAGCAAAACGTATCAAGCAGAATTCATTATTTTTGCTACGGGCTTCAAGGTTGATCTGGCGCAAAGGCCAGAACTGAACGCGATTGCAGATAAAATTAAATTCTGGAGCGACCGTTACATTCCTTCGGCCTCTCTTGACCTTAAGTCGGGTGCTTTAAGAGAATTAGAAAACACACCTGACCTTGGAGCATCTTTTCAGTTTTTGGAAAAATACCCCGGTGCTTGCCCCGGCTTGGAGCGTGTGCATTGCTACACGTACCCAGCTGTTACCAGCCACGGTAAACTGAGTGGCGATATTCCCGCTATTAGTGAAGGGGCAGACCGTTTGGCACGGGGTATTATTTCTGAATTGTTTGTTGAAGATAAAGAAATACATTTCCATAATTTGTGTACATTCTCTGAACCGGAATTGACTGGTTCAGAGTGGCACGATGAAGGTTAAACTTTTTCTCTGAAACAACTTAGTTTTTCGGATACAAACGATGTTCAAGCAAAAAGATGCCGCTATTGCGATAGCGGTTATGGGAAGCTTTTTGCCTCCTGCTTCTGCTGCTCTTGCTGCCAGCAGTGATGAAGAACAGGTGCTTGTTACAGGCCAGCAGAGCCTCAATTCTGCACGTTCTTACACAACCCCGCAGCACAAGACAGCCAACGTGCAAACGTTCTCTGGTGCAGATCTGCGCCGCACCGGGCAGACAAACGTTATGGCGGCTCTGGAACAGCTGGCTCCGTCTGTGAGCTCACCTGCGTTTAGTGGGCGTGGTGCAAACGGGTTTGTGCGCACCATGCAGTTGCGTGGGCTATCAGCTGATCAGACGCTGATTCTGGTTAATGGTATGCGTCGGCACAGAAGTGCCAACTTTAACATTAACACCGGGCCCAATTATACTACAGAGCCAGCAGATATTGGGCTTATTCCCATGTCTGCCATTGACCATGTTGAGCTTATTACAGAAGGGGGCTCTGCCTTATACGGGCAGGATGCCATTGCTGGGGCCGTTAATATTGTGCTTAAGCACACACCGGGGCATGGGTCTTTTACCTTGCAAGATAGTGGGTACTATAAAGGTGATGGCGTTGGTGTAGATGGCGCGGCAGATTATGCGTTCAAAATTGGCCGCCATGGTGGTTTTTTGGATCTTTTTGCCCAGATAACTCATACCCAGCCAGCAAACCGCTCAGGCCCGTACACAGGAAAGTTGTTTTTCCCGCTGGCTAATGGCCAGCCAGACCCAAGAGATGCACAGCTTGGCCGGGATATAAACCGCGCCGCTGGCACGGGCCGCACTATGTTTGAAAGTGTAGGGATGAACAGTATCATTCCTATTACGAAGCATGCCGAATTTTATAATACCTCGACCTATGGGCATAGAGATCTGACCACGCCGCAGTTTGTAAGAACGGCCTCTAATGACTCTACCATTCGTGCGTTTCACCCCAATGGCTTTCAACCCCAAATGAGCCTTCAGGAAAACGATTTTGAGGTTGATACCGGTTTTCGTGGTACGGCGTTTGGCTCTTTGAACTGGAATGTTTTTACCACGTATGGTCGCGATGATGAGCGCACAGGCACGCTTAATTCAGACAACCCTACGTTTGGCCTTCAGTCTCAAACAGATTTCTATACCGGTTCCAACATCGCGTCTGAGCTGGATTCAGGTTTTAAGGTTTCTCACAATTTTCATGTGCCGTTTCTGACCAAGCCTGTTAATTTTGAAGCGGGTGGAGATTACCGGCACGAGACCTTTCAGCTTACCGCAGGGGATTACCAGTCTTGGGCCAATGGTGGACAAAATGTGCTAGATGGCCCCAATGTTGGCAATAAGGTTGCCGCAGGTGCAGCGGCCCATGCGGGTATTTCTCCTGAAAATGCTAGTAACTCCTCGCGCGATATTTATGAAGGCCATGCCAACCTGGACTTTTATGTAACCCCCAAGTGGGAGTGGTCTTTGGGTGGGCGTGTAGCCAGTTATACAGATATGCATGCAACGGTAGAAACAGGCTCTATCAGCACGCGTTACAACTTCAATAAACGTTGGGCAGTGCGGGCAAGTGTTAGTTCCGGGTATCGGCTGCCTACGTTGGGTGAGAAAAATTATTTTGTAACCCTTAACTCTCCCACCTATGCATCAGACCAGTTGCCACCCAATAGTGCCGCAGCTAAGGCACTGGGGGCCAGTGACCTTAAGGGGGAATATTCCAGAAGTTACAGCATTGGTTTGGATGCAACCCCCATAGATAACCTTAAAATAGTGGCAAATTTGTATCATATTGATATTAATAGTAGAATTACTAATACAACCAAATTTGGTGGTGCTGCGGTTGAATCTATTTTGTCAAACATGGGTATTAACGGTGTGCAATACGTGCAGTACCTGACAAACCCGGTTAATACGTCTACAAACGGAGGTGATTTTTCGGCTGAGTATACTGTTAAAATGGGGCGTTGGGGTACATTGCGGCCAAGCATCAGCTTTAGCTTTAATGATACTGAAATTTCGCACCGCCGTAAGGTGCCTAGCGTTCTGGCCAGTAACAACCTCAACTATTTTGACAAGATGGCGGAAACCACCCTTACCCGCTCAGCCCCACGCAACAGGGAAACACTTGACCTTTTATGGAACTTTAAAAAACTGAGTATTTCTGTGCAAGAAGAGCGTTATGGCAGTGTGACTTTTGTAGATGCTCCATCTCTGGCATCTGAATATTGGACACGGGTTAAGCCTGCTTTCATTACCAATCTGGAAGTAGGGTATGATGTTCTGTCACGGTGGCACCTTGCTGCTGGTGCAAACAACCTTTTCAACCACTATCCCAATAAAACGCCGGTGCAGCAGCAGGCGGTTTGGTCTGGGGCTATTATCTACCCCTATAACTCACCCTATGGTTTTTTTGGTGGGTATTACTATGTCAAAAGCTCATTTACCTTTTAAAGGGGAAAGGAAAAAATTTGTTTAAATCACGTCTCTTTCTCTACTGGTTTGCAGCACAGGTAGGGGGGCTTGTCCTAAGCGGTCTTGCTTGCGCAAAATCTGTAGAGCAAAGGGTTGTGACGTATCTCGACAGCCAGGCCCACACCAGCCTGTATCCGCCTGCTGCAGGTTTTTATCCCAACGGCATGATCATGGCGCAAATTACAGACCGCCTGACATGGCAAGACCCCCAAACGCTTGAAATAAAACCTTGGATAGCCGAGCGTTGGGAAATTTCACCCGATAAAACCCGCTATATTTTTTATTTGCGGCCAGGCGTTACTTTTTCAGATGGGTCTGCTCTGGATGCTGCAGCCGTTGCCCGTAATTACGATACTTTTGGTAAAGGTAATAAATTACTTCACCTTCCCCCTGCTGAGGTGTTCAGCAATTACGACCATAGTAAGGTTTTAACGCCTTATAGTGTTGCCTTTTATTTTTCGGCTCCATCACCGGGATTTTTACAGGGCACATCGGTTTTGGGGGCCGGTCTGGTTTCGGCCAAAACGCTTGCACACCGTTTTGAAGAGCTTGGCACAGGACAGAATATTATTGGTTCAGGCCCTTTTGTTGTGCAAAATGACATACCCGGTAAGGAAATAACCCTGCGTAAACGGCCAGACTACGCATGGGGCCCACCGAACTTGGGTCCGGCATCTGCTGCGCAGTTGGCGGGTATTCATGTTATTGTTATTCCAGAAGATAGTATTCGTATTGGCGCGCTGCTTTCTGGACAGGCTGACTTTATTCGGGATATTACCCCGCAGGATGAAGCTGAAATTGTGCGCCAGCACTACTGTATGTATGCGCCCTCTACCGGGGGGGTAAGTAATAGCATTGCGTTTCACCCAGAAAACAAGTTTGTGCAAGATGAGCGTGTGCGCCGAGCCTTGTTGCTGGGTACAAACCGAGCAGAAATTGTAAGCCAGCTCTTTTCACCAAGTTACCCGTTGGCCAAGTCTATCTTGGTGGCGCCAGCAAAAGGCTTTCAGGATTATTCAGACCTTATGCCGTTTGACCCGGCAAAGGCCAATGCCTTGCTGGCAGAAGCCGGGTGGCAGATGGGCAGCGGCGGCTGGCGGCAAAAAGATGGCCAAAGCCTCACCTTGACCATGCATGAGGCCCCCCAGCACCCGCAATCGCACGAGATGCTGATTTTGTTGGCCACACAATGGCGCAAGCTGGGGGTGGAGCTGCGGGTTATTTCTGGCAGCCCCGGCATGACCATTCTTGATAACCTTAACGCTAACAGAACTGCCATGGCAGATGTAGAGGTTGGCCGCGCAGATCTTGATGTACTGAGCGAAGAGCTTATGGCCAAGCACCGCAACGTGCTCCTACAAACAGGGGGGCAAAGCCGCTATGCCAAAACCTATACAGACAGCTTTTTGAATACAAAGCTCGAGGCTTTGGTTAGTACGCCAGATGAAACAGCCCGCCAGACTATTGCCAGAACCATTCAGGAACATATTCTTGAACATGCTCTTATGATACCCGTTTTTGAAGAGCCACAGGTTTATGTAGGTACGCCTGCCTTAAAAAATGTCTTGTTTGAAGCCGTAGGTAGGCCCTACTTTTACAAAGCGTATTTTGCCAGCCAGCAGGGGGGGCGGTAATGGCCCGTTATATTGGGTACCGCCTGTTGCATGCGGCCTTGGTGTTGTGGGGGGCCTATACGCTTTCGTTCTTGCTGTTACAGGTGCTCCCCGGAGATGCCGTTTTGGTGCGCTTTCAAGACCCGGAATTAGGCCTTTCCCCCCAGCAGATTGCAGATATTAGGCAAGCCTACGGCGCAGATGATGGTGTTTTGGTGCAGTATTGGCACGCATTGCTCAATATTTTGCATGGGCGCTTAGGGCAGTCTCTGGGCATGGGGGTGCCTGTTGTGGCTTTGCTCAAAATAACTGTTCCGTTAACCTTGCGCTTGGCGTTTTGCAGCATTGTGCTGGCGGTGCTGCTTATGCTGGTAGGCAGTTATACGGCCCTGCTTTGCCCGCCCCATACTCGCTTGGGTAAACTGGTGCGTAGCATGCCCCCTGCTGTACATTCCTTTCCGATATTTTGGTTGAGTATTCTGGTTATCCAGATTGTCTCTTTCAAACTAAGGCTGGTTTCCATTATTGATGTGTCTGACTGGGGGCAGGTTATGTTGCCTGCGCTTACCTTGGGCTGTTACCTGAGCGCGGCTCTCATACGTGTTATGGTGGCCTCTCAAGACCGGGTGTATGCCCAGCCTTTATACCAGATATTGCAAGCCCGTGGCCTTAGCTTGTTGCGCATATGGGGCAGGCACCTTTTGCCCAATGCCATAGCGCCCGTTATTACCCAAACCGGTATGTTGTTTGGAGAGCTGCTTGCTGGCGCTATTGTAACAGAAACGGTGTTTGGCCTTAATGGCCTTGGTCGTTTAGCAGGGCAGGCGGTTTCCAACCAAGATGTTGCGGTTATGCAAAGCATTATTATTCTGACAGCAACCGTGTTTGTGGTTGTAACCTTTGTGGTTGATCTTGTGCTTTTGCGGCTTGAACCCCGCGCACGCGAAGCGTTTAAAATTAGAAAAACACCATGACGTCTAACCAAAACGGCAATGTGGGTGCACCCCACCTGCAAATATGCCAAGTGCTCTCCCTTGCGGGTGGGGTGGTGGCACTTGTTTTGCTGCTTGGTTACGCTGTTTTAGGCCCTAACCCAGACTATGGCACGGTATCGGAGCGTCTGTTATCTCCCACGTTGCACCATCTTTTTGGTACAGACCAGTTTGGGCGTGATATTTTGGCCCGTGTGGTGGCTGGGTCAAAAGTTACCCTTTCTTCTGCACTGTTTGCGGTTACCTTTAGTTTTGGCATTGGCCTGCCTTTAGGGGTTTTGGCGGGTATGTGCGGTGGTAAAATTGATGCCGCACTTATGCTGCTGGCAGATATACTGGCCTCTATTCCGGAACTATTGCTTGCGCTCAGCATTCTGGCATTGTTGGGAAGCGGGCTTTATAATGTAGCCATTGCTGTGGGTATAAGCCAGATAGCGCTTTTTTTAAGGCTAACCCGTAACGAGGTGTTACTGCTTAAAAACAAGCCCTTTATTACCACCGCGTACGATATAGGGGGCACCTTCTGGCGTGTTTTCTGGCGGCATTATCTGCCCAATGGTATGCCTCCTTCTGTGTCACTTGTAATTCTCAAATTTTCTTCTGCTATTCTGTCTATTTCAACAATCTGCTTTTTGGGCTACGGGCCGCCACCCCCGACAGCAGAATGGGGGCTTATGATTGCAGAAGGCCGCAACTATATTGCAACTGCATGGTGGCTTACGGCTTTTCCTGGGTTAGCTATCGTGTGCACGGTTGTTGCGCTTCATGCGCTCTCAACAAGGATTTCGGGTAAATGAGTTTCACGCCGGTGTATGGCTCTGTGCCTGTGTTGGCGGTTGAACGCCTGCATGTGTCTGTTGCGGCAGAAGGGCTGCAGACCGTTATTGTAAGCGATGTGTCTTTTCGTGTAGCAAAGGGAGAGATACTGGCCGTTGTGGGTGAGTCCGGCTGTGGCAAATCTACACTTGTTAAAACTATTTTGGGTTTGTTGCCGCCGCATTTTAAATGGGTTGGTTCTGTGCAGCTTTGTGGGCAAGCGTTAGAGGGGCTTACTGGTAGGCAGCTCAAACAGCTACGCGGCAAACGTATAGGCTTTGTGCCCCAAGACCCGGCAACATCGCTAGACCCTTTGCAGCCGGTTGGGGCACAACTTAACGAAATTTTGGCAGTGCATACAGGCCTTTCCCGCCAAGGGCGGGGGCTTAAAATACAGCAACTTTTTACACAGGTTGGCCTTAAAGAACCCCAAAAGGTAGCACAATGTTGCCCGCATGAGCTTTCAGGCGGTATGCAGCAGCGTGTTCTTATTGCGATGGCGCTTGCGCTCGACCCCGATATTTTGATTGCAGATGAGGCCACCAGCGCACTTGATGCCTCTGTGCAGCAACAGATTATGACCCTGCTGAACGAATTGCAGCGGTTGGGTATTGCTATTTTATTTGTAACGCATGACCTGCCCTTGGCAGCACGCTATGCCACAACTGTTATTGTTTTAAAGGCTGGAGAGGTGCAAGAAAGTGGACCAGCGCAGGATATACTCCAAAACCCGCAAAGTGTATGTGGCCAAAAACTTATCCAAAATATGCCTTCTTTTTGGCATCCGGTCCATCATACAAAAAATATAATAGACCACACACAGGTGGTAGTTGAAGTTAATGACCTGTCGTTTGTTTATGCCGGGCAGCAGGAGCCTGTTTTAAGTCAAATTAATTTTTGTGTGGGGCGCGGTACAACACACGCTGTTATTGGGGAGTCGGGCGCGGGTAAAAGTACGCTTCTTAAACTTTTGCAAGGCCGCCTACAGGCTAGCTCTGGTTCCATTGTGGTGCATGGCATTAACCCAGGAAAGCTTACTGGCCAGAGCCGGCAAAAGTACGGTCGTGTTATGCAAATGGTATACCAGCAGCCCTCTCTTACGTTTGACCCACTTTTGTCTGTTAAGGCAATTTTGGAAGAGCCTCTTGTTAATTACAGAAAATTAACCCCGGGTCTGAGATCTTCTGAAATTCATGAAGTTTTAAATGCGGTACATCTTCCTTTATCTATTTTAAAGCGTAAAACTACTGATATTTCAGGGGGGCAGGCGCAAAGGTTGGCACTGGCCCGTGCCTTGTTATGCAGGCCTGAAATAATGGTAATGGATGAAATTGTTTCTGCATTGGATGTTAATGTACAATCGGAAATTCTTAATCTCATCATGAGTTTGCAGAAAAAATTTTCTATTACCTACATTTTTGTCTCGCATGATCTGGCTGTTGTTCGGCAGATAGCAGATACCGTGACAATTCTTAAAAAGGGGTGCGTTATACAAACAGGTACTCTGGACGATGTGTTTTTTGGAAACCCGCATGACTATACAAAACAATTAATTGCGTGTGTGAATTACTGAATATTTCGTTATGTAGTGAAGTGGGTTGTGCGTTTTAACGCACGGCTTGCCCCAAAGATTTTATGGTCTGAGTGACCGGCCATGTGAGTGGCCGCTGCTGCACAGAAGGTTGATTTCAGCTTATCATAACGTGTTGCAATGCCTCTGAACTGTTTTGGTCTGGCGAAGAAGCGTTCGATGATGTTTCGTTTTTTATAAAGCGAGAAGAGGATTTTCCGTGGATTGCGTCGGTTTTTCTTTGACGGAATAACCGGTGTGATCCCCCGCTCTTCAAGCTTTTCGAT
>Ga0214929_100027_pt1 | contig 155551 bp, 126 predicted proteins | sample Stichaenrichm17X_FD_168613 | JGI IMG/M metagenome (GOLD analysis project Ga0214929, IMG submission 168613) | Xylose enriched microbial communities from anaerobic bioreactor in Madison, Wisconsin, United States - 17X | ecosystem: Engineered > Bioreactor > Anaerobic > Unclassified | place: USA... | reverse complement strand
TACCCGTATGCAGGGACAGCTTGGTGACCGCGCCGGGGCGGTAGGTCTGCGTGTTTGACGGATTATACAGCAGCAGGGAACTGGTGTTGGACGCATTGTAGGGACCAATGGAGCCCGTCATGGCCTGGGACCCGTACTGCTGCTTTGTCAGGCTTTCACTGTAGGCGCCGCCGCCATTGCCGTTGCCATACCAGAAATAGGGGGTTTCGGTCAGGGTCAGGTTGTCGGTCAGGGTGAAGGTGGAAGGCGCACTGGCGTAGATGTTGGTGAAGGGGTTGCGGTGCAGCTGATAATAGTTGGAGCTGGGGTTTTTAGGATCCCATTTTGAGGCGTAGGCATTGTGAATCCCCTTCTGCTGCCACGTATCCATATAGGTGGTGGGGAACAGCACGCCCGTTGACTGGTTGCCCACCAGAGAGAAGGAGATCTTGTTGCCTTTGCCCCATTCGCTGACCCATTTTGTCTCACCGTGCAGCTTGTTCTGGCCGCCCGGACCGCGCCAGGACTGCTCGACAGCATCAGAGAAAGATACATAGCCGCGCACATTGGTGTGGCCGACATAACCCGTATCAAGACGGCCAAAAATACGGCGGGCGTTATAGTTGCCGTAGGAGCCGACAATCTTGCCGCCCAGACGCTCCTTTGGGTCCAGCAGATACATGTTCACCGCACCACCCGTGGCGCTGATGTGCGGGCTGTCGAGATCGGCGGAGCCCTGTTCCACATTGATGGTGCGCAGGTTTTCCGGATCGACGATTTCCTGCGGATAGACGGCATAGCTGCCGATATCGTTGATGGGGAAGCCTTCCAGCGTGAAGCCGATCTGGCTTTCGGTCAGGCCGCGCATGCTGACATGGCCGCCGGAAAGCCCCATCGGGTCGGTGGAGGTGGTGTTCACGCCCGGCAGCATTTCAATAAGCTGCATGGGGTTCAGGCCGGGGGCCTGTTTCTGGATGAATTCGGATGTGACGGTGGAGCGCGACTTGGCCGCGTCTTCCTTGATCATCAGACCGCCGCCCACTGACCGATGCCGCGCCCCTTTGACGTCAAGGTTCTCAGGCGCCTGATCTGTTGGCGCTGTCGATCCCATCATCGATGGCTGAGAAGAAGACGCAGCCGCTACTGCCGGTTTGACCTGGCGGACAGGTTTTTCGCTTCCATCACTCTGCACGCTTGCTGGAGCGGCGAGTGCGCTTGCCGCAGGAATGGCAAAGCTGATCAATGCTGAGGTTGTAAGAAGGCGGCGCATGAAGGAGGGCATTGGGTACTGTCCACATCAGCTGGAAAAATGGGGGCGTGAAGTCACAGAATGACAAGGCCGCATCATTACGATAAAACAACATCAAGGAACACACAGAAATCAGGGCAGAGATGTGTTTCATGCATGGTCGTGTCAAATTGGTAACAGTCTTTCCGCTGAGCCGGGACGTTTCTGTAGCTCCTGCCCCGGAGCATCTGTGCAAATGGTCAGGTATTGGAGGCGGACGTGGGTCGGGCCCATTTCATGCAGAGGTCGATGCATAGGGAAAGGTTGTGGGGCAATGCTGGATGATATTGTATTCCATAAAAATGGATTGGAGATATGTTTGGGTTTTTAATGATTTTCTTCAGTTAATTAAATTATTTCTCCTAATAGTTTATGTTTATTGCATTTAATGTGACATTATTTGTACATTTGCATGTAAACTTTTCTGAATGAAGCCATGTTTATCTGGGTATAGTGCTCAAAACGGTCTTTTATACTCATATTGTCTGCTGATTGAACGACGGCTTGTTCCATCATGACGCGCGGGCGTTATTCAACGAGCCTGGCTATGTGATCCGGCATGGCGGTGTTAGGCTTGCAATACCGAACAAGCATTTGTCATTGGTTTGTGGTGTGTCAGCAGGCCAATGATAAGTGGAGAGGACTTGAGTGCCCTGCTTACCGACTTGCGGGCTGTATTGTGACTGGTCGCAGGAAGGAAAAGTGAGGGGCCGCTTAGTAACGATGGGTGACAGCGCACACGGCGTCCAGTTTCGGAGAGCGGAGCGCTGATTGCGGATCATGGTATGAAGAGAAAGAAGGGATGAACGCTGCTTGGCAACCGCTATCCTTGGGGGTGTACTGGCTTTAATTCGTCATTTAGGACAGGCCGGAAGGGTTGAGAGAGCGCCATTCTTATGGGCAACCGGTTTCAGGTGCCGGTGAAAGAGTACGTGGGGCGCGCTGCAATGGTCATCATCACGCCTAATGTTGTTTTGTAGGTTCTCTGTTCAAGTATGCGGTAAACCCTAAGCAAAATTCAGTATTTTTTAGTGGTTTTGTAATTTACGAATGGGGTTCGAGCAGGCATCTCCCTGATTTTTTGCCGACAGGATGTCGTGCAATCAGGGGTGCCTGCTACGAACACGTTAAAACCGGAAGACGAAGTTTGACTGGTAATAGGTCGCGCTTGATCCACCTGCACGGTTGAGGCTGTGCGACGTCATGAAACGTGACACATATTGCGTCCAGGAAAGATGGGGCGTGATCTGCCATGTCAGGGAGGCCTGAGGGGCCATGCCAATGAATTTTCCATCAAAATTATGGGCGAACGTATAGAACCCTGATGACCGGTAAATGGGGTCCTGCGTGCTGTAACGCCAGAAAAGAGGATATTTAACTTGTAGGCTGAGAGATTTTACAAATGTGGCCCGCACTAAAGGCGCAAAACTGATCAGGTTGGAACCTGTCATGTAGGTTGTGGTGTCCAGATAGTTGGTTTGCGGATTGAAGGGGGAAATATAAGTGCCAATGGTGCCGGAATTCTTGTTTTTGTTTCCCCCGGAATAGACATCGGTCTGTAGCCCCAGAAAAGTGTGGAACGGATTTTTGGGCAAGCGGTATCCGACAAGGGTGTTGATGGCATAACTGCTGACAGAGCGGGCTTCATTGGTTTTGGCATACCGGAAGACGCCACCCTGCCAGATTCCGCCAAGGGAAAATTCAAAAGGTCCGGCAATGCCATGCCAGCGGATGCCAAAATTGTTGCGGGTGTTGGAGCCATTACTGCTACCGGTAGCGGTTGCAATGGCGCCGCTGGAGCCGGACAGTTTATAGCCAATATAAAAGGCATCCAGAAAGGAATAGGTCCGGTCTCCCATGAAATGTCCATCCGGTGCGGACCATGTCATGTTGAAACCATAAAGGCGAGTATTATAGTTTTCGGTATCCCGAAACATTTTTGTATAGCTGTCATTGGTCTGGACAAAATCCCACCCATCAATGCGCAGGCGCGGCCAGACCATATAGGCGCGAAACCCGTTCCACGAGAGCGGGACGTTCGGCGTTTCCCGATTGTAAAGCATGTAAGACGGGGCATCCAGAAACTGCTGGCGGCCAAACATGAAGCCACTTTTTGCGCCAAGCATGGTCCAGCGGGTTTCAATGAAGGCCTGCTGGACATCAAGGCGTTTTCTGTAAGTGGTGCCGTACCCGTATCCGTTCCATCCGCCTGCATCCGCATTGATAAGCTGACCAAACAGGCGCACGTGAGACCCAAGGTGCAGATCCGCGCCATACAGATTTCTCACCCCGAAGCGGCCGGAATCATTATTTTTCTGTGTGCCCAGATTGGGGCGGCTTTCAAACCAGTTGCGTAACCGGGTCTCGCCAGAAAAACTGAGCCAGATTGAGCCGCTGTTGTTCAGGGCGATATATTTCAGAATATCAAAGGGATCGGTCCGTTTGCTTTTGTCACGCAGGCGGCTCCAGTCTTCTGCCCAAGGGGCAACGCCGTATTGCCCCACAGGGCCGAATCCTGCTGCTTCACCATTACCCCGGTTGAAGACGCCCCAGTCATATTGCCGTCCGGAAGAGCGCCCTTGCGCCCCGGTTGTGCGGATGGGCTGTCCGGTTGGGGTTGCGTGAGGGTACAGGACAATGTGGGGCAACGGTGCCGTGTGAACGGTGATCTGCTCCCCTGAATGGGATGGAAGCGGAGCAGCGGTCTTTGCCGCAGAAGGCGCCGTTTGTACAGATGCCGGGGTCGGTGCAGGGATGGAAAGACCGGCAGAAGCAGAGGGCGCTGCCATGGCTGGAGACGCCATGAGGCAGAGCGCCGAAGAGGAGGCGAGAGAGAGAAGGCGCTGAACTGCAGAAGGTTGAAAACCGACCATGGGATTTTCCAGAAAAGGCGTAGACACAAATTGAACGAAATCTAATCGTAACAAAAAAGAATATGCATATCACGAATATGAACGCAATATACAAATAACAACGATTTATGATGATTATATGGAATTCAGCCGAAAACCGCGCCAAATTGGCGGAAAGGTGGCGGTTCAAAAGGCGTATGAGGATGAAGGATAAGGGTTATCAAAAAATACTATGAGTTATGTTTTTACTTGACGAACAATATACAAATGATACCGTGAATTAGGCGCTGACGTTCCAAGGTTTGCCAAGGCTACCGAAAAGACACGCGCAAGGAAGATGGAGAGACAATTACAGTGTCAGATATCCTGTCACGGCGCGCGTTTCTGGGTGCCGCAGCTCTGGTTGGTGGTGTAACCGCCGGTTTTGCTTTCCGGCCCGCAAAGGCGGATACGCTCCGGTTGCTGAATGTATCTTACGATCCTACGCGTGAATTGTATGCGGACATCAACAAGGCCTTCGCAGCAGCATACACCAAAGCACATGCAGATAGTTCTGTTTTTGTAAGAACCTCCAATGGTGGTTCCGGGGCGCAGGCGCGCTCCGTTCTGGAAGGCGCTCCGGCAGATATTGTTACGCTTGGTTTAGCCTATGATATTGATATCCTTGCCCAGCATGGCCTGCTTGCGCAGGACTGGCAGAAGCGCCTGCCACATAATTCCACGCCGTTTACCAGCACGATTGTTTTTCTGGTCAGGAAGGGAAATCCCAAAAACATTCATGACTGGCCGGATCTGATCCGGGATGATGTGAAGGTTGTCACGCCTAACCCCAAAACATCCGGTGGGGCGCGGTGGAACTATCTGGCTGCGTGGGGATGGGCACTGCGTCAACCTGGTGGGTCGGAAGAAACTGCACGTGCTTATCTGAAGGCGCTTTTCAAGCATGTGCCCGTGCTGGATACAGGCGCGCGGGGGGCGACAAACAGCTTTGTGCAGCGCGGATTGGGGGATGTTCTGCTTGCGTGGGAAGATGAGGCTCTTCTCGCTGCCAAGGATATCGGCCCAGACCAGTTTGATATTGTCGTGCCCAAAATGACCATTCTGGCCGAGCCGCCAGTGGCTGTGGTGGATAAAAACGTGGCCCAGCATGGCACTCAGGCCGCGGCACAGGCCTATGTTGAGTTTCTGTTTTCTCCCGAAGGGCAACGGATTGGCGCGAAACATTATTTCCGTCCGGTGGACCCCACTGTTGCGGCTGAAAGCGCGAGCCGTTTTCCAAAAGTGGAAACATTTGACATTGCCAGTCTGGGCGGGTGGGCCACAGTTCAGAAAAAGCACTTTGGCGATAACGGCATCTTTGATCAGATTTATCAGGGCTGACACAGGCGGAAAAGACGTTCTGATGGCAGGCGCGGCCCAGAGGGGCCGCTTCCTTTTCTGACATGAAAACCTCTGGCTGACCGCCCTGAACAGAATGTTCTCTTTAAGTTAGAGAGGGCGGAATGCTGTTTGGGGTGGGATGGGTGGCTGAGAGGCTGCTTTTGATGGGACCGGGGGCGAGTCAAATGGTCCAAACGGGCCGTTGGGCACACCGGCAGGCCAGTTGTTCGTGGCGGGATGATCCATCGTGGGGAATGGCGCTTGTAGCGCACCCTGTTCCGTTGGTGTCATAGCAAAGCGGTTGCGGGGCAAGGCTTCCGGGCAATCGTCACACATCCACCGAATGATTTTTTCCCGAATCTCACAGCGGAGATCCCAGCTTCTGATGGCCGTGCGTGCGCTGGCGGTAACGCGGATAATCATGGTCTGGTCTGTGCAGTCAGCAACCTGCGCGCTGAAATCTTTTCCTGTCCATTGTGGGCAGCCCCGTACAATTTCTTCCAGCTTGGCGCGGATACGATCCATGGGGGCGCGGTAGTCCACATGCAGATAGACTGCACCAATCAGCTCTGCCGAGTTGTAGGTCCAGTTCTCAAAAGGTGTGTCGAGAAAATAGGCAATAGGCACAATACGCCTGCGCCAGTCCCATGAACGCAGCACCACATAGGTGGACGTGATTTCCTCTACCCATGTCCAGTCTCCCTGAAACGCAATCAGGTCCCCCATGCGGATGGGTTGCGTCATGGCAATCTGAACACCGGCAAACAGGTTGACCAGAATGGGGCGCGCCGCAAGGCCCGCAATCAGGGATGCGGCACCTGCCGAAGCAAACAGGCTGAGCCCATATTCCCTGACCGGCTCAAACGTAATCAACTCCGCGCTGACCGTGAGTACGCAGATCAGAATTTCCGCCACCCGACGGAGCAGACGTACCTGTGTGGCGTGTTTGCGGGCCAGAATATCATCATCCTGATCGGCTTCGGCAAAGCGCACCAGATAGGCGTCTGAAATCACGCGTGTTGTCAGCAGGGTACCCAGACCCATGACGGCTACAAAACTCATCAACAGGAGATGCGCGACCGTATCCAGCAGATCTCCGCGCAGGCCGCAGGCGGGAAGGGCCACGCTCATGGCCAGAATGACAACGGTCAGCCGGACAGGACGCCGCATGGTGCGTGTGAAGGACCGAACAAAGGCCCCGCGTTTGGCACCGGGAATACGCATCAGAATACGATCTGTGACCAGACGGCTGAGAAGTGCTGCGCAAAGACCGATGAGGGCAAGGACCAGAAGGGAGACCAGCGAAGGAGGAAGCCAGCTCAGCCATGTGCGGAAGGAAGAGACAAGAGGAGTCAGTTTGGTCTGAATGGTCTCCGCCATGGGTTCATGCTGGAGGGTGGTGGATGTGATGGACATAAAGAGAAGTAGGAACCTTGCCGTAAACGAATAAAAAATGCGGGCGCTACGCTGCTCCTGAAATGCCAGCGTTCAAAAAGAGAGAGAGGGGGCTAGATGAAAGACGCCTGAGCAACAAAGTGGTTCAGGCTGAGCTGCTTTGCAGCGGCAGTAAAAGTCCCTTCAGAGGGACGGAAGAGGCGGGGAATTTCTTTAACTGACAGGAGGAAGGGCTTCATCCGCAAGGCTGCCGGTTGGCTTTCTGGCCCATCGCCACGCACCCAGCCCCTGCCGGGCCAGTTCGCGGTGCATGATCATGATGGGCCACTGGCCGGACCCCTGATAGGTGCCCATGCCATCCGGTGCCGCGAGGCGCTTGGCAAGAGCTTCCACCAAAGTCACGGAGCGATGGCGTCCGCCAGAACAGCCAATGGCGATGGTGGCGTATTTCTTCCCTTCCTGCACAAAGCGCGGCAGCACCAGTTGCAGCATGGTGTGAATCTGATCCAGAAACGGGAGATAATCCGAATCTTCCGCCACATAAGCTGCCACATCAGCATCCAGCCCGGTTTTGGGGGCTAGGGCAGGGTCGTAGTGAGGATTGCGCAGGAAGCGCGCATCAAACACAATATCGGCCTCACGCGGTAAACCTGCAGGAAAGGCGAAGGACATCAGGGCTACGGTCAGCCCTTCGGCTGATCCTCCCTGCCACGGGCTGAAACGGCTTTCTACAAACTGCCGTAGTTCTGGTGGTGGCATGTCCGAGGTATCAATGACCAGATCCGCCGCAGCGCGGAGGGGCGCGGTCAGTGTTGTTTCTTCCTCAATCCCTTCCTTGATGCTGCCGTGCAGGGCAAGGGGGTGACGGCGCCGGGTTGCCGTATAGCGCCGCAGTAGCACGCTTTCTTCCGCCGTGGCGTAGATCAGTTCAACCCGCAGGTTGGGGTTCACGCGTAGCCGGGCCAGTGCCTCCAGCACAGCAGAGGCATCAAACCCCCGCGTGCGGGAATCCACACCAATGGCCACAGGGCGTTCCGCGCGCGCCACAATGTCATCGAGCATTCCCAAGGGGGGATTATCAATAACCTCGTGGTCCAGATCTTCCAGAATGCGCAGGATTGAGGACTTGCCAGCACCAGATAGCCCTGAAACCAGCAGGATACGGCGTGGAACAAGTGTATCATCCGCGCACATTACATCTGTTCCTTTCTGTGGCCTGAGGCGGGCAAAAAGTTTTCAGGCCTGCATGGCAAGCGGGGAGCCAGCGCCTGCGGTGGGCAAAGCAGGCATCCGGTCCTGAATAAAGCACTGACCCAAATTACGGTAGCGGCATTATGCTCGGGTCACCCCATGTTACGCAATATGTCTGCACAGCTTTGGTGTGGCAATGCCTGCCTGCACCGCGTGCATGCCATGCTTTACACCATTATGATGTATGTATTGTTACGAAAGAGCAATTTGCGATTTTTACAGGCCTGACGGTATGATGGATGCTCATGACTGACGCGTTACACCACACTCCTTTTGGTTCTCCTTCTGCCGCTATGCCACGGGTAGAGCACACACCGGCAGGGATACGGATCAGGGGGCTTCGGTCCCCTTCTCCGCAAACACAGACCATAGCGGAGCAATGTGCGGCGGCGTTGGAGACGGGAACGGCTATTCTGGCGCGTGATGATCTGTCCCTGAAAGATGTCACGCGGGTGGTGTATATTATTGAAGGGGCAGCCGATTTCCCTTCCTGCTTTCCCTTGTTAAGGCAGGTTTTCTCCAATTTTTCGCCATCCCTGACCTTTATGTGGGTCAAGAGCATGACCCCTGCTGGCGTGAAAATAGAACTCGAACTCTGCGTTGAAGCGGAGCCCGTCTAAAAAACGCAGACGTCTTTTCGCGTTGGTAGCAGGGCATAACGGCCAACGCGCTCTCCCTTCAAAAAATAGTTGGCAGAGGTCTGGCTGCTCTCAAACCCTGCTTTGCGTGCGGTTTTGCCCGTAGGATGAGCTGTCAGGTGGTGACTTTGGGCAGGCGCACTGTAAAGCGGGCCCCGGCGACATTGCCTTGTGCGTCATGCCGGTTTTCAACAGCGATTGTGCCGTGCAGCGCTTCCACAATCTGGCGGCTGATGGAAAGACCCAGCCCGGAATGTTGGCCAAAATTCTCATTCTTGGGACGCTCCGAATAAAAGCGGTCAAAAATGGAATCGAGTTTGGCCTGTGGAATGCCCGGTCCTTCATCCGAAACGGAAATCGAGATCATGTTCCCGGCAGGTGCAGCTTCCAGCAGAATGTGGCCGTTGGGTGGGGAAAAGGAAATGGCGTTGCCAATCAGGTTGCGGAGCACCTGCACCAACCGGTCTTCCACCGCCAGAGCGCGGAGGGGATGTTCGGGGGAATCGCCTTCCACTTTTGTGGTGATGATCGGCTGACCTTCCTTGCGGGTGGCCTGATGGATCTCAGCCAGAACAGAGAGAAGTGGCTTGATGGAAACCGGCTCGGCCTGAGCGCGGGACATTTCGGCATCCAGACGGCTGGCGTCAGAGATATCGGTGATCAAACGGTCCAGACGGCGGACGTCCTCGTTGATGATGGTCAGAAGGCGACGCTGCTGATTCAGGTCTTCAATGCGCAGCAGGGTTTCAATGGCGGAGCGGATGGAAGAAAGCGGGTTTTTGATCTCGTGACTGACATCTGCGGCAAACCGCTCAATGGCGTCCATCCGTTTCCACAGCGCCTGCGCGCTGGCCTGCAGGGCGCGGGCCACATCACCAATTTCATCGCGCCGCGCCAGCAGGCGGGCTGGCACGGTCCCTGTGCGCCCCGAAGATTCGCGCATGATCTGGGCGGACGCCGCCAACCGCAACAGGGGGCGGGCGATTGTGAGAGACAGATACCATGAGAGCAGGATGGTAATAACCAGAACCGTGAGGAACAGGGATAAAATGGAGGAGCGCACGGCAAAAACCGAACGATCAACCTGAGATGCGGCGCGGGTAAGCTGGATAATCCCGACCGTATGGCCATCACGAATAACGGGCTCCGCCACGGTGATGATCAGGCGGCCATTGGCCGTGCGGCGGATGTAGGGAGGGGCTTCTGGCGGCGGGCGAAAATTGGGACCGTTGGCTTCCGGCGGACGGGCCGGGTCTGCGGGGATGTCGGCCTCGTTTGTGTCGAGCCTGACAATATTGGTTTCGTTACTGCGCCACACCCATGTCAACAGGCGTTCAAAAAAGCTGGGACCAAAGGGGGGCGGCCCGCTTGGGTCATTCACGCCGCCTGGCGGCGGAGGGCGATAGCCATGACGGAACGGAAAGGAGTGGGGGGGATGGTCCGGCTGATCAGCCAGGTTATCCGCCACCAACTGCCCATCCGGGCCAAAAAGGCGGGCATGTGCGCTGGGGCTGGGCTCGGTCAGGCGCAGCAGCAGGCGGCGGGCCTGTGAGGATTCCAGTGAAAATTCACCATCCGATCCAGTGCTGCGCGCGCGCGTATTGCGCACAGCACTTTCCCCAAGGGCTCCGGCATAGATGCGGGCCTGCTCCCGCAAGCCTGCAACTTCTGTGGTCAGCAGGCTGTTTCGGAACTGATTGAGAAACAGCATGGTGACTGCCAGCAGCGCGAGCGGCAGAATATTGACCAGCATGATGCGCCGCATGAGCGGAGAGACCAGCCGTGTTTTGGAGGCCTCATACGCGGCGGTGGCCTCAATGCCACCCTGCTTGTTGCCCTGCCCCGGCAGCTTCAGACTTTTCAGTCTGGAGAGCGAGGAAGAAACAGACATGCGTGTCCGTTGTGTCACCAGCGGGCCTCAGTCTTCCCGGTATCGGTAGCCAATGCCGTAGAGGGTCTCAATCTGGTTGAAATTGTCATCAACCTGCCGGAATTTCTTGCGGACACGCTTGATGTGACTGTCGATTGTGCGGTCATCCACATAAACCGTGTCCCCATAGGCGGCATCAATCAACTGATCGCGTGACTTCACCAACCCGGGGCGCTGGGCCAGCGTTTTTACCAGCAGGAACTCCGTAACCGTCAGCGGGACATCCTGCCCGTTCCACGTGCATTTGTGGCGCAGTTCATCCAGAGAGAGCGGACCGCGGACCAGTGCACCGCCAACTGGCGTGCCGTTGGCTTCCGCACGGCTTACTTCGTTCCGGCGCAGCAGGGCGCGGATGCGTTCCAGCAGCAGGCGTTGGGAAAAGGGCTTGGTGATGTAGTCATCAGCGCCAAGGCGCAGCCCCATAAGCTGATCCACTTCCTCATCCTTGGAGGAAAGGAAGATGACCGGCAGATTGGACCGGGCCCGCAGGCGCTGCAACAGTTCCATGCCATCCATGCGGGGCATCTTGATATCCAGCACGGCCAGATCAACAGGATAAGCCGTCATGCCCTGCAGGGCCGATTCGCCATCAGTATAGGTGCGGACGTGAAAGCCTTCGGCTTCCAGCGTCATTTGTACCGAGGTCAGGATGTTGCGGTCGTCATCAACCAGCGCAATCGTCTGCTTGGTACGCTCTACCATTGTGTGCGTGTTCCTTCATCGCCTTCAACGCCAGCCCATGAGCATACGGGGTTCGCCCTGTTTGCGCCATGGGGGCAGAGTCTTTCATGTTGCCGCGTTTTTTGAGCACGGCTTGCATGCGTTGTAAAATCATCATCGCGGTGCCGTGCAGGTCTTGTCGGTTCCGGACGGGTTGCTTACTTCTTGGTGCATGACCCACGATACAGATCCCAACCGGGTCGGCACGCCGGCAGAGCCGGCTGAAACCGACCAGATCTCCCAGCCTCAGGAAGCGGTTGCACCTGAAGCGGAGACCCATGCCGAGCCGTCCTCTGCTGCCGAGGGCCGTCTTCAGGAGCTTGAGCAGGAAGCTGCCGAGTTCAAGGAGAAATGGCTGCGGGCCGAGGCCGATAACCAGAACCTGCGCACCCGTGCCAAGCGGGATGTGGAAGATGCCCGGCAATATGCCGTGCAGAAATTTGCGCGGGATGTGGTGGAAGCGGCTGAAAACCTGCGCCGTGCGCTGGCCAGTCTGCCTGCGCATCAGGAAGGGGAAGACAGCGTTCTGACCAAGATGCGTGAAGGCATTGAAAGCACTGAACGTTCTTTCATCTCCATTCTTGAGCGTCACGGCATCAAGTGTGAAGACGCGCAAGGCAAGACGTTTGATGCCAATCTGCATCAGGCCATGGCGGAACAGCCGAGTGCAGAGCATGTGCCGGGCACTGTAATGCAGGCATGGACGCCGACATGGACGCTGCACGGGCGTCTTCTCAAGCCTGCCATGGTGGTGGTGGCCAAAGCACCGGAATAAGCCGGGTTTCTGGCAAGGGTATGGGTGGTAAAAATTTTGTTTGCCAACGGCTTGCTTCTACTTGAAAGAGCGCAGGCCGCACCATACATCAGGCTTAACACTCGCAACCTGTTTCCCGGCAAAGGAAAACCAGGTGAGAGACTAAGGACCCAGTCCGGTGCTTCGGGCCAGGCTAGGTCGCTGAAGGAGAGTATGAATGAGCAAAGTTATTGGTATTGACCTTGGTACGACCAACTCCTGCGTGGCCGTGCGCGAAGGGAACGAAAACAAGGTTATTGAAAACAGCGAAGGCGCACGCACAACGCCGTCCATGGTTGCTTTCACCGAAGGTGGTGAAATGCTGGTTGGACAGGCTGCGAAACGTCAGGCTGTCACCAACCCGGCAAACACATTCTATGCCGTGAAGCGTCTGATTGGTCGTCGATTTGATGATCCGACCGTTCAGAAAGACAAGGAAATGGTGCCTTACACCATCGTCAAGGGTGACAATGGTGATGCATGGGTGGAAGCGCGCGGCACGAAATATGCCCCTTCCCAGATTTCCGCGTTCGTGCTCGGCAAAATGAAGGAAACCGCCGAGGCTTACCTTGGTGAAAAAGTGACGCAGGCCGTTATTACCGTTCCTGCTTACTTTAACGATGCCCAGCGTCAGGCAACGAAGGACGCCGGCCGTATCGCCGGTCTTGAAGTGCTGCGTATCATCAACGAACCCACCGCTGCGGCTCTGGCTTACGGGCTGGAAAAGAAGAGCGGCGGCACGGTTGCGGTTTATGACCTTGGTGGCGGCACGTTCGACGTTTCCGTTCTGGAAATTTCTGACGGCGTGATCGAAGTGAAATCCACCAACGGGGATACGTTCCTGGGCGGTGAAGACTTTGATAACCGCATCATCGGGTATCTGGCGGATGAGTTCAAACGCGAACAGGGCATTGACCTGCGCGCTGACAAGCTGGCTCTGCAGCGTCTGAAAGAAGCTGCTGAAAAAGCGAAGATCGAACTGTCTTCCTCCAAGGAAACGGAAATCAACCTGCCGTTCATCACCGCAGACGCTTCTGGTCCGAAGCATCTGGTGCTGAAGCTGACCCGCGCCAAGCTGGAAAGCCTTGTTGATGATCTGATCCAGCGCACGCTTGAACCCTGTAAGGCTGCTCTGAAAGACGCTGGCGTCTCTGCTTCTGAAGTAGATGAAGTCATTCTGGTTGGCGGCATGACCCGTATGCCGAAGGTGATTGAGGCTGTTAAAAGCTTCTTCGGCAAGGACCCGGCCCGTAACGTGAACCCGGACGAAGTGGTGGCCATTGGTGCGGCCATTCAGGGTGCGGTGCTGAAAGGTGATGTTAAAGACGTTCTGCTGCTGGACGTAACCCCGCTGTCTCTGGGCATTGAAACCCTGGGTGGCGTGTTTACCCGCCTGATCGACCGCAACACCACCATCCCGACCAAGAAGAGCCAGACCTTCTCCACGGCGGAAGACAACCAGAACGCGGTGACCATTAAGGTCTATCAGGGCGAACGTGAAATGGCGGCTGATAACAAGCTGCTTGGCAACTTTGACCTGACGGGTATTGCCCCGGCTCCGCGTGGTGTGCCGCAGATTGAAGTGACGTTCGACATCGACGCCAACGGTATCGTGTCCGTGTCCGCCAAGGATAAGGCAACCGGCAAGGAACAGCAGATCAAGATCCAGGCATCTGGTGGTCTGTCTGAAGGCGATATCGAACAGATGGTCAAGGATGCTGAAGCCAATGCGGCAGCAGACAAGGCCAAACGTGAACAGGTTGAAGTGCGCAACAACGCTGAAAGCCTTGTGCATCAGGTTGAAAAGTCTCTGTCTGAAGCGGGTGACAAGGTTCCTGCTGCTGACAAGACAGAAGCTGAAGGCGCTATTGCTGCGGTCAAGACGGCTCTGGAAGGCAGCGATGCCGAAGCCATCAAGAGCGCAAGCGATCGTCTGACACAGGCTGCCATGAAGATTGGTGAGGCTGTGTATAAGGCTGGTCAGGCTGGCGAAGGTGCTGCTCCGGGCGGTGCTGGTGCGGCTGGCGCCAACCCGAATGAGGAAAAGATTGTTGATGCGGACTTTGAGGACGTAAACGACAAGAAAGCCTGATCGGGCGCGACTACCACGGGTGGCGGGGGTGATTTTCCCCTGCCATGACCGTTTTTTCTCTGGCGTCCGTGCTTCCTGGAAGGCGGACGCCTTTGTCATATCTGACACATGCTGCGCTCAGTAAGAGGCAGAACTCCGTAAGAGGATTTTCATGGCCACCCAGGTTGATTACTACGAACTTCTTGAGGTCTCCCGCACAGCATCGGCTGACGAAATCAAGAAAGCCTATCGTAAGATGGCCATGAAATATCACCCGGATCGGAATCCTGGTGATGAAGAGGCCGAGGCCAAGTTCAAGGACGTCAACCAGGCCTATGATGTTCTGAAAGACGAGCAGAAACGCGCCGCATATGACCGGTTTGGCCATGCTGCTTTTGAAGGCGGCGGTGGCGCTGGTCCCGGCGGGTTTGATTTCAGCGGTTTTGGTGGCGGTGGTCTGGGCGATATCTTCGAACAGATGTTCGGGGACATGATGGGTGGCCGTCGCGGTGGCCGTGCCCGTACCGGCAGTGATATCCAGACCCATGTTGAGATCACGCTGGAAGAAGCGTTTTCCGGCGTGAAAAAAGATGTGCGGGTCATTACCCGTGTGGCCTGTGAGTCCTGCCATGGCACCGGGTCCAATGATGGTGCGGCAGGTGTGACGGTTTGCCCAAGCTGCCATGGTGCGGGGAAAGTCCGCGCCCAGCAGGGATTCTTTGTGGTGGAACGGCCGTGTCCCACCTGCCACGGCACCGGCAAAAGTGTGAAAGACCCCTGCAAGGCCTGCCATGGTGCAGGCACGGTGGAAAAAGAGCGCACAATTGGCGTGCAGATTCCCGCTGGCGTGGAAGATGGCACCCGTATCCGCATCTCTGGCGAGGGCGAAGCCGGGCAGGGCGTGCCGCCAGGTGATCTGTATGTGCATGTGTCTGTCTCGGAACATTCCATCTTCCAGCGTGATGGTGCGAATGTTTATTGCCGTGTGCCGTTGCGCATGGGTCAGGCTGCTCTGGGCACGGAAATTGAAGTTCCCGTTATTGATGGTGGCCGCGCAAAGGTAAAAATTCCCGCAGGTACCCAGACGGGCGAACATTTCCGTCTGCGTGGCAAAGGGTTCTCCGTCCTGCGTTCCAGTGCGCGGGGGGATATGTATATTCAGGTCACTGTTGAAACACCGCAGCATCTGAACAAGCGCCAGCGCGAATTGCTGGAGGAGTTTGAGAAAGAGGCCGGTGAAAACGTGAAGGGCAGCCCGGAACACTCCGGCTTTTTTGCCCGCGTGCGTGATTTTTTTGAAAACAAAAGCTGAATTTTGACACTAAAGGAACAGCCTGCATGACAGAAAAATCCCTTCGGGTCGGGATTGCCGGTATTTCAGGGCGTGTGGGCCAGTTGCTGGTAGAAGAAGTGCAAGCAGCCGGGGCCATTCTGGCAGGGGGTACGGCCCGCAAGCCGGGTGGTGTTGTCGGCTTGCCGGAAAATGTCCCTGTTTTTTCGGATATGGCATCTCTGGCAGCAATCAGCGATGTGGTGATTGATTTCACTCATGCAGAGACAGTCGTGCCTCATGCTCAGGCTTTGGCCCAGCACGGTACTGCGTGGGTTCTGGGCACCACGGGTCTTTCTGCTGAACAGAGTGCCGCCGTCTACAAGGCTGCGCAGACCATCGCCGTTGTGCATGCGGCCAATTTTTCGCCAGGTGTGACGTTGGTACAGCGTCTGGCGCAGATGATGGGCCGTGCATTACCGGCTGAGTCCTATGATGTTGAAGTGCTGGAAATGCACCATCGGCAGAAAGTGGATGCTCCATCAGGCACGGCTCTGGCAATTGGGGAAGCTGTGGCCCAAGGGCGTGGTGTGGCTCTGGTTGATGTGAAGGAAAGTGGGCGAGACGGGCATACCGGTCCGCGCAAAACCGGCGCTATCGGGTTCGCTGCTCTGCGCGGGGGGCAGATTGTCGGGGAGCATGATGTTCTGTTTACCTCGGCGGATGAGCAGATCACACTCTCGCATCGGGCGTTTGACCGGCGTATTTTTGCGACCGGAGCGGTAAGGGCGGCTCTCTGGGTGGAAGGCCATGCGCCGGGATATTTTGGTATGGAAGATGTTCTGGGGCTTCCGCCTCTTTAAAAAAGGCAGCCTTTTTGGAACGCGCCCCAGCCCTTTGCCGGGGCGTATGATTTGCGAAGTTTTGCTGTAAATAAAAATAGTTAGCCGTTTTTTTCATAACGGCAAAAATGGCTTTGCAGTTGTAAATGCTCATGAAACTGGCGGTTATCCGCTAATCCACCCGCACGGGAGCGACGGACATTTTCTACGCATGGCGGCAATACACTTGACCATTGGTCACTATTCCGCCACACGGTTTCGTCCCCTTTCCTCAAGGGTGATATCACAATTCCTATTTCACAGTGCGTGGGGCAGACGGCACCATCATGCGTAAAGACGGCGATTTCCTGTTCACTTCGGAATCTGTTTCCGAAGGTCATCCCGATAAGGTTGCGGACCGGATCAGCGATACTGTTCTCGATGCCTATCTTGCAGCAGACCCTGAAGCTCGCGTGGCCTGTGAAACCTTGGTTACCACCAATCGGATCATTCTGGCCGGTGAAGTGCGTGGCCCGGCTTCCGTTACCTCAGAAGGCCTGATTCAGGCCGCGCGTGATGCGGTAAAGGACATTGGTTACGATCAGGAAGGTTTCTCCTGGCGTACGGCTGATGCCGCCAATTACCTGCACGCACAGTCCGCTGACATTGCTGTTGGCGTTGACAGTGCCGGTGAGAAGGACGAAGGCGCAGGCGACCAGGGCATCATGTTCGGTTATGCGTCCAACGAAACCGACACCCTGATGCCGGCTCCGCTGTATTATGCGCACCGCATTCTGCACGAAATCCGTGATCTGCGTCGCGCTGGCGATGCACGCGTTGCGGGCCTGCAGCCGGATGCCAAAAGCCAGGTTACGCTTCATTATTCCAATGGTCGCCCTGTCAAGGCAACGTCCGTGGTGATCTCCACCCAGCATGATGCGGGTATTGATCAGAAAGAACTGCGCGATCGTCTGGGCGGTGTGGTGCGTGGTATTCTGCCGGAAGGCTGGATGCCGGAAGATAACGAATTCTACGTTAACCCGACCGGTGTTTTCGTGATTGGCGGCCCGGACGGTGACTGTGGTCTGACCGGTCGTAAGATCATTGTGGATACCTACGGTGGTGCAGCCCCCCACGGCGGCGGCGCATTCTCCGGCAAGGACCCCACGAAGGTTGACCGCTCTGCTGCGTATGCCTGCCGTTATCTGGCCAAGAACGTTGTGGCTGCTGGTCTGGCTGATCGTTGCACCATTCAGCTTTCCTACGCTATTGGCGTGTCTCATCCGCTGTCCGTTTATGTAGATCTGGATGAAACCGGCAAGGATGTGGATGAAGCCCGTCTGGGCAAGATTCTGCGTGATGTGATGGATCTGTCTCCGCGCGGTATCCGGAAGCATCTGCGTCTGAACCGTCCGATTTATGCTGAAACATCTGCTTATGGTCATTTTGGCCGCAAGCCGGATGATGCGCGTGATAACTTCACGTGGGAACGCACGGATCTGGTTGACGCCCTGCGCAGCGCACTGAACCGCTAAGAAGAAAAGCCTGACGTTACCTATGACGGACGATGCCCGCGCGCCTGATGTAAAGCCGCCCCCTGAGCGACTCTATGGACGGCAGCGCGGCCATCCGCTCCGCCCGCGTCAGGAACGTCTGCTGGAGGAAGCGTTGCCCCGGCTCCGCTTCCCGCTTGATAAGGCAGCCACACCGGCTGCCGGTTTTGGCAAGCCGCCCCGGCAGATCTGGTTTGAAGTCGGCTTTGGGGGAGGAGAACACTCCTACGCCCAACACACCGCACATCCTGATATTGGCTATATTGCCTCAGAAGTTTTTGATAACGGGCTTTGCTCGCTCCTGACCCGCCTTGTGCCGGTTGGGCAGGAAGCAACTGCGCCCATTCCGGACATGCTGCGTTTGTGGGATGATGATGCCCGCATACTGCTGAAGGCCATGCCGGACGCCTCGCTGGACCGGCTGTTCCTGATGTTTCCGGACCCATGGCCCAAGGCACGGCATGCCAAACGCCGTTTTGTGCATCCCCAGAATGTTGAACTGGTTGCCCGCGTGCTCAAACCCGGTGCTGTGTGGCGGGTTGCCAGTGATGACCCAACCTATCAGGCATGGGTGGAAGAGGTGATGGCGGCGCAGCCTTATTTTGAAGCGCCCCCACCTGCCACCGAACGGCCGGAAGGCTGGTTCCCCACGCGGTATGAGGCAAAAGCCATCGCCGCAGGCCGGCAACCGCTTTACTGGACATTTACCCGCCGCTGAGTGCCTGACCTGCCTCAGCATACGGTTGCTCTGGCACGGCAGGTTGGGTAAGCAGCCGCTTTACAGCTTTTAGCCGTGCGAAAGGTCTCCGCTTATGAGCCAGTCCCCGCAGCCTGTGCGCCGCGCTCTGATTTCTGTTTCCGATAAAACGGGGCTTCTTGACCTTGGGCGCGCTCTTGTGGCGCACGGGGCGGAAATTCTCTCCACAGGGGGTTCCGCCAAGGCCCTGCGGGAGGCTGGCCTTCCGGTTACGGAAGTTTCTGACCACACGGGTTTTCCGGAAATTCTGGATGGGCGCGTCAAAACGCTGGTGCCCCAGATCCATGGCGGCATTCTTGGTCGGCGCGATCTGCCTGCCCATGTGGCGCAGATGGAAGAACACAGCATTGCCCCGATTGATCTGGTGGCGGTCAATCTTTACCCGTTTGAAAAGACGGTTGCCTCTGGCGCAGGGGCTGAAGACTGCATCGAAAATATTGATATTGGCGGCCCGGCTCTGATCCGTGCGGCAGCCAAGAACCATGATCATGTTGTGGTGTTGACGGATACGGCCCAGTACGCCGGCCTGATTGACGCCCTCAACAAAGGCGGCAGCACGCTGGATCAACGGCGCGCTTATGCGGGTGCCGCCTATGCGCGGACTGCGGCCTATGATGCCGCTATTGCTGCGTGGTTTGCCAAGCAGGCGAATGAGGTTCTGCCCGAACGCTTCACACTGGCTGGCCAGCGTGCAGAAGTGCTGCGTTATGGTGAAAACCCCCACCAGCAGGCTGCTTTCTACCGTGATGGCAGTACCCGCCCCGGCGTGGCGACCGCCGTGCAGGTGCAGGGCAAGGCGCTTTCCTACAACAACATCAATGATACGGATGCCGCGTTTGAAGCCGTGGCGGAATTTGACAAACCTGCCGTTGTCATTGTGAAGCATGCCAACCCGTGTGGGGTGGCTATCGGCTCTTCCCTGACGGAAGCGTGGCAGAGTGCCCTGCGCTGTGATCCAGTTTCCGCCTTTGGGGGAATTGTAGCGCTGAACCGCACACTGGATGCCGCAACGGCGGAACAGATTGCCGGTATCTTTACCGAAGTGATTGTTGCCCCGGATGCCGAAGAGGTCGCTAAAGAAGTTCTGGCCCGCAAGAAAAACCTGCGTCTGCTGCTAACGGGCGCTCTGCCTGATCCGGCAGCAGCAGGGGTGGTTGTGCGTTCCGTGGCGGGTGGGTTCCTGGCCCAGACGCGTGATAACGGCCGCATTACACCAGACTCCCTGCGTGTGGTGACCAAACGCGCGCCATCCGCACAGGAAATGGCAGATCTGGAATTTGCCTTCCGTGTGGCCAAGCATGTGAAGTCCAACGCCATTGTCTACGCCAAAAACAACGCAACTGTGGGCATTGGCGCAGGGCAGATGAGCCGCGTAGATTCCGCCCGCATTGCGGCGTCCAAAAGCGGGGAGGCCGCCAAGGCCGCTGGCTTGGATGCGCCGCTGACCCAAGGTTCAGTTGCGGCGTCTGATGCCTTTTTCCCGTTTGCCGATGGCCTTGAAACCATTGTTGCGGCAGGGGCCACGGCTGTTATTCAGCCAGGCGGTTCCATTCGGGATGATGAGGTGATTGCTGCGGCGGATGCCGCCGGGATTGCCATGGTCTTTACTGGTATGCGTCATTTCCGCCACTGACACGCTTTTCCGGCTCTTGCCGGAACGGCTTTCCTGTCGAACAATGGCGTAAAGTTTCACACATCTCTGTCTGGTGTCGCTCAGATGCCGGGCGGAGATGGTTTCATTGGTTGACCCCATGCGCCTTTTGCTTTCTTTTCCAGCATCGCTGCTGGCTTCTTCCATTGCGGTGGCCGCACCGGCCGCACACCATGCCTCTTCCTCACAATATGCTGCGCATCAGACCGTTACGGAGCAACAGGCTGTTGGCGTGTATGATCTGTCCGGTCTGCCGCAGTTCAGTGGCAAGGTGGTGCAGTTTCTGCCCTCTCCTCATGGCAGTGTGACAGGGCTGGTGTTGGAAGATGGAACGCAGGTTCTCGTCTCGCCGGAGCAGGGGCATACACTGGCCGGGTTGGTAAAGCCGGGCGATACGGTATCCATCCGCGGGCTGAAGGCGCGTACTCTTCCGCTTATTCGGGCTTTTGGCATTACCAGCCCGCGCGGCCGTGGCATGCAGGATAATTTCATCTCCATGCCGCAGCAATCGACCGAGATGATTGCAGGGCCGGATATTGTTCTGCATGGCGAGGTCTGGCTCTCCCTCTATAATCTGGATGGGCAGGTAACGGGGGCAGTGCTGAAAGATCACTCCGTTGTCTATCTTTCTGCGCGTGAAGCGGGCCGCGTGGCGGCATGGCTCAAGCCGGGTCAGCCCCTCTATGCGGTAGGCACCGGCAGCAGCGGGGAACTCGGCACGGCAATTGATGCGCGTGAGATCGGGCCTTCTGCCAACCAGTTGACAGGCATTGCTGTTGGCAATGGTCCGCCCCCCGGCCCGGCACCGGGGAGTGCAGGGTATGATATCATTCCTGGGTCAGAGGAGCACTGAGGCCGTCTCTTCAGTTTGCTATCGTTTCTTTTTTGAAGAACTTTCAGGCCGTTAGCGCGTTGTAACCTTAGAAGCATAAGCATGCCGAAGCTTTCTCTGAACAGGGGCAACGGTTTTCTTGAGGAGAGACGCGATGGCGATTTTGAGATGGGTTCTTGTTTTTCTGATTTTGGCGCTGATCGCTTCCGTTTTCGGGTTTGGCGGCGCGGCGTCCAGCTTTGCTGGAATTGCCAAAATTCTGGTGTTTGTCTTTGTGGTTCTGCTGGTGATCAGCTTCTTCTTTGGTCGCTCTCCATAACGGCATTTTCACGAACGGATAGGACGAGACAAAAGTGTGGTGGCTCTTTGCCCCACACTTTTTTTATGGCCTGACGCCGAATACAGGCGTGCAGAAAGCGGACAGATGCGGCTTCACCCAATGGTTACCGCTTTTGCTGCAGGATGGGCTGCGGGGGCATAAAGCTCCGGCAGGTTCAGGCCTGTTTTCTATGTGCGGCCATGCACCACAATACCCCGGTAACCAAAAAGATCATGGCGAAGGTTTCGGTGCCGGTGGGCCAACGGTGTTCCCACAGAAAACTATAGAGCAGGGCGAACAGGGTTTCGAACACGATCATCTGTCCACTCAGGGAGAGCGGGAGGAGGCGGGCTGCCCTGTTCCAGAATCCGTTACCAATGATGGATGAAAAAATCGCCACACCACCGCATATGGTCCAGAAGCGGAGCCAGTCCATGCCTGCGTGGGGTGGATACCCTGCGGACCCAGGGTAGAAAAAAGCAGGAAGACCGAGTGCCAGTGCCTGTGCGCCAGTGACAACGCCCGTCAATAATGACCAGTCATGCCCACTGATGTGGGGCCGCCGCCGGAGCCACCGGCTGTTCATGACAGAATACACCGTCCAGGAGGCCAGAGCGCCCACCGCACAGAGAATACCCAGCGCATAGTCCCACATTGAGAAAGGCAGAGGGGAAGAACTGGACGCTGACGTGTGAAGCCATGATCCGCAGACAATCAACACAATGCCCAAAACGCTGAGCAGAACAGGTGCCCCAACATGCCTGAGCGGCATGCTGTCCTGATCGCGTGAGGCGCAAAGTAGCACAGTAATGGGCAAAAACCCGATAATCAGGGAGGTGGCCGGGCCGCCAATCAGCGGGACGGCGGCGGCCAGAAACACGTAGTAAATAAGATTGCCCAGCAGGCTGAGCCAGAACAACGCGCGCCATTCTTCCTGATTGACCTGCTGGCTGACCATTTTCCAGCGCGGGGCGAGCATCACACAGGAAAGGATGCCGTACAGGATATAGCGTCCCGCTGCCATCTGGAGCGGACTGAAATCCTGCAGGAGCCGAGGGACAAGAAAAACAATGCCCCACAGGGCACCTGCCATCACGCCATTGGCCAATCCGGCCAGCAATGTTCTGGATGAGGTCATGAAAAGAGCACTTTCCTCAATCAGATAGCGTCAATCAGGCAGAAGGAAAGAAAAAGCGGGCTGAGCGCAGGGAATGCAGGAGAGCCGAGTGACTTTTTCTTTGTTGTCAGGCGTCACAAGAAAAACCCCGTTGGCAGCAGGTGCCAACGGGGGAAGAAGACTACCCTTCAATCTGGGTAAAATCGGCAATCAGGCGCATCATGCGGACCAGTCGGGCCAGAAGATGCAGTCGGTTAAGGCGTAGTTCAGGTTCAGGCGCGTTGACCGTCACGGCCTCAAAGAACTTGTCCAGTGGCGCGCGGAGTGTTGCGGCCTCCTTCATCGCATCGGTAAAGCGTTCTTCTGCAAACGCCTTTTCCACAGCCGGTTCAACGTGATCCAGTGCGCTGGCCAGATCGCGTTCTTCGGTTTGGGTGTACAGGCTGGCATCCGGCGTTTTTTCGTGCGGGCCATCCTTTTTGTCTTCAATGCGCAGAATGTTGGCGGCGCGACGGGTGGCTGCCAGCAGATTCTTGCCATCCTCCGTTTCCAGCATGTCCTGCAATGCCTGGGCACGGGCGAGCAGCCGCACGATATCTGTGTCCGTATTGCCGACCGAGATGGCGGCCAGACAATCATACCGTGCGCCTTCTGATCGCAGTTGCACGCGTAGCCGTTCAGCAATGAACTGAGGCAACAAGCCCAGATCAGGGAACTGAGGCAACAAGCCCAGATCAGGCGCATTCTGCAAGGCTTCGGGCAGAGCTTCCGCTGCCAGCGTGAAGAGCTTAACCAGATCCAGCCGCAGGGTGTTTTCACGGATCAGGCGGATAATGCCCAATGCCGCACGGCGCAGGCCAAACGGGTCGCCAGAGCCGGATGGTTTTTCACCAGCCGCGAAAAATGCCGTCAGCATATCAAACCGATCGGCCAGACCCAGCACAACGGAAACCGGCGCCGTGGGCACGGTGTCTCCGGGGCCGCGCGGCATGTACTGTTCACTGATGGCGGTTGAAACAGCCTGTGTTTCACCATCATGACGGGCGTAATAGCCACCCATCACGCCTTGCAGTTCAGGAAACTCGCCAACCATGCCGGTTGTCAGATCCGTTTTGCTCAGCAGCGCTGCACGTTCACAGTCTTCTTTGGAGGCACCGACCATGGGCGCTATCAGCCCGGCCAGCCGCATCATGCGTTGTGTGCGTTCCCCCTGAGTGCCCAGCTTGGCATGGAACGTGATGTTATCGAGCGCTACCAGACGAGAGTGAAGGGTCTGCTTGCGGTCCAGATCCCAGAAATGGCGGGCATCGGCAAAGCGGGCACGAAGCACACGTTCGTTCCCCGCCACAACAAGCGCGCCGCCATCCGTTGGCACAATATTGGCCACAAAGGCAAAGCGGGGGGCGGCTGTGCCATCACTGTTGCGCAGAGCGAAATAACGCTGGTTCACGCGCATGGAAACCTGCATCACTTCAGCAGGCAGATCCATGAACTGTTCATCAATCCGGCCCAGGAAGGGCACCGGCCATTCCACCAGTCCGGCCACTTCATCCACCAGTCCGGCATCAGGCACAACGGAAAGGCCTTCGCTTCCGGCCAGTTCGGCCAGCCCTTTGCTGATAACCGTGCGTCTTTCAGCAGCGTTGACCATGACAAACCGGCTACGCAGTGTTTCCTGCCAGTTGGCTGTTCCACTAACGGCTACGGCCCCCGGAGCCAGAAAACGATGGCCTTCTGTCTGGTCTCCTGCCTGTAGGTTGTGGCCGTTATCATCGCCGTGCGCCAAGGTGAAAGGAATCACGTTTCCATCCAGCAGGCACAGGATGCGGCGCAGCGGACGCACCCACGTAAAGCTGCTGCCTGCTCCCCATCGCATGGATTTCGGCCACGGAAAACGCCGTAACAGATCAGGCAAAGTCGCAACAAGATGGTCCTGCGCACTCAGGGCGGGTTCCTCGCGTTCCAGCACCCAGAAGCCATTTTGCAGGGTCAGGGTCTCGCGGGAGACACCATGCTTGCGGGTAAAGCCGTCCAGCGCCTTGTCCGGCGCGCCTTCACGCGGGCCGCGCTCGGAGAGGGTGCGGCCCGGCACCATGGCATCCAGCGTGCAGGATGCGGCAATGCGGCGTGGCCCGGTATAGGCTTTCAGGCCTTCAGGCTTGAGGGGGGCCAGGGCTTCAGTCAGCAGCCGCACCAGCGTTTCGCCAGCCTGCTGCTGCATGCGGGCAGGAATTTCTTCAGAAAACAGTTCTATCAGCAGTTCAGGCATGATCTTATTTGTCCTCGCCAGCCAGCCAGGTCTCGCAGCAGAGTTTCGCCAGGGTACGCACACGCCCGATATAGGACGCACGTTCGCTCACGCTGATCACGCCGCGCGCATCCAGCAGGTTGAACAGGTGGCTGGCCTTCAGGCACTGGTCATAGGCAGGCTGGGCTACACCGGCTTCGGCCAGTGCAGCACTTTCTTTTTCGGCATCAGCAAAATGGCGGAACAGAAGATCTGTGTCGGCCAGTTCAAAATTGTGGCGTGAGTAATCCTGCTCCGCGCGCAGAAAGACATCGCCATAAGTCAGGCCCGCACCGTTGTAATCAAGGTCGTATACATTTTCCACGCCCTGCACATACATGGCCAGGCGTTCCAGCCCGTAGGTGAGTTCCGTGGAAGGGAGCACAACGGGAATACCGCCAACCTGCTGGAAATACGTGAACTGGGTGACTTCCATCCCATCACACCATACTTCCCAACCCAGCCCCCATGCGCCGATGGTCGGGTTTTCCCAATCATCTTCCACAAAGCGGATGTCATGCTTGTCAGGGTCGATCCCGATGGCGCGGTAGCTGTCCAGCAGCAGTTTCTGGCTCTCTTCCGGCGTGGGTTTGAGTAGTACCTGATACTGATAATAATGCTGGAGCCGATTGGGGTTCTGCCCATAGCGGCCATCAGACGGACGGCGGCACGGCTGTACATATGCGGCCTTCCACGGTGTGCTACCCAAGGCGCGTAATGTGGTGTGCGGGGAGAGCGTTCCAGCTCCAATTTCCTGATCATAAGGCTGGAGAATGGCGCATCCCTGCCTGGACCAGAACTGATGGAGGGTCAGGATCAGATCCTGAAAGGAAAGAGGCCGCTCAGTAGGGCTGGGAGACGCCGGGTCCATGGTCAGGATGAAACTCCGTAGTGTGGCTTGATGACGTGGTACAGTCAGATAAACGCCCAGCCGTGAACCAGCCGGGCGCATGATGCGCCACACCATACAGATGTGCGCGGCATACAGGAAGAGAACCTGGTGAACTCGTGCCGCAGCCCTCTTGCAACGCTCCTGCCCGCGCGCCACATCTTGAACAGAGTGACGTGGCAGCATGCGTAATGTTATGTTCGTATGGAAACAGCCCGCAGTCAGGCAGGAAGGTATGTGATGAACAACGAAGAACGCGACCTTATCTCGAAATTTGTCGCACGGGTGAGCGGTGCGCCACAGGGTGGCTTTGGCAGCGTGCCCAGCACCCGGCCCAACCTGCCGCCGATCGACCCGGAAGCAGATAACTTCATTGCACAGGAATTCCAGAAATATCCGGAAGCCCGCTATCGGATCACGCAGATGGCGGTTGTGCAGGAAGCCGCGCTGGTAGAGGCGCAGAACCGTATCCAGCAGCTTCAGTTCCAGCTTCAGCAGGCACAACAGCAACTGCAGCAGGCCCAGCAGCAGAAACCTGCTTCAAGTGGTTTTCTGGGGGGGCTTTTTGGTGGAGGTCAGCGTCCTCAGCAGGCTCAGCCGCAGCAGGCTCCTCCCGGTTGGGGGGGGAATCCGGGTGCAGTGCCGCCGCCGCAGTATCAACAGATGCCGTATGGTATGCAGCCAGGTATGTTCCAGCGCGGGGGCAGTGGGTTCCTTGGGTCCGCGCTGACAACAGCTACGGGCGTTGCCGGCGGGATGCTGGCAGCCAATGCGCTAACCAGCCTGTTCAGTGATCATCACGGTGCAGGGGCCGGAATGGGTGATGGTGGTTGGGGTGCGGGCGCGCCGCAGAACGAAACCATTATCAATAATTATGGAGACTCTGCTGATCCGTTTGCCGGGCAGGGCACCACGGCTGATCCGAATTTTGATGCCGGAAACAATGCGGACTGGGGTGGCCAGGATGCGGGCGGTGACGGCGGAGATTTTGGTGGCGGCTGGGGCGACGATAACTTCTGACCAACCGGAAAGGGGCGGATCTTCCGCCCTTTTTTGTGTCAGGACGGATCTGTTTCTTTCTTGTCCTTGGCGGGCCCCATGGAGCGGATGAGGTCCAGCATGTGTTTGCGTACCGTGGCGTCTGGAATGCTGTAGTAAGCGCGGATCAGTTCAAGTGTTTCCTTGCGGGCAAGCAAGGGCATGTCGTCCTGGGCAAAACCGGGAAGAGGACGGCTGGGGGCTGCTCCTTCAAATAGCGTTTTTCTTTTTGCAAGCCCGAAATAATGGGAGGAATGCGTGTCTGCCCGCTGGGGGAAGGACGGTTTTTCCTGATCATCAAAGAAGAAACTGACAGGCACATCCAGTGCGGCGGCAATTTGATAAAGGCGAGAGGCCCCAACGCGATTGGTACTGCGCTCATATTTCTGGATTTGCTGAAATGTAATGCCAACGGCTTCGCCCAGCTTTTCCTGAGACAAGCCCAGAAGCATGCGACGGAGGCGGATACGTTTGCCAATATGCGTATCCATGGATGTAGCGCGTGGAGAACTGGACGAACTGACCGGTTCCTCTGAAGATGGAGTGTGTGTCACGGTGCCTCTCACGGATGAAGAGACCGACATATAAATCCTATATTAAGACATTATAAAGGAATAATTAACGCTTCAATGTGCTTTTTGTGTCTTTTTGGTAAGTAATCAAAGCAGACAACATACAGATAAGGCACAAAATAAGTGGCAGAATTCTGCCAAATTGAGCAAAAAACGTCTTTTTTAAGGCAGGCGGTAAAGCCACAATTAAAATGTCAGCTTTTCCCCAATTTATACGTTTCAGTTCGTGCCCATATCCATCATAGGCAATGGATATACCTGTATTTGCAGCGCGTGCCACGGGTAAACCTTCTTCTACAGCCCGTAGTCTGACCGAGGAAAGGTGCTGGCGTGGCCCCGCGCTGTTTCCAAACCACCCATCATTGGTCACATTGGCCAGCCAACGGGGGCGGTCCTTCTCATCCACGACCGCACCGGAGAAAATGACCTCATAACAAATCAATGGCCCAACACCCGGCACGTTGGGCAGATGCCATGTTTGCGGGCCAGGGCCAGCCGCCATTCCGCCCTGCGGTACAATCTGAAGCGGGATGAACGGAGGCTGATATTCCCCAAAAGGAACCAGCCGTGCTTTATCATAAACAGCTTCAATCCCGCCATCCGGCGCAAGGGCCAGTACGGAATTGCGGTAGCGGTTGTCTGTATCCAGCCGCAGCGCGCCAATAATCCCGGCTTCTGCGCCTGCCCCCCATGCCATGATAAGCTGACGGGCGCGGGGACTATCCTGCAACAGATCATAACCGGGAAATGATGTTTCCGGCCAGAGAAAGACGATTGGGCTGGAGGCAAGGGCGGGTGTCGTCTGCTTCAGCTTCTGGGCCTGTAATACGCCGCTGGCTGTCAGCCTGAGGTAGCGCAGAAAAATATCGCGTGGGTTCTGGTGGCCCACTTTTTCCGTTTCCGGCACATTGCCCTGCACAATCACGGCAATGGGTCCATTCTCTCCGGATGGGTGGACGGCATGGAGTCGGAACAGGCTTGCGCTGAGTCCTCCCCCCACAATCAAGGCGGCAAGTGCCAGAACGCGCCAGCGGGATGTGGGGGTAGGCAACAGCACGCACTGTTTCCCCTGCCGGGCGCGCCACGCATCCTGCAAGGCTTCGCCACAGAACAAGGCTCCAAGCACCAGCAGGAGCGTGAGGCCATCAACACCAATCCACGCGGCAGGCTGGATCAGCACATCTCCCACGCGTCCGGGTATGGCCAGAGCGCTACCAAGCGGATTCCATGGAAATCCGCTGAACAGAAATACGCGGCCCATGTCAAACAGGGTCCATGCACCTGCAAAAAAGACCATGCGCCGAGGGCCGGGGCGCGCCAGCAGGCTTAGTGCCGCTGGGGCTGCTGTCATGGGGGCGAGGATGAGGGCGCAGCCAAGGGACGGAAACGGCACAAACCACCAGAATTCTTCCGCACGGATCATGACTGCATTGACCAGCCAATAAAGGCTGGCGGTGTAGAGCCCGAACCCGAATAGCCCACCAGCCCATGCGGCTTCTTTCCACGTGGTGGCGCGATTGATTACCTGCCCCAGCATGGGGAAAGTAAAAAGCAGGATGGGCAGAAAATGGACGGGGGGCAGAGCAAGGGCTGTCAAAGCCCCGATGCCAAGCATGAGTGCCGCCCGGCGTAGAGCAGAACGGCGCTTTTCAAAAGAAGAGGCGCGGAAAAAAGCAGGGCGTTTCACAACAGGATCAGGCCCATGCTGGCAGAGAACTCAAAAAATGGAGACAAGAGAGAGGCAGGGCTCTCTCAGTCCAGTGCATCACGCAGGCGGCGTTCGTAATGGCGATAGTATTTATCAGCCATCAGTTCACTTTTCACCAGAACAGCAACATCGGTTGTGTTGAACTGTGGGTCAATTACCGCACCATCCCCCACATAGCCCCCAAGGCGGAGATAGCCTTTGATAAGGGGAGGCAGGCGCGCCAGACATTTCCGGTAATCAAGAGCGTGCGGATCAACCCGCAGCATCTCCACCTTACGTTCCGGCAGGGCCTTTACGCGCAAGGCCGGGGGCGCAAGATGATTATGATAAAGATAGGTCAGTTCATCCGCCAGATCATCCGGGTTGGTGCCAGGCAGGCTTGCGCAGCCAAACAGCACATCAATCCGGTGCAGGAAGATGTAGGAGGCAATACCCCGCCACAACAACTGCATGGCGGCCCGACCGCGATAGTTTTTATCCACGCAGGACCGACCGACTTCCAGCAGACGCCCCGGAAATTCCGTCAGGGCGGAAATGTCATATTCGCTGGAAGAGTAGAAATGGCCGATTTTGGCGGCGGCATCGCTCTGCACAAGGCGGTACGTGCCCACCACGCCGCGGGCATCCGAGGCAATGGCGTTATCAATCACCAGCAGATGGTCTGCAACCTCGTCAAACTCATCAATATCGCGCTTCAGGCGGAGGGTTTCCGGGCTGGGATGGGCCCCCATTTCCTCATAAAACACACGGTAGCGAAGGGCCTGCGCGGCATCGCGTTCCGCTTCCGTAGCGGCAATGCGCACACTCAGATTTCCTCCCCGCAGTTCCGGAAAGCCATTGCGTTCCAGATCAAGGGTGGAGAGGGAACCGGCCGGAGGCTGCTGGGCCGCACTCATGAGCCTGCTTCCTTCTTCTTGCGGGCGCGGGCCGGAGCTTTGGTTTCCTTAACGGGCTGTGGGCGCTTTTTGCCAAACAGCTCAAGCCGCATGGATACAAAATCGAATCCAAGCCGTTCCGCAACCCGGCGCATCAGTTCCTCATGCTCAGGGTCTTCAAACTCGATCACCTTGCCGTTATCAACGTCAATAAGGTGATAATGGTGGCGACCGCCTTCCGTTGCTTCATAACGGGCGCGACCTCCGCCAAAATCCCGGCGCTCCAGAATCCCTTTTTCTTCCAGCAGCCGGACCGTACGATAGACGGTGGCAACGGAGATACGGGAATCCAGCGCCGAGGCCCGGCGATAGAGTTCTTCCACATCTGGATGATCATCTGCGTCTGACAGAACGCGCGCAATAACGCGACGCTGCCCAGTCATTTTCAGGCCATGTTCCACACAGAGCTGCGCGATTCGCGATTCTTCTGCCGACTGAGACTTCAAGGGCGCAAATCCTGCTTATTACCACCTGCATTCATTCTTGTATCAGGTAGCCGAAATGGAAGGGGTTTGTCCAATTTTACACAGACCTACAGGTTTTCTATGCTGCGGTCAGGAAGAAAGTTTCCCGCCCCTGCTGTGGGCCTGAGGAGTTTCAAAACAATGCATAATGCCCTTTTCGACCATCAGGATGGGGCCAGTCCAAGTGCCATGATGTTGGATATCACGGCAGAGAAGTGCCCCATGACCTTTGTCAGAACCCGTCTGGCGCTGGATGGTTTGCCTTCTGGTAGCCTGTTGGCTGTCAGGCTGAAAGGGGAGGAGCCGCGCAGGAATGTCAGCCGGTCCGTGCGGGCGCTTGGGCATCTCATTCTTTCTGAAGAGGAAGACGCGGATGGCAGCGTGGTTCTGACCATCCAGAAAAAAGGCGGCCCGAAGACCGCCTGAGACCATTGCCAGCACTCAGGCTGGCCTTGATGCAGGCAGAAGGGAAACATGGCCCCCTTCCGCCTGCGCATGGTCAGTTGTTCATGGCTTCAAAGAAGTCATTGTTGGATTTGCTGTATTTCAGCTTGTCCAGCAGGAAGTCCATGGCGTCCATAGTGCCCATGGGTGCCAGAATACGGCGCAGAACCCACATTTTGGACAGGGTGGCGCGGTCAACCAGCATTTCTTCCTTACGGGTGCCGCTCTTGGTGATGTCAATAGCCGGGAAGGTGCGCTTGTCAGCCAGCTTGCGGTCAAGGATGAGTTCGGAGTTGCCGGTGCCTTTGAATTCTTCAAAGATCACTTCATCCATGCGGCTGCCGGTATCAATCAGCGCCGTAGCGATGATGGTGAGTGACCCACCTTCTTCAATGTTACGGGCTGCACCAAAGAAGCGCTTGGGCCGCTGCAGCGCATTGGCGTCCACACCACCGGTCAGCACCTTGCCGGATGATGGCACAACGGTGTTGTAGGCACGGGCCAGACGCGTGATGGAATCCAGCAGGATCACAACATCGCGCTTGTGTTCCACCAGACGCTTGGCCTTTTCCAGCACCATTTCCGTGACCTGCACGTGGCGGTGGGCTGGTTCGTCAAAGGTGGAAGAAATCACTTCACCCCGCACAGAGCGGGCCATGTCGGTCACTTCTTCCGGGCGTTCGTCAATCAGCAGCACAATCAGGAAGCATTCCGGATGGTTGGCGCTGATGGAGGAGGCAATGCTCTGCAGCATGACCGTTTTACCGGTACGCGGCGGCGCCACAATCAGGGCACGCTGGCCCATGCCGATGGGGGCAACAAGATCAATCACGCGCGGCGTGAAATCCTGCGTGCTCTTGCCTTTTTTACCCTTGGTTTCGCTTACGGCCGGAGCCTGGTTTTCCACTTCCATCTGGAGGCGGCGCTCAGGGTAAAGCGGGGTCAGGTTATCAAAGTTGATGCGATGGCGCACGGCCTCCGGCGGTTCAAAATTGATGCTGTTGATTTTCAGAAGAGAGAAATAGCGCTCGCCATCACGTGGGGCGCGGATCTGGCCTTCAACCGTATCCCCTGTCCGCAGGCCGAAGCGGCGCACCTGGGTGGGGGAGATGTAAATGTCATCCGGGCCGGGAAGGTAGTTTGATTCGGGGGAGCGGAGATAACCGAACCCGTCATGCAGGATCTCGAGCGTGCCGTCGCCGTATATGGCCTGGTCGTTATCGGCCAAGGCTTTCAGGATGGCGAACATCATGTCCTGTTTGCGCAGAGACGATGCGTTTTCGATATTCAGGTCTTCGGCGCAGGCTAAAAGATCGGCCGGTGATTTGGCCTTGAGTTCCGCAAGATGCATCTAGGAATGCCCTGACTGGCAATAGTTCAGAAGGGGAAGGTCTGGACCGGGAAAAGCCTGCCATCGGAGGTGCCGGTGCATAACAACAGCGTGTTACGCCAGCGTGCCGACGCAGGATGGTCCTGACTTAGGGAGGAGGGCCACTGGACAGGTGAAGTCAGCCAGTGTCTGGGCCGGGAAGATAGTGGGAACCGGCCCGTTCGTCAACCTTCCGCGTGTTGCAACATGGCGCGGCGGGCCGTTTTCAGCGGGCGGTGGCTGATGTGGTTGCGGCCTGCCATGCCGAACGTGTCAGCCAGTATTCGGAAATGGACGTATCAGGTGAGATGAACTGTGTGACCTGAGACCACAGCTGCGTCGGGCGAGGGTGGTTGGTGAGCGCGCCAGACATCTGGGCCTCGGAACAGGGGCCATCCAGTGTCAATGTGCGGTGGGGCAGGGCGATGCTGAACGTGCAGCGGGAGGTCTGGCTCAGAGCCGTGGCGCTGATGTGCCCTTTCAGGCGACCGGCAACCAGCGGGCGCATGCTGGAATCCAGCCGCATCATTTCCCCTTCCAGCCCACCACCCTGCGTCTGGTGCATGCCAAGCAGAATGCGCGTATCACCATGCGAGGAAAGACCACCATAACGGAGGGGTTCTGCCGCCATCTGGTTGAAAAACGCCTGATAATTTTCCTGCGGAGCAGCAGAGGAGGCAGCCCGCGCTGGTGTGGTCACTCCCGGGACTGAAAGCAGCAGGGCAACAACAGCGCCCAGCGCAAAACCCGGGCGGAATGAAAACAGGGAACGGTTCATTTGATGCCTCCTAGCCAGCCTTTGCGCCAGAACCAGAGAAGTGGAAGAATGACTGAGGCCGCCATGAGCCCCAGAGAATACCAGTAGCCAAAGCGCCAATCGAGTTCAGGAATATCCTTGAAGTTCATTCCATAAACCCCGGCGATCAGGGTCGGGGCCACGCCAATGAAGCTGACAACAGTCAGAACTTTCATCACGCCGTTCTGTTCAATGCTGATAAAGCCCAATGTGGCGTCCAGCAGAAACTCTACCTTGCCTGCGGCTTGTGAAACATAATCCGTAAGGGATGAAAGATCCCGGTTGGCGGTTGTCATGCGGGTGCGCAACATGCCGGAGAGTGCATAGGGCGCGTTTTCCGTTGGCAGGGTGGTTACGCCCGCTTCAAATCGGCGTGTTGTCAGCGGAAAGCCGGAGGCTGGTGCTGCGCCGTCCTTTTTGCTTTCTCCCAGAAAAATGGTGATGCGCTCTAGCCCAAGCAGTGTATCCCGCATGCGGGAGCATAAATCACCTGAACTGCCAACGCGTTGCAAAAGATCCCGCTGCCATGCGGCAACGTTGCGCAAAGGTGGCTGTTCACGCTGGCGTCGGAAAATATCGTGCGAGAGTTTGTCCAGCAGATTGCCCACACTTTCCAGAATATCGGCCAAGCGGTCGACAATGGTTTCAATAAGGGCCACCAGCACTTCGCCGCTACCGAGTGTGATTTCTGCCCGGGGAGCAACAACGGCCGCAGGCGTGGGGGATTCAGCAATATGGCCCGGGGGAAGCGCCATGGTGGTCTCGGGCAGGGACTCGGGAGCACGATGTTCGGGAGGGGCAGCGTGATCGGCCACCATCTGCGCTACGGCCTCAAAAGACGGATAGGCCTGAAAGCGGATGGTGATCAGCCGCTCTGCTGTAAGAATGAACCCGACGGGCGAGGTCTGAAACTCGGTGCCAATTTTTTTGAGCAAAGGGGTGGACAGAAAAGCCGCCCCGTTGCGAACACTTATGCGGGATGAGCTTTCAATTTCATTCAGATCATCAAATGTGGGAATGGGCTGGCCGCACAGGGCGGTGGCCAGAGCCTGTTCCTGTGGGGTGGGGTTCAGCAGATCAAGCCATGTTACGCCATGGGCGTCTGCCTCGTTTTCGACCGCCCGGGCGGGCATGCCGGGCCTGTGGGCCAGGAACATGCAAATCTCCCTGAAATTCTAGCAGCATTTACATCAAGCCTGCGGGCCGTGCGGGTGTGGAACCGGGCGGGGTGCCGCGCCCACAAGACTATTGAGGGATATGCCCGTGTCTGCATCCGGCTGGCAAGGGTATGGCGCTTTGCGCATGCGGGGGCTGTGCAAGCTGCAATGGCTTCTGGTAAGCCAGAACACTGCCAGGTGGCCATGGGTGGCCCCGGCATAACGCGGCACAGGAGCGGTAGAACCAGCAATGGCGGACCCGGTAGAACACGGCATAACAGCAAATCAGGCCAATTCCCTCCGGCATGGACCGGATGAGCGTGGGCATTTTGGTGGCTGGTATGGCGGGCGCTTTGTGGCGGAAACGCTGATGCCGCTCGTGCTTGAGCTGGAGCAGGCCTATAACGCCGCCAAGGCTGATCCCTCTTTCCAGAAAGAACTTGATTTCTACCTGCGGGATTATGTGGGGCGGCCCAGCCCGCTTTGGTTCGCCCGCCGCATGACGGAAGAATTGGGCGGCGCGAAGATTTACATGAAGCGTGAGGAACTGAACCACACAGGCTCCCACAAGCTGAACAACGTGATGGGCCAGATTTTGCTGGCGCGCCGCATGGGCCGCACCCGTATTGTGGCGGAAACCGGGGCAGGCCAGCATGGCGTGGCGACGGCCACCGTCTGCGCGCTGTTTGGCATGAAATGCGTGATCTACATGGGTGCGACAGACGTTGAACGTCAGTCTCCCAACGTGTTCCGTATGCGGCTGCTTGGTGCGGAAGTGGTGCCAGTTACGGCAGGTGCCGGCACGCTGAAAGATGCCATGAACGAAGCCATGCGGGACTGGGTGGCCAACGTGGCGGATACGTATTTTCTGGTGGGCACGGTGGCCGGGCCGCATCCGTACCCCGCCATGGTGCGTGATTTCCAGAGCGTGATCGGGGAAGAAACCAAGGAACAGATGCAGGCAGCAGAAGGGCGTCTGCCGGATGTGGTGGTGGCGGCCATTGGCGGTGGTTCCAACGCCATGGGCATTTTCCATCCGTTCCTTGATGATTCTTCCGTAAGGCTGATCGGCGTGGAAGCCGCTGGGTGTGGGCTGGATAGCGGCAAGACTGCTGCCTCCATTGAACGTGGGCGCCCCGGCGTTCTGCATGGCAACCGCACCTACCTGCTGCAAAATGCAGATGGCCAGATTGATGAGGCACACTCCATCAGCGCCGGGCTGGATTATCCGGGGGTTGGGCCGGAACATTCCTGGCTGAGTGACATCGGTCGTGCGGAATATGTGGGCGCGACGGATACGGAAGCACTGGATGCCTTCCAGCTTTGCACCCGCACGGAGGGCATTATTCCCGCGCTGGAATCCGCCCACGCCATTGCCTATGCAGCCAAGATTGCCCCCACCCTGCCCAAGGACACGCTGTTGGTTGTGAATATTTCCGGCCGGGGGGACAAGGACATCTTCACCGTAGCCGAACATCTGGGAGTGAAACTGTGAGCCGCATCGCCGCCCGTTTTAAATCTCTGGCCGCCGAAGGGCGCGGCGCGCTCATCCCGTATCTGGAAGCGTATGATCCGGATCTTGAAACGTCTCTGGCGCTGCTCAAGGCCATGCCTGCCGCTGGGGCGGACCTGATTGAAGTTGGTATGCCGTTTTCCGATCCGTCAGCAGATGGGCCGGTTATTCAGGCGGCAGCACGCCGGGGACTGAAGGCGGGCGCCACATTGCCGGGCGTGCTGGCCATGGTGGCGGAATTCCGCAAGGGGAATGCGGAAACGCCCGTCATCCTGATGGGCTACCTCAACCCGATTGAAGCCTACGGGTATGACCGGTTCTGCACAGACGCCGCCAAAGCCGGTGTGGATGGGTTGATTATTGTCGATCTGCCGCCCGAAGAAGCGGATGTGATCGAAAAACCAGCCGAGGAAGCGGGGCTGGACATTATCCGGCTGGTGGCGCCCACCACGTCTGATGAGCGTTTGCGCTATGTGCTCTCCCACGCCTCCGGCTTTGTCTATTATGTCAGCATCACCGGCATTACGGGCACCCGCACAGCAAGCAAGCATGACCTGAAAGAAGCCCTGCCGCGTCTGCGTGCGGCAACAGATCTACCGGTCGCCATCGGGTTTGGTATTCGCTCTCCGGAACAGGCAGCAACGGCAGCCAGTATTGCAGATGGCGCGGTTGTCGCTTCTGTCCTGTTGGCAACTCTGGCTGAAACGCTGGATGCGGATGGCAAGGCCACAGCGGAAACCCTGCCGCGCGTGCTGGAGCAGATCCGCGAACTGGCTGCTGCCGTGCGCGCCGGTGTTCCCGCTGCGGACCAAATAGCCTGATGGCCCTGCGCAGTTCAGCCCTGAACGGATGAGCACACCGTATCGGGTTTTCGTTATTGGGGGCGGCCCAGCCGGTCTGGCCGCCGCTGAAGTGCTGTCTGATGCCGGGTGTGTGGTTCATGTTGTGGAACGCATGCCCAGCCTTGGCCGTAAATTCCTTATGGCCGGGCGGGGCGGGTTGAATATCAGCCATTCTGAAGCGCAGGAAAAGCTGCTGGCGCGTTATGGTGCGGCAGCCCCGTGGCTTGCCCCGGCACTGGCAGCATGGACAACGGATGATATCCGCCATTGGATGAGCGGACTGGGGCAGGAAAGCTTCATCGGTTCCTCCGGGCGTGTTTTTCCCAAAAGCATGAAAGCCTCTCCGCTTCTGCGGGCGTGGCTTGCCCGTTTGCAGCAGCAGGGCGTGCAGTTTCACACCCGCGTGGACTGGACTGGCTGGGATGCTGCAACCGGAAGGCTGACTTTTACACCGGCACAAGGGCGCTCTGATCTGCCGCCTGACCTTGTAGAACCCTGCCGAGCGGATGCCGTGGTGTTGGCCACGGGCGGCGCAAGCTGGCCCCGGTTGGGCAGCAACGGCGCATGGGTTCCAGCATTGCAGGCGCAGGGTGCCACCGTGGTGCCCTTGCAGCCAGCCAATTGCGGATTTCGTACCAACTGGTCCGCGGCCATGCGGGACCGTTTTGCTGGAACGCCGCTCAAGCCTGTGGCCCTGCGGTTTGGCGACCATACCGTGCGTGGGGAGGTGGTCGTGACGGCCACAGGCTTGGAAGGCGGCGCGCTTTATGCGCTGTCTGGCGTGCTGCGGAACCACATCTCCCAGCATGGGCAGGCAGAACTGCTTCTTGATCTGCGGCCTGACCTGAGTGTTGCGACTCTGGCGAGCCGACTGGCCAAAGTGCGCCCGCGCGAGAGTTTGTCCAACCGTTTGCGCAAGGCGCTGCGTTTGCCGCCCGTGGTCGCGGCGTTACTGCGTGAGGCGGGTGAGGTTCCCGTCACCCCTCAGGCGCTGGCGGAGCGGCTCAAGGCACTTCCCGTTCTTCTCACTGGGCCCGAGTCTATTGAACGGGCTATTTCCTCGGCTGGGGGTGTGGCTCAGGCCGCGTGTGAGGCAAATTTCATGCTTCACGCCAAACCGGGTGTTTTTGTTGCAGGCGAAATGCTGGGTTGGGAGGCTCCAACCGGCGGTTATCTGCTGCATGCCTGTCTTGCCACGGGGCGCGCTGCCGCAAAGGGTGCATTGCAATGGTTGCGGGAAACCCGTTCCTGACGGTATCGGATGCCCCATGACCAACATGATCACAATGGGGGAAGTGCCGGGCGGCGGTCCCGCACAGATGGACCTTGCCGAGCTTCTGGCCACGCGCCTGCTGGTGCAGGGCAATTCCGGTTCAGGAAAGTCGCACCTGCTGCGGCGTTTGCTGGAGCAGTCTGCGCGGTTGGTGCAGCAGGCCATTATTGATCCGGAAGGCGATTTTGTCAGTCTGGCCGACAAATTCGGCCATCTGGTGATTGATGGGGCCGAATGTTCTGAAATGGCGCTGCATGCGGCGGGTGAGCGGATGCGCGTGCATCGCGCCTCTGTCGTGCTGAATCTGGAAGGGCTTGATGCCGACCAGCAGATGAAATGGGCCGCCGCGTTTCTGGGGGGCATGTTCGAAACCCCGCGTGACTATTGGTACCCTGTTCTGGTGGTGGTGGACGAAGCCCAGCTTTTTGCTCCCGCAGCGGCGGGTGAGGTTTCGGACGAGGCGCGGCGGTCTTCGCTGGGGGCCATGACCAACCTGATGTGCCGTGGCCGTAAGCGTGGGCTGGCAGGCGTTATCGCCACCCAACGTCTGGCCAAACTGGCCAAGAACGTGGCGGCCGAGGCATCTAACTTTCTGATGGGCCGCACCTTTCTGGATATTGATATGGCCCGTGCCTCAGACCTTCTGGGCATGGAGCGGCGGCAGGCGGAAGCCTTCCGTGATCTGCCCCGCGGCACGTTTGTGGCGCTGGGTCCGGCAATGTGCCGCAGGCCAACACCCGTGCGTATCGGCTCGGTTGAAACAGAAAGCCGCTCCGCCGGGCCGGTACTTACACCCTTTCAGCCCCCTTCCGAGCCGCTGCATGATCTGATTCTGGCCCCTTTGCCTGCGGCGGAAGCATTTGTGCGCCCCAGAAAAGCGCCTGCCACCCCGCCGCCTGATCTGCTTTCCCAGCTTGCCGCCCATGGCGAGGCGCAGGCAGCAGCCGCACAGGTGGAGCAGGAGCAGGAAGAAACGCCGGAAGATCAGGGCGAACGCGAGTCCCGCATGGCCGCCATTGTGCGGGACATGCTGGAGGATGATGAAACAGCATTTCGCTCCGCTGCTGTGCTGTATCAGGATTTTCTGGTGCGGTGCCGTATTGCCGGGCTGGGCCGCAATGCGCTGGACCTGAAAGGCTTCAATCGCGCTTTGGCCACGGCGCGGAGTGGTGTGACAGAAGATCTGTCCGTCACGCCGGAATGGCAGCAGGCAGAAGCGCTGGCCAATGCTCTGCCGGAAGATCTGCAATCCGTGTTTCTGTTTCTGGCCCGCGCGGCCATTGATCGGCAGCCGTGCCCCTCAGATGCGGAAATTGCCCGGGTATATGGCACTGTCTCGCAAGGCAGAGCGCGCCGTTTGCTGGAATGGCTGGAAGACCGCAACGTGATTGTCTTGCAGGCGGATGGTATGGGCCGCCGGGTGATTACGGTCATTGGTCCGGGTTGGGAAACCCTGCCCGGCGCGCCGCAGGCGTAATACGCAAAAAAGTGCCGCCTTGCGGGCATGACGGGCGCGGCCTGCGGTGCTATAGCCCGGAGCATGACGGATGACCCGCCTTTCAGCCCGGCCTTGCTGCCGGCCGGCTTTGTAGATCTGCTCACGCCTGATGCCCGGACCGAGGCAGAAGGTGTGGACGCGCTTATGGGCGTATTTGCCTCACACGGATATAACCGGGTGCGGCCGCCGCTTATGGAGTTTGAAGAAACTCTGCTGGCGGGCTCTGGGGCCTCCCTGGCTGACCAGAGCTTCCGGGTGATGGACCCGGATACGCGCCGCATGATGGTGCTGCGGCCCGATATCACACCCCAGATTGCCCGTATGGCCGCGACTCGCCTTGGTGGCGCCCCGCGCCCGCTGCGTCTGTCCTATTCCGGTTCCTGCGTGGTGGTTCTGCCTGCAGCGGCGGAAGAAAGCGGCCGCCAGATCATGCAGGCAGGGATCGAGCTGATCGGGCCGGATACGCCTCAGGCCGATGCGGAAGTCGTTTCCGTTGCGGCAGAAGCGCTGGCGCAACTGGGTGTGCCGGGTGTCTCGTTTGACCTGACCATGCCTCCTTTTGTGCCTGCCTTGCTTGAAGAGGCAAAGGTTCCTGCGGCCGTGCGCCCTGCGTTGATGCGTGCACTGGACCGCAAGGATGCCGCCGCCGTGGCGGAACTTGGGGGCACACTGGCTGAAACGCTGATTACCCTGCTGCGGGCGGCTGGCCCGGCGGAACAGGCTGTCAGCCTGCTGGCGCGTATCAATCTGCCGCCGCGCTCCCGCGCTATTATCCAGCGTCTCGCTGATACGGTGGAAGCCGTTCGGGCGCTGAACCCCACCCTGCGCCTGACAGTTGATCCGGTTGAGTTTCGGGGCTGGAAGTACCACACCGGCGTATGCGTTACGGTATTTGCCGTTGGTCGGTCTGAAGAACTGGGCCGTGGCGGACGCTACCTGTGTAATGATAACGAACCTGCCTGTGGCCTTACGTTCCGGCCAGACGTGCTGTTTCGCATGATTCCGCCCGCCGCAGCGCGTCCGCGTGTCTATCTGGCCCCCGGGGCGGACCGTCAGGTTGCGGCCAGCCTGCGCAAGCAGGGCTATGCCACGCTTGCGGCCCTTGGGGGCGTCTCTGCCGTCGGGGCAAAAGGAGCCGCTTCCACACAGGCAGAAGCGCACGGGCCGGAGTATGATCGGGCCGAGGCCAGACGCCTTGGGTGCAGCCATATTCTTTCAGGTGCCACGTGCACGGAGCTTGAGTAACGGCCGCCAGCCATCAGGCGGCCTCTCTGCCCCATGCGGGGCGTAATCAGGCAGATTTTCCAGGAGCAGACTGTTTATGTCCAACGTCACCGTAATTGGCGCCCAGTGGGGCGATGAAGGCAAAGGTAAGATTGTTGACTGGCTGGCCAGCCGGGCAGACATTGTTGTGCGCTTTCAGGGCGGCCACAATGCGGGCCATACGCTGGTGGTGGGCAATCAGGTTTACAAGCTTTCCCTACTGCCTTCCGGCGTTGTCAGCGGCAAGATTGGTGTGATCGGCAACGGCGTGGTGGTGGACCCGCAGGCTCTGCTGGCAGAAATTGGCCGCATTCAGGAACAGGGGCTGGTTGTGACCCCCGATACCCTGAAAATTGCGGAAAACGTGCCGCTGATCCTACCTGTGCATGGCGCGCTTGACCGTGCGCGTGAAGCAGCACGCGGCGATCGCAAGATTGGCACCACCGGCCGCGGCATTGGCCCCGCCTATGAAGACAAAGTGGCCCGCCGCGCCATCCGTCTGTGTGATCTGGCCGAGCCGGAAACGCTGGACTGGAAGCTGGACGAACTGCTGCTGCACCATAACACCCTGCTGGCGGGGCTTGGCGCACCAACCTTCAAGAAAGAAGACCTGCTGGCCTTCCTGACGGATATTGCCCCCAAGGTGCTGCCGTTTGCCGCGCCCACATGGGACATTCTCGATGAAGCGCGCCGCACAGGCAGCCGTATCCTGTTTGAAGGCGCTCAGGCTGTCATGCTGGATGTGGACCACGGCACCTATCCGTTTGTCACCAGCTCCAACACGGTCGCCTCCAACGCAGGTACGGGCTCAGGTATGGGCCCAAGTGCTGCTGGTTTTGTGCTGGGTATTGCCAAGGCGTACTGCACCCGCGTGGGGGAAGGTCCGTTCCCGTCTGAACTGCATGATGATGTGGGCCGCAAGATTGGTGAGCGTGGGCATGAATTCGGCACTGTTACGGGCCGCCCGCGTCGCTGCGGCTGGTTTGATGCCGTTCTGGTGCGTCATGCCGTGCGTGTTGGCGGCGTGAACGGTCTGGCCCTGACCAAGCTGGATGTGCTGGACGGGTTTGATGAAATCCGTATCTGCGTTGGGTATGAACTGGACGGTAAGACCATTGATCGCTTTCCGTCCTCTCCGGCGGCTCAGGCCCGTATCAAACCGGTGTTTGAAACGGTTGAAGGCTGGAAAGATACGACCCACGGAGCACGGAGCTGGGCAGAACTACCTGCGCAGGCCATCAAATATGTGCGTCGGATTGAAGAACTGGTAGGCGCACCGGTCACCCTGCTGTCCACCAGTCCTGACCGTGATGATACCATCCTGATGCGTGACCCGTTTGAAGACTGAGGCACACAGACAGCTTCCCCTGGCCAGCTAAGGCTAAGGGAAGCACGTTTGGGTCAAGGTATAGTGAAGGCCCGGTTCTGGCGCGGAAGTGGCAGAGCCGGGCTTTTTTGTATCAGCGTGGCTGCGCGGGGTTCTGCTGCATGGCCGTGGCGGCCGGACCTTCCGCAAACCCGCCAAACACGCGGGATGTGGGGTAAAGGGCATGCAGCCGCTCTCTGCGTGCATTTTCATCCAGCGTGGCAACAATGCCTTCCAGCATACCCAGTTGCAGCATACCGCGTGCAGAGAAAGCCTGGGAAAACTGCTTCCCGAAGGTTTTTAATAAAACTGTCACGGAGGGGCGGGACGCTTTGCCGCTATGCGGCAGAGAAGTGCGAAAAATACTCATGCGAGCGTATCCTGGAGGTGCATCCGGCACGATTGCCGGTCCAGCTCCTTTCCGGTCCCATAATCCAGGAAGTCTGGTGATGTATATAAAGATTTTGCACATCAGCAGGGTGTTTTTCGCAAGGGCGGCAGCGGTGGCGGATTTCCGCCATGCAGTTGTTTTTTTGTCCGGCCACAGCCTATTCTCCGTCCGAATCGTTATGGGTAGGTCATGACGCAGAAAACGAACATTCTTGTGGTTGAAGATGATCCGGCACTCTCCCGGCTTATCTGTTACAATCTTGAAAAACAGGATTACGAGGTCCGGCTGGCAGCAGATGGGCAGGACGCGCTGGAGCAGATTGCGCGCCGTATGCCTGATCTTGTCCTGCTGGACTGGATGCTGCCCGGGGTTTCCGGCATTGAAGTGTGCCGCCGTTTGAGGGAACAGCCCAAAACCCGTACGCTGCCCGTGATCATGCTCAGTGCCCGTGGGCAGGAGACAGATAGCGTGCGCGGGCTGGATACCGGCGCGGATGATTATCTGGTCAAGCCCTTCGGCATGGAAACGCTGTTTGCGCGTGTAAAGGCCATTTTGCGGCGTGTGCCCCCCCCCAGCAAAACCTTGCAGTTTGAAACGCTGGTGCTTGATCGGGTAGCGCACAAGGTTGAACGCAATGGCCGTCTGCTGGCGCTTGGCCCAACCGAATACCGGCTGCTCGAATTTCTGATGAGCCATCCTGGGCAGGTTTTCTCCCGCGAGGAACTGTTGGAGCACGCATGGGAGCGCAGTTCCTACGTTGAATTGCGCACTGTGGATGTGCACATTCGTCGTCTGCGCCAGACGCTGAATGAAGGGGATGAAAAAGACCTGATCAGAACAGTGCGGGCGCGCGGTTACGCGCTTGATCTGCCGCAGGACTGATTTTGTCCGATTGCCCGAACTGGCCTGACTCATGATGCACGCCCTGCTTTTTGCGGCTGGTGGTGCGTTGGCGGGAGGTCTGCTGGCAAGCGGACTGACGGCCCTGGCTTTACGGCGTGGTCAGGACCCTGTTCCAGAAAAACTGCCGGAACCTCCGCCCTTTCTTCCCGCCAGAGCGCGACTGCTTATGGCTGTGGAGCAGGTTGTGTCTTCCCTCCCGGCGGCCAGTCTGGTGCTCGATCAGGACAGACGCCAGCTTTATGCTTCCCCCCAGGCGTACCGACAGTTTGGAGAAAGCGTAGGCAGTATTGAACGGCATCCGGCGTTTCAGGGGGCGCTGGACCGGCTGGCGACGCGCAGCCCCACCCGGGGGGAAGAAATAGAAGAAGCCCGCATTGTTCTCGATGTGCCCATGCATCGCATTGTGCGAGGGTTTTTCCAGAAAAAGGCATTTCCCAAGAACATTTTTGCGTCTGAAGAGGAAAGGAACGAGGAACGCCGCACCGTTCTGCTGACCTTTGTTGTCCTTTATGATGTGACCGAGGCCGAGATCACGGAACGCCAGCATGCGGATTTCGTCGCCTTTGCCAGTCATGAACTCCGAACCCCGCTTGCAGCCCTGATGGGTTTTATTGAAACCCTGCAAGGCCCGGCAGCGGATGATCCGGAAGCCCAAAAGGAGTTTCTGGGCATCATGGCGGCGCAGGGTCGTCGCATGCAGCGGTTGCTTGATGGTCTGCTGTATCTCTCCCGTGTGCAGATGCTGGAACATCAGCGCCCGCGCGGACAGATACGGCTGGGGGAACTGTGCAGCAGACTCCAGAGCGAGACGAGCATTCTGTTTCGGCAGAAGAATGCAGCAGAACTGGTTGTTGTGCCCCCGGATAATCCGCACCTGTGTGTGGCGGGCGATGAAGACCAGATGTTGCAGGTGCTGATCAACCTTGTTGAAAACGCTCTGAAATACGGCGCCTGCCATGGCAAGGACCGACGGGAAAGCGCGCTGAAAATAACAGTAAGCTGTGCGGAGGTTCCATCCGGTGGCGGCTGGCTAACGGGGCCGGGTGTTGTTCTGCAGGTGGCGGATAATGGGCCGGGTATTGCCGCGCGGCATCTGCCACGTTTGACGGAACGGTTCTATCGGGTGCCCAAAACATCCGCCATCGTGCAGGGAAGCGGGCTGGGGCTTGCCATTGTGCAGCATATCATCACCCGCCATGGCGGCCGGTTTGTGGTGGACAGCACTGTGGGAGAGGGCACAACCTGCAAAATCTGGCTGCCCTTGGGTGATGCGACGGCTGTCATAAAAACGTAATAAAACTGTCTTAAAGACGTCATTACCTTTTAAGGGGCAGACCCATTAAGGGAGAGGGCAGACGCAGCTTCGCTGTGTTTTTTTGATGATGTTCAGGGATCATACCGAAATGCATCTTTCATTCCGGCCACTTGCCATTCTGCTCGCGGCAACCAGCCTTGCTGCTGCGCTGCCTGGCGTCTCCAAGGCCGAAAGCGTAACGGGAGCTGGCTCCAGCTTTGCCGCCCCGATCTATGAAGCCTGGGGTGAAGCCGCCAAAACGGCTGTGGGTGTCGCTGTCAATTACCAGAGCGTTGGCTCCAGCGCCGGGCAGAATCAGGTTCTGGCAGGAACGGTGGATTTCGGTGCGTCTGATGCCCCGATGGATGCGCAGAAAATTGAGTCTGCACATCTGTTCCAGTTCCCCACCGTTATGGGTGGCATTGTGCCTGTTGTGAACATTCCGGGCATGAAGGCCAACGCGCTGCGCCTGAGCGGTGAAGTGCTGGCTGGTATTTATGCAGGTGACATCACGGAATGGAATGATGCCAAGATTGCAGCCCTGAACCCGGGTGTAAAACTGCCTGATCTGGCCATTGCGCCGATCCACCGTGCTGATGGCTCTGGCACCACGTTTGTGTTCACATCCTATCTGGCCCGGTCTTCTGACTCCTGGAAAAACAATCTGGGTGCTGGCACGTCCATCTCCTGGCCCGGTGGTCTGGGTGCCCGTGGGAATGATGGCGTTGCCGCTACCGTACAGAACACGGAAGGCGCTATTGGTTATGTTGAATATGCCTACGCCAGCCGCAACCACCTGACCACCATCAAGCTGCGCAACCATGCGGGCGAAGATGTTGAAGCCAACCAGACCAGCTTTGCGCATGCCGCTGAATCTGCTGACTGGAAAAATGCCTCTCATTTCGCTGTTGATCTGCTGGATACCGCAGGCCATGGCGCATGGCCGATCGTGTCCGCCACCTATGTGCTGACCCCGGTTCCGCCCAAAGATGCAGCCCGCGGCAAGGCCGTGCGCAGCTTCTTTACCTGGAGCTTTGAAAAGGGTGACGCCATTGCTGCCAAACTTGACTACGTGGCTCTGCCGCAGGCAGTGAAAAGCGCCATTCTGTCTTCCTGGAAATAAGCACCTATTTTTTAGATTATCCTAATAAATAAAAGTTATTTTAATAAGTGAGGGCCGTCTGAATATCAGGCGGCCCTTTTTCATAAAACTGTAAAGAAACCATCACGAAACCATCACGCACAAGAAACAGAATACGACGTATTGAGCGCTCATCGTCTTCTCTCAGGGAATGGCCTGATGCGTTGTAAAGCTGTTGTTTCTTCCTTTGCGTTTGCCTCTTTTTTATTGAGCAGCGCAGCATCCTCCGCTTTTGCGGCTCCTTCGGATGATGCGCAGATCCGTGCGCTTCGTCTGGAAATGGCGCAAATGCGCAAGGAAATGATGGGGCAGATTTCTACCCTGAAAGTTCGCCTGGCACGTAGTGAAGCAACGGCTCATCATGCAGGGCGTGCAGGCACTGCCACCACTGCCGCCGAGAATAGCCGGGCCACCCGCCGCGTGATCACGTCTGGGCCGGTTGACCCAAGCGTGCAGTTTGCTGAGCCAGCTCCCGGCGCAAACCGTATTCACCTTGCCAATTCAGGCACCCCCACAAGTGACCGTGGGGATATCATGTCCTGGAAGTCCTTCAAGGCAGCTACGGCAAGTGATGAAGATGTGCATGTTGGTGGCATGATCATCGGCTTCCCCAAAGGCCGCTTTACCATCGCTTCTGAAGACGCAGCTTATGCATTGTCCATTGGCCTGGCGTTCCATGAAGATTTTGGTGGGTTCTTTAATGCGGGTCCGCGTCGTGGAGAGGGCCGCGGTGCCTTCAACAGCTTTACAAGCAACATGCGGCGTCTGCGTATTCCGTTCACCTTCCGCTATAAAAACTTTGTTGCTGCGGTTACGCCAGATTTCGGGGCCAACCATAATGACGGGTATGTCGGCCTGTATGAAGGAAACCTGAACTACACCGGCTTGCGGAATACCATTCTGACGGTTGGTTACTTCCAGCCCCGCGTTACTGAAGAAGATTCTGAAAGCTCCAACGACTTCTTTACCCTTGAACGTCCCAGCATTACCGACATGGTTCGTAACATTGCGGCGGGTGACGCACGCTTCAGCGTTGGTGCTCTGCATTACGAAAAACGTTGGTGGATTGCAGGCTACTTTACCGGCCAGGAATGGGGTCACCGCAACGCGTCTGACAGCAGTTCCACCTATTATGGTGGCGGCAGCGGCACCACCATGGATAGCCAGACAGGGGCAACATTGCGTGTTGCCGGTCGTCCGGTTGCCACGAAAGATTGGGATGTTCACGTTGGTGCATCCGGTATTTCCGCCTTCCGTCTGGCGTGTAACGCAGCGTCTTCTACCTCCAGTTCGGCGACTTCCTGCTCCCGCTCCACGTCTTTTGGGCAGCGTCCTGAATTTGATATCGGGGAAGCCAATCTTGCGGCAACGGGTGCTATCAGCAACGCCAAGCAGGTCTGGGCAGCAGGTCCGGAACTCGGGGTGCGTTGGAACCGTCTGCTCGTAAAGGGCGAATACTATCATGTCGGTGTTCAGCGCGAAGGTGCTGGCCTGAAATCTGCCGGGTTCCAGGGCTGGTATGGTTCAGCAGCTTACACAATTTTCGGCACACCGCGTATGTATAGCGAAAAGAGCGGCGCGTTCACCGCTCCGGGTGTGAAAGACAACGAGGAATTCAATCCCGCTCTTAACCACTGGGGCGCGCTTGAAGTTGTGGGTCATTACAGCGTGATCGACCTGAACAGCAACCTGGGCGATGCAAACGCCAAGAACGTGATCCGTGGTGGCCAGCAGACAGTATGGACAGGTGGCCTGAACTGGTATCCCAACCGTCACTTCCGTCTGATGCTTGATTTCAGCCACTTCATCGTGTCTCGCAGCGAGCAGGCAACCAACATTTATGGGCGCACGGGCAACTCTGTTGCCGCCCGTGTTCAGGCCGGTTTCTAAAATCCTCGGGATTTAAAAAGGATGATGCAGGTGTTCTGTATCATCCTACTGCGCCGGTAAATAAGAACTGTGCAGGAGGCCGCGCCAGACCAACAATGGTCAGGCCGGCCTCTTTTGCCAGATTTAGGGCTCGTACGGTGGGGGCGGAAATAGCGACCAGCGTTGTAAAGCCCGCCATAATGGCTTTTTGCGCCATTTCATAAGAGCAACGGCTGGTAATAACGCAAAACCCTTTGGAAAAATCAGCCTTTTGCCGCAAGCCTGCGCCTATCAGTTTATCCAGCGCGTTATGACGGCCAATATCTTCCCGTATCAACCTTACAGCACCAGTGTCATCACACCATGCTGCGCCATGCACCATATGGACCTGTGCGTTCAAAGCCTGATGGCTGGCAAGTTCCGTCAGACTTTTCTGTATGGCTTTGAGGGAAACAGGAGGGGCAGCCGGCACTTTTGGAAGTTGCGTATGTAGGCTTTTCAGATCATCACTGCCGCAGATGCCACATCCTGTACGGCCGGTCATGGCCCGGCGTGATTGGAGAAGACGTCTGAAATCCTCTCCCGCTATGGAAAGATGCAGCGTCACGCCATCTTCGGCCTCCTCTACACGTACGGAGCGGATGGACGCAGGTGTAGAGACCAGCCGTTCTGTTATGGAAAAACCAAAAGCATAATCCTCAAGATGCTCTTTTGTCGCCATCATCACAGCATATGGCACGCTGTTGAAAACAAACCCCACCGGGGTCTCATCCGCCAGACTCAGGTGGGTAGACGTACGGTCTGTGTCGGTCAGTTTCTCAGCTGGCCATGAGATCACGAGTGGGTCACTCATTGATCAGTCCTTTTTCAATCATGCGGCATGCTGCGGCGTAGTCTTCAGGTGTATTGATGTTGAAGAACGGATCAGGTGTCTGGTCCGTAAAAGGGACTTCTCGCACGCCAAGAGTTTTTGCAAAAAAACGTACGCGTAGCCTGTGGGGGGAAGGCGGCTGCGCCAGCCAGTCCTGTAACTGCTCCAGGCACGCGGTGGGCCATGTTGCCACCAGCGGGTGTTCTCTTCCGGCCGAGACAGCAACAGCAGGGGCTGGCAGCAGGGCGCTTGCCAGTGTTGGGGGAATAAACGGAGTGTCTCCCGGCACGGTCAGCAAGGTGTCACAGTTCTGGGTTCGTGCCCATTGCAGCCCGGCCAATACACCCGCAAGGGGACCGCAGTCGTGCATGGTGTCTGGCAGAACCGGTATGCCCCAGGGTGCAAAACGGGAAGGATCTCCATTGGCGCTCAGGGCCAGAGCCGTGCATTGCGGTATCAAACTGCGGATGAGATGCGCGAGGAGAGGTTCTTCGTTCAGGGCAAGAAGTGGCTTATCGCACCCACCCATACGCAGGCCCCTGCCACCCGCAAGAATGACGGCGGCAACGCGGGGGTGTGAAGGGAAAGATATCATACGCCAAGAATCCTGTACGCCGCAGGATAGGGCAAGATATTTTGCGTCAGCTTCCTGCGTTGGCTGATGGTGGCGGGGGCCAGAACAGCACCAACAGCAAAAAGCCCCGACCATGCGGGGCTTTCAGCTAGAAAAGTCTCGTTCATACGGCAGCCGTAGAACGTGGCTTTCGAGAGAGGGTATTAGTAGTTTCGGGCCGGAAGGACGTTTTTGTAAGCAATCATGCAGGCAACGTATGCGTTATCATACTGCTGCTGGATACTGCCCTGGCGGGAGTTGGAATAAGCACCGCCGCCAGCCGTTCCAGCCAGCGCGCCCGCACCAGCACCAATACCAGCGCCAACACCACCACCTGCTGCTGCACCAAGCCCAGCACCCAGCGCCGTAGCGGCCAGACCGCCATAAATGGCGCGATGATTCTGGCGTTCAGCTTGCCCGCTAACGCTGCTGGCGGCCTGAGAACGGCAGAAATTCTGTTCCTGCGAGAATGTTGCGTAGTCCTTGCCCGGGCCTGGCAGTACCAGGGCGGTGGGGCCCATGGGAGTTTCCGCGCAGGCTGCCAGCAGCAGCGCAGGAACCAGGAAAAAGGCGGCATGTCCAAGTTTCATCGGTCTTAAACTCTTATTGTCAGTTGGTAGCGAAGTATCAGATTAGTTTAGCTTTTTTAAGGCACCCCGACCATTTTCAAACAACAGACTTCAAACGCACGGCAGTCTCTGAAGTTCATCATGCCAACCAGATTGTTCTGAAAACAGCGGGGAATCAGGGAGATTTCTGGAGCATCTGGCCTTCTTCTGACCGCAGGGAGTGCATGAGGACTAATGGCCTGCATTTCTCATCCTTTTTCCCTTTCGGGCAGAGAGAACTGCGCAGAATGACAGGGTTTCCGCTGTCCGTGCGGTCTTCAACCGGGCTTGCGTTGCGGAGTTGCTCAAGGCTTTGATGAAACACCACAAAGCGGACAAATGGCGCGCCCGTACCATCTTGCCAGAGCTCAAATCCCAGCGTTGTGTCCGGCGCGGTTGGGTCTGGCTGATCAGTGAAGGTCCAGTCCAGCCCGAATAGCGTGGCCAGCATATCCAGCGTTGTATCATGTCCGACAAAAACAACCATGCGGCTGGAGGCGGGTATGGTGCTTCCGTCTGACAGGCGGGTGATTGGGTCTGTCAGTAAGCTGCCGATGGCGTCCGCCAGATATCTGCCGCGCGGTATGGCGATGGCCGGGAGGCGTCGGGTCAGATGGCTCAGGTAGGTATGTGCGGGAACGACCGTGGCCAACAGAGCAGCCTGATGCGGGAGAGCGTGGTCATCTAACGTGGGGGAGGCTGAGGAGACATGCTCTCCTGTGACGGCAGACGCCTGAACGGTGGAAGCAAGGCCCTCACAATATTCCAGAAGCAGGTTTTCGGAAACGGTTGAGGCGAGCGCCAGACCGCCGGTTACATGCGGCGCTCCTTTTTTCCATGACAATTTGGCCGGGGCGGAAAAACAGACTCCTTTGGATTGGATACAGCCCTGCGGCGCGAAGAGCGTCTGGAGGGAAGATGTCGCCTGCCTCACGTCCTCCGGTGCAGCCTCACCGTGGGGTAGTGTCTGAGTGAGAGTGCTCAGAACTCTGTGCTTATCAAGGGTTTCATGGCCGCTGGCGAGAGCGTTGAAGAGGGGATCTTTCTGCCCAGCAGGGAGAGAGGCTGCCGTCTTCAGGCACCCGGCACTCAGGGTTTTTGAGAGCACATTTCCGGTTTCCCGTGTGCGGTTATCTGCCGCGTCTGCCCAGACAAAGAGGGGGGAGGGCGTTGCGCAGGGGCGAGCGTTCTGAGGGAGAAAAGCCTGATAATAGCGGTGAAGAAATGCACCCAGACGCGCTACATCCGTGCGGCCATGTTCGGTCAGTTCACCGGGCGGGACAGGCCATGCAGACCATATAACCCCTGTCTTGGCTTCAAGGGATTCGGGTGTTTGGGTCGGGCTACGGATACCGTGACGGGTTACCAGAATAACCCGTTTGAGCACGGCACCCTGTTCAGTATTTTGCTGAGCCTGAGCCTGAGCCTGAGCCTGAGCCTGAGCCTGAGCTTTGAGCGGGAGCAAAAGCGGCAGGCAAAGAAAGAGACCGCGCAAAACAGTCGGGAAGACCTGCCTCAGCCCGGAGAGAAAGTGCAGATAGGGAAATGACAGAACAGGCATGGCACCAGACAGCAGCAGAAGAAGAAAGGTGCCAGTGTATGCGGGCTGAAGGATCACCTGCAAATAAGGGCAGGCGACAGTCCCCGTGCTATTGCTGAAATCAGGTCAGTGTTCTGTCAGGAAAGGCGGGTCACCAGAAGTTGGTTGATGCGGAAGCCTTCCACGTCCACCACTTCAAACCGGAAGCCGCTTTCATCAACCCGGTCTGTCTTGCGGGCCATGCGGCGCAGCCGATGCATGACAAAGCCGCTGATGGTATCAAACTGTGCACTGTCAGGCAGTTCGGCCAGATGCAGTTCGCGCATCACATCGCCAATAGGGGCCGCGCCGTCAATCAGCCAGGAATTTTCATCCCGGCGTACAATGGCCTGTTCCTCAAAGGGGTTAGCCAGACCATCCATCAGCGCCCCCATGATATCCTTGAAGGTGATCAGCCCCACAACAAGTCCATATTCATTCACAATCAGGGCGAACCCCACACCATGCGTATCAAACTGGGCTAGCGTATCCCATAAATTGAGGGTTTCCGGCACGGACAGGACATCGCGCCGCATGCGGAAAATGGGGTTGGGTAATGCAATCTCCCCGGCAGCGGGCGTAATGGAAGGGTCCACCACGGAGGCCAGTACGTCTTCAGAGCGAATGGAGCCAATGACCGTATCCAACCCGCCATTGCATAGCGGGTAACGGGAATATGGTTTGGCCCGTACCTTTTCATGGTTGCTCTGGGCTGTGTCCTGCACGTCCAGATACACAATCTCATCACGCGGGGTCATGGCGGAGGTAACGGAACGGTCCTGCAGGCCCAGCACGTTCTGGATCATCTGGTGTTCCTGCTCCAGCAACACGCCAGAGGCCGTGCCTGCGGCCAGAATGGCGCGTAGATCTTCCGGGGTAACCGGTTCCACGGCTGAGGCCGCAGGAATTTTCAGGGCCCGCAGAACAGCATCGGACACCTTGGAGAAAATCCAGACAAAAGGGTAAAGCGCCCGCAGTGCGAATTTGGGGAACCACCCAATGGCCAGCGCCACTTTGTCCGGCGCATTCATGGCCACTCGTTTGGGGAGCAGATCAGCGAACAGGACAAACACACCTGTCACCAACACGAAGCTGAAAGCTGACCCCAGATTCTGCGCCAGCCCGGAGGAAAGGCCCCATTGCATCAACAGGGCCGCACTAGGGGGCGCCAGCATTTCCGAACTGACAATACCGCCCAGAATACCAACCCCGTTCAGGCAGATCTGAAGAACGGTCATCACCTGCCCGCTGTTGCGACGCAGGGCCAGGAAGGCCTGCGCACGCTTGTCTCCAGCCTCCGCACGGGAGCGAAGCCTGACTTCCCGCGCTGCCGCGAAGGAAATCTCGGACAGAGAAATCAGGATGCTGACAGCAATCAGCAGGACAAGGGCCAGAATGCCCAGCAGGAACAGGATCAAGAGAAAACTCTGCAAACGAGAGAAAAATGAAAATATCCCGTAAGCTATAACTTGTGTAGCGCGTGCCGCCTAGTTTCTTTTCCCTTGAGAGGCGGGCGGTTTACCGGCTGATCTTTTTCTTTCTCTTCTTTTAAGACCATTTTCTTGTGGCATGTGCGGAAACGGATAACACCTCCGGCCTTTCTGTGGTGAGCACGGGGCAGCGGTGGCTTCATATTCGGCCAGGTGGCAGCTAATCGCGCGTCTTCAGGGCTGGGCAGCATCCCCTCCGCCTGTTTCGCGTTGCGGCCGGTAGCGTGTCCGTAAACAGGACGTGTTTTGCTCATGAGGAGCCAATGGCCTCAGATGCAGATCAGATGAGCCTTCAGACCCCAGGAAAGAAAAACAGCATGTTCGATGCGTATGTCGTGGAGAAGAATGCGGAAGGCACTCCGTCAGTCGTTCTGCGTTCTCTCTCAGAAGACCAGTTGCCCGACGGAGAGGTAACGGTGCGGGTGGAGTGGTCCACCCTCAACTACAAGGATGCGCTGGCCCTTACTGGCAAGGGGCCGATTATTCGGTCTTACCCCATGGTTCCTGGCATTGATTTTGCAGGCACGGTTGAGGCTTCCAGCAATCCTGCTTTTTCTGTTGGGCAGAAAGTGCTGCTGAATGGGTACGGGGTGGGAGAAAAGCATTGGGGTGGTCTGGCAGGCCGTGCTCGGGTGCCGGGTGAATGGCTTGTTCCCTTGCCGGAAGCATTTACCCCCCGGCAGGCCATGGCGCTGGGAACGGCTGGTTACACGGCCATGTTGTGCGTGCAGGCTTTGCAGAAGCAGGGTGTGACACCGCGCAGTGGAGAAGTCGTGGTCACAGGGGCTTCCGGTGGTGTGGGCAGCGTGGCGGTCATGTTGCTGGCAAAGCTGGGGTATGCGGTTACAGCCGTAACGGGCCGCATGGAAGAAAAGCCTTATCTGGAAAAGCTGGGAGCAAAAGACGTCATTCCCCGTCAGTTTTTTGGGGGCATGACGCGCCCTCTTGAAAAAGCACGCTGGGCCGGGGCGGTGGATGTGGCAGGCGGTGCCATTCTGGCGGCGGTCTGTGCATCCATGTTGCCTTATGGCGTTGTTACGGCGTGCGGACTTGCCGCAGGCATGGATTTTCCCGCAACGGTTGCACCTTTCATTCTGCGCGGTGTCACGCTGGTGGGGATTGAAAGCGTAAATTGCCCAAATGCGGAACGCCGTGCGGCCTGGAGCGCCCTGGCCGAGCTTGTGGATCAGGACCTGCTGGAGGAGATGACCTCTGAAATTCCGTTCTCAGAGGTTGTGCCCACGGCCGAGCGATTGCTGGCTGGCAAAGTCAGGGGGCGGGTGGTTGTAAAAACCCCCTGAGAGTATTGCCGAAAGCCGGGATGCTTCGAGTATAACCGGCTGACAAAAGAAAAACCCTGCATCTTGAGTAAAGATGCAGGGGTGATCCAACCGGAGACCCAATGGTGGACGGGCTGAAAGCCTTGCTCACCATGTTCAAGGCTTCTCCGCCGCTCGGCCTTTTCTTCAGGCAGCGCAGAGTGACGGAGAGGCGGTTTGCCTCAGGCTTCCAGACCACCGTCCACAGGCAGGGCTGCCCCCGTGATGTAACCGGCCTTCGGGCTGGCAAGGAAAGAGACCATGTTGGCGATATCGTCCACGGTGCCGTAAGCGCCAGTGGCCACAAAGCTGCTGATCACCTTTGCCCCTTCTCCGGTGGCCGGGTTAAGGTCTGTATCAATGGGGCCCGGTTCCACGACGTTTACGGTAATGCCCTTTGGCCCAAGATCACGCGCAACACCCTGCGTAAAGCCACGCAGGGCCGCCTTGGTGGCTGCGTAAAGCGAAATTCCGGGGAAGGGTGCGCGTGCGCCAAAAGCGGATCCGATAAAGATCAGGCGGCCACCTTTTTTCATGTGTTTCACGGCTTCGGCCGTTTCCACCATAACGCCACGCACGTTCAGGTTCAGCACCTGTTCTATCTGTTCCACGCTCATTTCATCAATGGGGCCGTAGGGGTAGATGCCCGCGTTGCACACCAGTGTGTCCAGCCGGCCAAATTCTTTCACCGTTTCAGCAATAACGGCCTTGTTGCCAGCAACCGAGCTACCATCTGCCTTGACTGCCAGCGCCTTGCGGCCAAGGGCACGCACCTTATCGGCGGTTTCTTCCGCAGCCTGAGCGTTGCGGGCGTACGACAGCACAATATCAAAACCGTCTTTTGCAAGCTGTTCTACAATGGCCGCGCCAATACCGCGGCTACCACCTGTTACAATAGCGACAGGGTTTGTCATGTCAGTCTCCTTAAATGTCTGAAAATGCTAGGAAGGATCTTTTTAAAGCCCCAGCATCAGGGCAATATTCTGCAGGGCCGCGCCAGAGGCCCCCTTGCCCAGATTATCCAGCCGGGCCGTCAACACGGCCTGCCTGTTATGGGTGCTGGCATGCACGCGCAGTTCCATTTTGTCACTTCCGGCCAGCGCTTCGGCTGAAAGGGTTGCGTCATGCGGCAGCACGTGCACGTTCGCCTGCCCCGCATAACGGGTTGCAAGGGCCGTGTGCAGGTCTTCGCCAGTCACACCTCCGTTAAGATCATCCAGATGCAGCGGGATGGATACAATCATGCCGCGTGGAAAGTGGCCAACGGAGGGAACAAAAACCGGCCGCCGTTCCAGCCCGGCGTGCAGGTGAATTTCGGGCACATGTTTGTGCTCAAGGCCCAGCCCGTACAATTCAAAAGCCGGACCACCATCGCGTTCATGCGCTTCAATCATGGTGCGGCCACCCCCCGAATAACCACTGACGGCATTGATGCACACAGGGTAGCGGGCATCCAGAATACCGGCGTCAATCAGGGGGCGAAGCAGCGCAATGGCACCCGTTGGGTAGCAGCCGGGGTTGGAAACCCGTGGTGCGCCCGTAATGGCAGCAGCCTGCGCGGCGGAAAGTTCGGGAAAGCCATATACCCAGCCCGGTGCCGTGCGGAAAGCCGTGCTGGCGTCAAGAATGCGGGGGGCGTTCTCTCCCAGTGTATCCGCCATTTCCACGGCCTCGCGGGAGGCTGCGTCTGGCAGGCACAGTACAACCACATCTGCCGCGGCCATGGCCTCCTTGCGGGCCGCGGGGTCCTTGCGGCGGGCGTGGTCAATGGAATGCAGCGTAACAGGCAGGGCAGACAGGCGCTCCCGAATGCCAAGGCCTGTGGTGCCAGCTTCGCCATCAATAAAAACAACGGGGTGCTGTGTCATACCTTTTCTCCTTTGCAGAGCGGGGGACTCTGTGCCGGTTGGGGCTGTTCCGCTGGTTGCGGTTGTTGCGTGTGTCTTCTACCGCATATACGGGGGAATAGTCGGCAGGTAAAAGGGGCAGTTTCCAAAACCGTTTCCTGCACACCTGTTCTGCAAAGGCCGGTATGGGGCAAAGACCCATTAGGGGAGAAACAGGCGGAGGGTGGCACCGTGTTTCCGCCCCCCAATGGCCGCAGTGTTGAAAAAGTCTGGAGCGAGGGCAGATACATATGGTTTCACAGCATCACGAAGGCTCCGTGGCAGGGGCTGATAGCGTCTGCTCTTCAACCATGACGGATGAAACCGGGAATAACGTCGCGCGGGAGATCACGCGTCTTGCTGCGTTGATGGCGCGCCTGCGTGATCCAAAGGAAGGTTGCCCGTGGGATCAGGAGCAGACGCATGAAACCATAGCGCCTTACGCCATTGAAGAAGCCTATGAGGTGCTTGATGCCATTACTCGCAAGGATTGGCAGGCCTTTCCGGATGAGTTGGGAGATCTGCTGTTGCAGGTTGTGTATCAGGCCCAGTTGGCACAGGAAGCAGGGCAGTTTGATCTGGCGACCGTAGCACGGATGGTAACAGAGAAAATGATCCGCCGGCACCCGCATGTCACGTTTGGCCCTGATGTATTGGGAGACTGTGCACAACAAAAGAATGATGCTGCGCAGGATGATACAAGCCCGCAGGCAGGTCAGTCACAGGTGCGCGGCAAGGCTTCAGCCGCAGTGCCGGGCCAGTGGGAAAAGCTGAAGGAACAGGAACGCAGGGCTGGCGCTGCTCCGGGCAAACGGCCCGGTGCGTTGGCCGGTGTGCCGCCGCAGTTGCCTGCCCTGATTCGAGCTTCCAAAATTGCGTCTCGTGCTGCACGGGTGGGGTTCGACTGGCCTGAGGTCGAGGGTGTGGTGGCCAAGGTTCATGAAGAAATGGACGAATTTGCCGTGGAAATGGCGGCGGGTGACAAGGCACGCATGCAGGACGAACTGGGAGACGTGCTGTTCTCTCTGGCAAGTCTGGCCCGCAGGCTGGATCTGGACCCGGAAGCATGCCTGCGGCAGGCATGTGACAAATTCACCCGTCGTTTTGAAGGTGTAGAGGCGCGCCTGGCGGCAGAAGGCCAGTCCATGCAGGATCAGACGGTGGAAAAACTTGACGCCATCTGGAACGAAGTCAAGCGAACAGAGAAATGAAGGGTCTGTGCCCGGCTCTCCATCGCCGTCATCAGTGGACGATACGCTTCGCGCATGATGTAGAAAGTGATCTGTAATTATCAGGTGGAGGGTTCTAAAACCCCTATTTTTGATTTTTCTAATGGCTGCAATATCAATGGGTTACGATTTTTACACAGGCGGAAAAAGAGGGTTTTTAGAACCCTCTAGGTTGCCGGGCGCGTTTTAGCAAATTTCCGATTGGAAACAGGCTTCCAAAGCGTCCGTATAAGAGGCGGGGCGCTTTGGGATAATGGGCAGCACGTTTTTATCTCGATCAAGTGAACCTGTAAGAGCACCCTTCCATAACCAGAGGTAGGGTGTCTCTTCTCTCAGCCTGCTCAGGTAATGGGGCCGCGTATTTCCGTCAGTCCACTCTTTTTCAGCAGCACTATGGCAAGAAGGTAAACCAGCAGCCCACCGACGGAGAGGAGCGCTCCCCCTACGCCAAGAGCACCATATCCGTAGTGGTTGGCCAGAAGCACACTGCCCAGTGATGCCCCCAGCGCGTTGGCGATGTTGAAGGCGGAGTGGTTGAGGGAGGCGGCAAGAGTCTGGGCGTCTCCGGCAAAATCCATCAGGCGGGTTTGCAGGGCCGGCCCCAGACCATTGACAAAGGTGGGCACCAGAAACACGTCCAGCATCAGGCCTGCCGTGCTGTGCAGAACAACGGGAAACACCAGCATGGCCAGAGCACTGCCAGAAAGGGCCAGAATGGCCGCCAGATCCAGATTGCGGTCAACCAGCCATGCGCCAGCATTGGCCCCCGCCAGCATGCCAAGCCCCCAGACAACCATGAACACCATGATCTCCCACTCCGGCACCAGTGTGACGTTCTGCAAAACACTGGTCAGATAGGTGTAGATGGCGAACATACCACCAAACCCCACAGCCGCAGTCAGCAGAGTGAGCAGCACCTGTGTATTGCCAATGGCGGTGACTTCCCGCAACGGCGAGTTAGAGCGGTTAGGTCGGTCTGCTGGGATATAGCGCCACACGCCCAGAAAGGTCAGGAAGCCGAACAGCCCGATAATCAGATAGGCAATGCGCCAGCCAAAATGGTCTGCGGCGAATGTGGAAAAAGGCGCGCCTACCAAGGTGGAGATGGCAATGCCAGACAGCACGCGCCCAACCGCCCAGCCTCGGCGGGAGCGTTCCACCATGGAGGCAGCGACCAGCGCCGAAATACCAAACAGGGCACCATGGGGCAGCCCGGTGATAAAGCGGGCGACTTCCACCAGCCCCGGCGAGGGCATGGCGATGCTGAGGAAATTGCCAAAGCAGAACAGCAGCAGCAGGCTGAGCAGCAGTTCCCGCCGGGACAGACGCGCGCCCAGAATGGTGATGAGGGGCGCACCAATCACAACCCCCAGCGCATAGGCGGTAATGGCATGGCCTGCATCGGCATCAGAAAGACCAAGTGAAGCGGCAAATTCAGGCAACATGCCCATAATGGCGAATTCGCCAGTGCCGACCACAAAGGTGCCAAAGGTAAGGGTAAGGAGGGCAGCCGTTCTGCCCCGCGGGGGCACGACCAGGGGAACACTGTTTTCAGGCAGCACGGTTTCTGTTGTCATAAACGGGTCTCGGATTAAAAAAGGGCTGTCGTCAGGTGGTCAGGGCGCTGGCTGCCTTGCGCGCTATGGCAATATCATCTTCCGTGCTGGCACCAGAAACACCAATTGCGCCCACAACAGCACCATCGGCTGTTTTCAAAACAAGACCGCCGCCAAAACTGGTCAGGCCGCCATTGGTGTTTTCCAAAGAGTAGGCATGGCCATCCGGGTGAGCAATGCGGCCAAAATCCGCACTGTCCATGTGAAACAGCACGGCCGTACGGGCTTTTTTGTTGCATACATCAATGGAGCCAAGTGGTGTGCCCTCCATCCGGGCAAAAGCGACAGGCCAGGCGGCTGCATCTACAATCGAGACACAAACCTGCACGCCCATCCGCTGCGCCTCGGCGAGTGCGGTATTCAGCATGGCAGTGGCGCAGGAAAGTTTCATGGGGCTGATCTTTGTTCTCTAAGAAAAAGGCGCAGATTAGCTATGATGGTGAGAGTGGGAATACATAACGTCATCAAATCTTTCTTTATTCAACATTGCTGAACGGCACGGTTTCCACTTCTTTCATCATCATCCAGGCCAACCGGACCAGCCGCGCGCGGGGCAGGTGGTCTTCTGTGCCGGTAAGGCAGATGCTGGCCCGGACCTCTCCCTTCTCGCGCCAGGGGATGGCAACCCCATGTGTGCCGAGGCGGTACCCCCCAAGGTCCAGCGCGTACCCTCTGGTGCGTACGGTCTCAATTCTTGCAAGAATATCGTCATTTGTTTGGGGCGTGCGGGTTGTGAGAACACGTTTGCCCAAGCCCGGAACAAAGGCCAGAAAAATCAGCCCCACTGCGGACCCTTCCAGTTTTTCCCGCTGCTGAACACTTGAAGAAACAGGGTCAGGCTGGCCGGGTGCGGGCAGAATATCCAGATAGGTGGCTTCATCTCCGCTGGGCACGGCAAGCCAGACCGTAGCGTTGCTCTTGTGGGCAATGGTTTCCAGAACGGGGCGCAGGCGGCGGCGCAGAGTGTTGTCATCTCCGGCAATGCGGGCCAGATTCAGAATGCGGCCTCCCAGATGATAGCGCACATCACCGGGCCGTCGCTGCACATAGCCCAGATGGGCTAGCGTCTGCAGAATGTTATGGGCCGTGGTTTTTCCTATTCCTGCAATGGCGGCAATCTGTTGCAGGCGTGCGCCTCCGCCTTCCTGTGCAATAATTTCCAGAATGGCAGCGGAACGCTCAATGGACTGGATGAGCTTTGGCGGCGCGCCCATTGCAGCAGGTCTCCTGACAGGGAAGGGGGTATCTGTTCTCCTTACACCATAAAAAAAGCGCCCGAGCATTACCCGGACGCTTCTTGAACGTGAGAAAAACGGTGTGAAGGTCAGGCGGGTTCAGCGTTCTTTGCGGGAGCGGAGCCTGCCAGATAATCCATCAGCCTGCGGGAGAACGCATTGACATCCTTGGGGGGTTCTCCGCTCTGAATACTGGCGACATCCAACAGGATGTGGGCCAGATCGGTTATGGGCTCACCCGCTTTCACCTTCTCCGCCAGATTATGAACAACCGGGTGGGCCGGGTTCAGTTCCAGCACCGGTGTTACGGCCGGAAGAGATTGTCCGCTCCGCTGCATCAGTTTTTGCAGTTGCAGGTCCGGGCCGCCTTCCGGCGCAGTCAGCACCATGGCGCTGTTGACCAGCCGATCTGTGGCGCGCACGTCTGATACCGCATCGCCCAGTGCTGTTTTCAGTGCAGGCAAAAGGGTGTCCATATCGGCTTTTTCGGCGCTTGTTTCTTCAGGTGCGCCGAATTTTTCCAGATCATTCTGGCCCTGCGCCACGTTACGCAGTGCTTTGCCTTCATAGCTGGACAAACGGTCCGGCCAGAAGGAATCAACCGGGTCAGACAGCAGCAGAACTTCCACGCCACGCGCCTTGAAGCCTTCAATCTGCGGAGAAGCTGCCAATGTTTCCGCGTTATCGCCAGTCAGGTAATAAATGGCGTCCTGCTCCGGCTTCATGCGGCTGATATAATCATCAAGAGAGGTAAGCCCCTCCACCGCGCTGGAGCGGAACCGGCTGATGCCTGCCACTTCTGTACGGTGTGCGGCATCGTCCCACATGCCTTCCTTCAGCACAGGGCCAAAGTTTTCCCAGAAGGTGGCGTAGGCTTCAGCATCCTTGGCGCGGGTTTTCAGTTCACCCATCACCTTGCTGGTCACAGCCTTGCGAATGCGCGCCAGAACAGGGGTGGCCTGTAGCATTTCACGCGAGACATTCAGGGGCAGGTCTTCCGTATCCACCACACCCTGCACAAAGCGCAGCCATGGGGGCAGGATATCGGCTTCATCTGTAATGAACATCCGGCGCACATGCAGCTTTACGCGGCTCTCGCGCGTCTGCTCGGCAAATTCAAAGGGACGGCTACCGGGAATAAACAGCAGGGCTGAAAATTCAAGCGTGCCTTCCGCGCGCCAGTGCAGCGTGTCCCACGGTGTATCAAAATTGTGGGTGATATGGCGGTAGAACTCGTTCAGTTGTTCTTCCGTTACTTCATTTTTGGGCTTGCGCCACAGGGCTGTGCCCTCATTGGCAGCTTCTTCCTTGCCGTCGCGGACAATGGAAACCGGCCATGCAATATGGTCAGACCATTTGCGGATAATGGCCTGCAAGCGCCAGCTATCCAGAAACTCGTCTGCATCGGTCTTGATGTGCAGGGTAATGTCGGTGCCCGCTTTTTCGCGCGTGGCAGGTTCAAGCGTGTAGGACCCCTTGCCGTCTGATGTCCAGCGCCAGGCTTCATCAGATCCCGCCCGGCGGGAGACCACATCGACCTTGTCCGCCACCATGAATGCGGCGTAGAAGCCCACGCCAAACTGGCCAATCAGGTTGGGCCGATCTTCCGGTTTTGCGTCCTGAAGCTGTTTGCCAAACGCACGGGTGCCAGAGCGGGCAATGGTGCCAAGGTTGGAAACAAGCTCTTCCCGGGTCATGCCGGTGCCATCATCGCTGATGGTCAGAAGGCGGGCGTCCTTATCCGGGTTGATACGGATCTTGGCGTCTTCCGGCAGGGCGCGTGCGCCGTCGGTCAGGGCTTCAAAACGTCGGCGGTCCGTGGCGTCAGCCGCGTTGGCCACCAGTTCACGCAGGAAGATTTCCCGCTCGGAATACAGGGAGTGAACAACCAGATCGAGAAGCCGCCCGACTTCGGCGCTGAATTCCCGTGTTTCGCTGCCTGTTGCAGCCTTGGCTGTATCTGTCATCAGTCGTGGTCCTCGCAAATTTGCGTCGTCTGTTGCGTCACAAGCACGGCACCCTTCACCCGCAGGCCAAAGACTACCGCCTTCTGCATATGTTCAGGCGCTGTTTGCACAGCGCTCTAGGGAGATGTGATGAAAGGAAAACGTTTTCAATAGGTTCCGAGCCCGAAGGTTACGAATTTTTCAGAGACTCGGCACTGCATTTTCCTGTGCGGAAGAAGGCCCATTCCTCACACATGCGGCCATCGGGCATGTGGCAGATGCCATAAGCCCCTTTTGTTCCCTGTCGGATTTCAAGCGTGCCACCGGCCTTCTGGCAATGGACGGAGGCAGGGTTGGCCATGCCAATTACCGGCTTGCTGGATTTGACCTCGGGGCTGACAGCCTGCGCTGCCTGTGGGGGCGCTGAGGCGTTGGTCTGCTCGGTCGGGGTTGCCGTGGCGGGCGAGGGTGTCTGGCAGGCAGCCAAAGCGGAAAGGCATAGCCCCAGTGCGGCCCCGGTGCGAAGGCGGGAGAGGAACGAACCGGAAAACAAAGGGTGTCTCATGGAAGAACAATTCCTGAAATGGATGACTTTACCCTTCCTCTGTCGCACGCGTTAGCCGCCTGCGGAAGACACTGGTGATGAAAGGTGGCGCCGGAAACAAAACCGAGAGAGAATGACAGAACGGTCTGAAAGGAGTTTCGTTCAGTGTGGCGCGCAGTCAAGTCAGTCCTTCAGGGCCTAAGTCAGCGGTTTTCCGGGAGAGGGCAGTCGTCCCGTTCTGCCAAGGCAGGGGAGATGCATCAGGAAGGCCGGAAGAGTCTCGCAGTCTTCACCATGGTCTATAATGAGCATGAGATGCTGCCGGTATGGGCGCGCCATTATGTCAGGCAGGCGGGGGCGGGGAATGTGTATGTGCTGGATCATGGCAGCGATCATCTTCCTGACCTGCCGGGGTGCCAGATCATCACACTGCCAAGAGATGAGCTGGATGAAATAGACCGTGCCGCTCAGGTGGCTGCATTTCAGAAGACCCTTCTTGAGCGCTACAAATTTGTTCTTTTTACAGACTGTGATGAACTTCTGGTGGCGCGTCCGTCTCACTATCTGTCCTTGCAGGATTATGTGGCGCACACCCCTCATAAAACCATTCGGTGCGTGGGGGTGGATGTCATGCAGCAGGAGGCCGGTTTGCCCCCTGTGCAGTGGGAGGCACCAATTCTGGCGCAGCGTCCTTATGGGGCCGTGCGGTCATGGTCTTGCAAAACGTTGCTGTCTTCCGTGCCGTTGGCGTGGAATCCGGGGTTCCATACCTGTCAGCAGCCGAGCGTGCTGGATACGGATTTATGGATGTTTCATCTGAAATACGCAGATCAGACCCATATGCTGGAGCGTCTGGCGTTGACCCGGCAGTTGAAATGGAGCGCACGAGCCCTTCAAACGGGGCATGGTGGCTCACATCGGGTTTCCAATCGCAGCATGATCCGTTTCTTGGAAGGGTTTCAGGGCAAACGGCAGGAGACCGATCTGGATGGTCTGGATCTACGCGCACTTGTTGAAACCGGAACGGAAAGTGCGCTGCATCGTATTCCGTCAGTTTTCCTCAAATCTGTTTAAAATAAAGAAGGGTTTATGTCATCGTTCGGCGGGAAAGGCTTTGCAGAAGCTGTGCCGTAAGGGTGGTCAATGTGTGTTGAAGGGTCTCAAAGCCCTGGTTTTTCGTACGTGTTGCCTCGTCCATATACAGACTACGCCGGATTTCTATTTGCAAGGCATGCAGCCCTTCACGTGGGCGTCCATAATGGCGGGTGATGTACCCTCCTGCATACGGGTTGTTGCGTGTGGTTTTGTAGCCAAGGTTTGTAAGCATATCTTCCGCCGTAGTCACAAAGCGGCTGTCGCAGCTTGTACCGTGGCCGTCCCCCAACACAAAATCGGGTGATCCTGCTTCAGGTGCATCCGGCATGGAGTGCAGGTCCAGTAACAGGCAAATGCCATGCCGGGCGTGGGTCAGGCGCAGAGTTTCCGCCAGAGTTGCGTGATAAGGCATCCAGTAGTCACGGATGCGCAACGCCGCTTCCATGAACGGGATGCGGGTGTGATAGATTGGGCGGTTATCAGCCACAATACGCGGAATGGAACCCAACCCGGAAAGTCCCCGATGTGTGGCTTTGACAAAGCTGGGCACGGGTCCGTCAAACATGCGCGGATCAAGATCCCACGCGCCCCGGTTTACATCACAAAACGCACGGGGGAAGGTGGCGGATAACAGGACCGGTCCCAACGTATGGGCGCCTGCCGCCAGTTCTTCCACATAACTGTCCTCCCCACTGCGCAGGCGATGGAGCGGCTGACGGCTATTTTGCACAAAGGCTTCGGGGTAAAAACAGCCGGAATGGGGCGAGGCTAGCACCAGCGGCGTTTCCACAGCGCCCGAAACCAGCACCGGCGGCGGCGCGGCAACCCGGTCCGTTTCTGGGTGAGACGTGCCCTCACCGCCAGGAAAAACGCGATTCAGGCCACGTCGGATAAGCGTGTGGGCAATATTTTTCATTCGGGTATCATTGTGGGCTTGCGCTTTGAACGCAAGAAGGATAGAACGCGCCCACGGTTAAGGATGGGCGCATAGCTCAGCGGTAGAGCACTACCTTGACATGGTAGGGGTCACAGGTTCAATCCCTGTTGCGCCCACCATCTTTGACCGACAGTTTTCTGCGGGTTCTGATAGTGTCTCCCCTAAAAATTGTGCCATCATATATTTTCATAAATGTGTGTATTTTTTCTGATTCCCATTCGTGTTTGTGGAAAGTCCGCGGTTGCTTTCTAGGCCCAACCTCCTATGTCTGGATCGCCTGAGCGGCCTTGGCGATCTGGTGGATTTTGACGCGTTCCGGTCTGATATCTGGAGAAGGCCCCTTGCGTATGCGGAGGACCGCAAAGACGGTCGTCCTCGCTTTGATCCGGTTTTAGAGGCTGTTATGCACTTTAGATGAACAGGTTGTGGCAGCATTTCTGAGCATGAAGCCAGCGAAGGCAATAGTGTGCATGGCTGCGCGTGTTGAGGTACATCATTCATAGTCCTTCATCTGCCTTATGCATCGTGTTGCTCATGCGAAACTTTGCTCCACAATCTAGCGGTGCGGCAGAAGTACGGCCCCTCATTTTGCATGAGGCAGCCTGAGGATTTCAAGTGTGATGCCCTGCTTTTCAGCGGTATGTGCCTCAGTATAGCCCTGATCAGCCCATGCCAGTTCAACGCTGCCCTGGGTCGCCTGCTGAATGGTTTCAGCCAGTGGCCGGACTTTCTGCCCGGTCATCCCTGTTTGCTGGCATTACATGCAAAGTCAGAAAATGCCCCAGGGTGTCAACGGCCATGTACAGCTTCGATCCGTTCTTTCTTTTTGCGCCATCATAGCCAGAGCGTAACCCGCTTTCCGGGGTCGAACGCAGTGTCCTGCTGTCGATGATCGCCCTCGTTGGTTCAGCCTTCCTTCCTTTCGCCAGACGAAGCATGGTTGGCAGATCGTGGACAAGAGCTTCGAAACAGCCCGCTTCCATCCATCGCCGGGACTGCTGATAAACCGCAGACCATGGCGGAAGATCATTTGGCATCGCGCGCCACGCAACACCGTAACGGATCACATACCGAAGGCCGTTGAATAGTTCTCGCAAATCATGATATCATTGTTTAGCATCCTCTTTCATGAAAAGAAGTATAGGGAACAATCAGAGACTACTCTGCGTCACTGATATCAGACGGATACGATCGTAGAACCATCCATTTCACAGGCTTTGTTTATCTTGCTTCAGCCATGCCAAGATTTGGTTGCGTTATGGTCCAGACCGAGTCCATTTTTTGTGGTCTTGAAACCTTCCTCGACATGCCATCGCGCTCTTTCCACATACCCAAGTTCATCTATCAAATGTATCATGTGGTCCCCATGCGGAGAAATAAGGAGCCTGTTTGGAAACTCATGTGTGAGCATTTTGACGCATGAGATTAGCGCCTATGGCAACGAAGATCATGGCCTGTGACACGTCGACACGGTGCTCGTAATCACGCACGAGCCATCGCCAGCGGGTGATCCTGGCCATCCGGCCCCTTTGCTCTGGCGTTCACATCCAAAGCTTGAATCACATCAAGAACGATTTTTTTAAACAGGCTCTAAGCACATTCGCCATCTGCAATGCAGCGACGGACCAGAAGACCGCACGTCCATAAACCCGTTGTGTTACCGCTGAATTATTCAGCATAGAGATCTGCCAGTGCGCAATAGGTCCCTTTCTCACCTTTCGTGATGCCCCCTGCTGATAGATGCTGTCATGCCTTTTGGGGCAACGTGCAAGCAATATCTTTTGCTTCACCATAGACACTGTCGGCCAGTAAGTCATACAAACGAGGCATCCGCCATAGCGGCGCGCTTAATCATCCGGGCGGCCAGTGCCGGTTGGCGGCAAAGGCAACATTTTCCAGGACTTGAGCAACCCTTATGAGACCTGTGCGCGGATGGTAGACGGCGGCGGCTATTGATGATTGTCTTCGGTTTGATTTTCGTTATGGAGAATAATGATGGCCCCTCGTTTGATTGGACAGGACTGCCTTGAGTTCTCCCGCACCGATCGCGGATCGTCATCATTCGATAAAATTGCGACCCTGATCGACTGGCAGCCGATTACGGAGATACTGTCCCCTCTCTATTCTGCCCCAAAGGGTGAAGCTGCATGGCTACCACTTTCGGTGTTTCGGGCCATGCTCCTTGCTGTGTGGTATGATCTGTCTGACGTCAAACTGGCAGAGGTGCTGGATGACCGTATGTCTTTTCGTCGGTTCTGCGGGTTTTCCGCACAGGAGTTTACACCGGAGCACACAGCCTTCGTGCGATTCCGGCGCCTGCTGATATCCCAATCGCTCGATAAGGCTTTGTTCGAAGCCGTGACGGTCCAGATCAAGAGCGGCACGATCGTCGATGCGACGATCATCGCGTCACAGACGGAACACGACAACGAGGCAGGATGGGTTAAACATAAGGGCAGAAAAGCTGTTTACGGTTTTAAGGTGCATGTTGGTGCCGATGCGACCACCGCTCTTGTGGAGCGGATCGCAATCACACCGGCCAACGTCAACGATGGACGTGCAGGGCCTGACGCGGTGCCAGATGGTCCTGGCGATGTCTTTGCCGACAGTCCTTACGGGGGCGGTCATTTTTGCAACGCCGTTCTTGCAAAGGGCGGGATGACCCGTGTCATCGAGACCGCACTCTGGAGGCGTGATGAGAAAGAGGCCCGTGCACGTCTTGAGGCATGGAACTGGTCGATCCATAGAATCAGGGGACAGATCGAAAAGATCTTCGGGACATGGAAACGCAGCTACGGTCTCCGACGAATGCGATGGCGGGGTCTGGCGAAGGCCGCTATCCAGATACACATGATGGCCATTTCTTATAATCTCAAACGAACATTCAATATCCTTGCAAAATCAGTATGAAAAATTGACCGAAACCAGAACATGATCTCGTTTATTCGATTGCCTACGACACCTGCAACATTTCGAATGCCACAGCTTCATAATTTAGAAAAATCTAAGGCGTCATGACCTTCCTGCGCACAGGTCTCATTATACGCTTGGGCATTGATATCCAGTCTGTCTTGCGCGGCCTCGTTACCCAAAAGTGCATCAAGAGAATCGTTTACCACTGTCGCTACACGCTCCTGCGTGAACAACAGCCGTATCCGACCCTTTACATCCCGCAGCGAGGAGGCCTAGAGTTCAGGTGTATCTTCAACAGACGCGCTGCCTGTTATCATATCCAGAATGATGCTCACCCATAGATTCCGAAGTCTGCTAAAATTGCAACTGTAGCGCTAAATTGAAAATAATATTACCACGCTGTACCGTTACTTACGCGATGCCATGTATTGGTAGCAACGCAGGAGTAGATATAGGTGGCATCCATTTCCATTTGGCCCTGAATGCATGCCGCGTTGCTACTGGTTGGGGTGCCAAAAGGGATAACAAACTTCTTCCCGGTAATCTGAAGAGTTGATACCCGCAAGTCATGAGGCATCGTCACACTCCCATCTGACTTCACGCATATACCGATGGATGGATTCCAAGTCCCGCCCGCTCCACCGGCCAAGGCAATCCCCCCCACACCACACTGGGGATTTAATATGATCTCTCCCGCATTTTTCGCGTCAACTGTGTGAGCATTAGGCCCGCTACCGTAGTTAAGACCAATGCGGATTGAGGCATATTTTACAAAATCCATACCTGTTGTGCCGGACGGAATAGTAGCATCCATTTGTGCCCATTTTTGGAGTTTGAGCGGAATACCATTTATCGTTTCTTCTTGGGCTGAAAGAAAGCGCGTGCTTGCCTCTCCAACAGTTCCATCGACCGGTAGAACAAGAGGACGGTCAACTTCAAAACCCGCATCAGTATCAAATAATTTGATGCCAGTTGTCGTGTATCTTATCCGAAAAAACGTTGGCATATACCCTGAAAGCCAAACCATTTGACTATCCCGTGAGGGCAGAGACGGACCTTGATACGCTAAACCAACCCCAGTGAAAGTATTTGTATAATCAGGATCATAATTAAACATATCATGCTGTAAGTATGTGCATGAATGAATCATACTATCCTTGGCGTTGATATTTTTACCGCTATCATGAGATCCAGAATGATTTAACTTGCAGTATGAATAGTTGTTAAACATGCTGGTCGATGCGCCAATAAATATTGCAGGGTGCGCATAATTTGACCACTTGGTATCGAGTGTCCCTGCAGCAACAGCAGGACGCGCCCTGCCATTACCTACATAGCTAGACACCATCGGGACAAACCCGTTTGAGATACCGCTCCCCGATACGGCCCAGCCTACCGTGTCAATATATGATCCATCTGCAGCAACAGCATTGATTTGTGAGGCTAAAATATCTGGTGACGTGCTGGCGTTGGTGGTTGTTTTTCCGGGTCCGATTACATTTGTAATGATATATTGGCCTCTATGGAGCAAGGCGACCCACTCAGCAGGCAACGCTGGAGAAAAGCATACGCGATTGGGGGTGGCCGCGGGATTGCCGCATCCAAAGGTAACGGCGTGAGTATTTCCGCTCCAGTCCTTGATATCTGCACCGGCCCTTACTAGCGGGACGGGTGTATCAAACTGATTGCTTACAACGCCAGTATCAAGATGTCCGTAATTGGCTATAGCGCTTGGGCCATTGGACAAAGCATCCGGCCCGAACCCAGGCCGAATACCCGAAAATGAACCGTCATAAGCAGAAAAGGCCTGCACGACACCGCTATCATTGGGGCCGTCTGGCATCCCGTTAACCTGCTGCGCCAGCGGCGTGCCAGTTTGCAATCCTCCCATGCGTAACATATTGGGGGGCGTCCATGGGTCTGTAAACCCTCCTAGCATCTGGCCTCGCGCGGCACCGTTAAACATCAATTTAAGGCGCGGAGATTTGATACCAGATGTTGTATCCGTATCTGCATCCAACCCTGGGATGCCATTCGCCACATTCTTATCGGTTTGCTGTACGCTACCATCAGCCATCTGACCAATCTGAGCAAGCGTGCCGACATTACCATCAGAATAAACAGAAGGTATGGCTGTATCCTTTCTGAGACCACCGGGAGGCCACATGGGTGCATAGGAACCACCAGCCCCTGAAGGTGTTGCCATACGCGGCATGACGCGCGGAGCGGTCACATTATCTGCCTTGAGAATGTTGTACTGGGGCAATGTATGGTTGGGCCGTATTGGAGCAGCGGCCTGCGCCATGAGCAGGATAGAAAAAACCGCAAGCAGGACATTCCTTGCCGCTGTTATCCTTCTGTTGGTCCTGCGGATATCCATGCCGCTCCTCCATTACTATACAGCGCCTTTTCGACGCCTGGGTCTTCTTCCGAGAGATCGACCGCCATAAGCACATGACTATCTTTTTGTGCCTAGAATATCGACCCGCCGATCCCGAGATTACCTAGTTCTGATAGAGCGGCAACGCCCGTGGGCGCATCTCTCTGTTCCTGGAGTGCATATTGGCCCAACAGATAGCTCCGCGACTTAAATACAATTCCCAGTTGACAGTTAGGAATTTATGGCTTATACTATCTTTTTATATCCCTGTTTTGCCCACCATCTTTGACCGGCCGGAACGGCCATTTCAGGTCAGTGTCGCTTTGTGTTCCCAAGAGGGTAGAGGTTTCTTCGGGGCCCAAAAGCTTTACGGAGGAAGGAAGGGCCTCAGTCCTCCAGTTGCTCTTTCTTCTTTTCGCCTTCAGCCTGAACGCTCAACTTGAGATAGATGCCCAGAGAGAAAACCATGAGCGTGGCCACAATCAGCAGGGAAGCTGGATAAATAACCGTGGCGGGACCATCGCCTCGTGTCTCGAAAATCCCTACCAGTCCTTCTACAAACACCGCGATAATAATGCTGGTAATAAATTTGGTAAGGCTGACGCGGGCTTCTGCCAGAGTATGCTTGCCGCGTGAAAGAATGACTTCCTCTTCCATAAAATATTTGGCCACGTCAAATACAGCCAAAGCAATCACCACATAACTGATGGCATGTACCACGGCGGTCTGGGCTGTCTGCCAGGAATGACTGAAGAGCTGCTTTATAAGGTCGGAAATGCCAAAGCCCACTAGAAGGACTGCCAGAACCATAAGCAGAACACTGGCGGCACCAAACGTTATTCGGGCAAGAGCATGCATGCCGGGCCTTTTTCCTTTCTCACGCAAAATCATGATTGGCTAAGACAAGGAAAAACGTTTGGTTTGCCGAAGGGGTTCCATCCGTATTGGGCGGAGCCGGTATGCGCCGAAGGGAGAAGGGGCGTGGGGTGTTCCTGTAAAAACGCATTGCTCCGGCAGGAGCAATGCGTCGTTTTAAGTGGCCTGAGTGCAGACTGATGCTTCAGGCCATCGCAACACGCAGGCGGGGGCCTGCGTGGCCTACGGGAAGAACTGCGTAGTGGAACTGGGCTTCCAGAATTTCTGCTGCCGCCAGATACATGGCTGACAAACCGCAGAAAATACCTTCATAACCGGCAATTACGGTCAGGTTGGGTTGGGCAAGCAGATCCCCCAGCCCCAGCAGAACAAACAGGACCACAAGCGATGCAAAAATGGTCTGGTGTGCTCGGGTGGCGCGCAGCGTGCCGAGGAACATGACAAAGGTAAAAAGCCCCCATACCAGCAGGTAGCTACCCATCAGGCTGGGGTCAGTTGCAGCAACAATGTTGAGCTTGGGCAGGGCGATCAGCGCCACAAGGGACAGCCAGAAAGCGCCATAGGCCGTAAAGGCGGTTAAACCGAAGGTGTTTCCTTTAAGGAATTCTAAAATGCCCGCAATAATCTGGGCAAAGCCGCCAAACATCAGGCCCATGCCCAGAATGGCGGCGCCCATGGGCACCAGTCCTGCGTTGTGCAGATTCAGCAGGACGGTGGTCATGCCAAAACCCATCAGCCCAAGGGGGGCGGGGTTCGCAAGGAGTGTGTCAGATTGTGCCATTGTCAGAACTTCTGTTCTTGTTGTTATGACACGATCATACTGGATGCTGTAGAAAGACTCCGCATGAAATCGTCAGGCAGCAGCGTAACTTTTATTTTATAGAACGCCTGCTCTATTTGGTCGTTATCGCTCTCTGTGTCTTTTTTCCAGAAGAGAAACAGGAGAGAGCCGGAGCGGATGTTTGTATAAAAAACTGTCTGAGGCTGCTCTGTGTCTCAGCCGCCGAAAGGCCGCTATGGAGCTCAGTTCTGGCTATATGCAGGTGTCAGCCGTTCCAGGGAGGACGCGCTTTTGGCACGGGCTGGTCGGGGTGCAGGCAGATCGGTCGGCTGTTCCCAGATATACAGAAGTGTCTGCCGCCATGTTTCCCGAACGGCTTCGCGCCATTTTTCATTGGGGGCAGGGGTGAGGGACTGCTCGTTAAAACGGGGCATTGTGCTTTCCTGTGCGCTTACGTGCGAGGGCCTTTTAGCCTCTCTTTTCCTCCAACGGTGTGACGTTTCCATGAAACTCTCTTGTCTTTTCGGAAATGAACTGAAAAAGAACTTCCGTCATATTCGTGCCATGGAGATATGAAATTATTGGAAAACAAAAGAAAAGGAGTGGCTGATGACAGCATTTCAAGACTATTGGATAACCCTGAAAAACGTCTTTTCCCGAAGTTTTTCTGTCTTCTGGCGAAAACTGATCAAAAGACGAGGGAGAAGAAAAGCATGGTTGTGATCTCTAACCTTCTTCCCGCAGGTCCATAAAAAACCCCCACATTCCGTTTGGAAGTGGGGGTTTTCTCTGTTCGGGAGGAAAGAGCGTGCTGCTCTTCCCTCAAAAAATGGGGCCGTTTGTATTTACTTGCTGTTGCCAGAAAATGTATTGCTGATGTCCTGTCCGGCTTCCTTGCCCCAGTTGCCAATTTTCTTGCCGGTCCGTTTGCTCCAGTTCTTTGTGGAGTCAGCAGCCTCTTCCGTGCCGTTCTTTGTTTTGTTCCAGGCGTGATTGGTCCCTTCCTTCGTCTTGTCCCAGGCTTCGGAAGTGCCGTTTTTGGTTTTGTCCCATGCCTTTTCAGACCCTTCCTTGGTGCGGTCCCACGTTTTGGCGGTACCCTGCTTTGTCTTGTCCCAAGCTTCGGAAGTGCCGTTTTTGGTTTTATCCCATGCCTTTTCGGACCCATCCTTGGTGCGGTCCCACGTTTTGGCAGTGCCCTGCTTTGTCTTGTCCCAGGCTTCGGAAGTGCCGTTTTCGGTTTTGTTCCAAGCCTTTTCGGACCCCTCTTTGGTGCGGTCCCATGTTTTGGCGGTACCCTGCTTGGTTTTGTCCCACGCATTGGTGGTGGTGGAGCGGGTATCGTTCCAGGCGCGGTTGATCGGTCCCTGTTCTTCAGCGTGCGCACCGGGCAGGGAGAGAGTAAACGCCGCGGTGGCAAGCAGGGTCGTTGCGAACGTACGGATCGTCATAAGCGCCATAAAAAATCTCCAAATGCTGTTCGTTCAATCGTATGAAGATGGAAATTGTTTATGGCAAATATGAGAACAGGCTGTGCCGACCCTGTGTCACAGGGCGGGAGCCGTTAAAAAAAAGCAGGCCGGGCCATGCTGTCCAGCGCGGCTTGCAGGATATAGGCGGCTGCCAGTTGGTCCACCACACCTTCCCGTTTTTTGCGTGACAGGTCTGCTTCCTGAATCAGCATCCGGTTTACGGCGGAAGAAGAAAGGCGTTCATCCCACAAACAGACGGGCAGACCGGTCTGGTCAGAAAGCGCCATGGCCCAGTCCTTTGCCGCCTGTGCGGCTGGCCCGAACGAGCCATCAAGGGAGAGAGGAATGCCGATCACCATTCCGCCAATGCCGTGCCGGTCGGCCAGCGCGCGGATGTGGGTCGCCATGGCACCCAGTTTGCCGCGTTTTACGGTTTCCAGCGGGGTGGCCACCATGCGCGAGACATCGGAAAGGGCAAGGCCGACCTGCTTGCGGCCGGGATCTATGCCCAGCAGACGGTCATTGCGGGCCAGAGCGGCGGTCAGGTCGGTCAGATTAAGGAGTGCCATGTCTGCACGGTATGTTGCCTTGCGCCCGATTATGCTAGGGCTTTTTTCCCCTAAACAGTCTGAAGAGAGTCTGCTTTCATGTCGCTTGACCTCGCGACCACCCGACGTATTGCGAAACTGGCCCGCATCGGCCTTGAAGATGCTGAGCTTGAATCCGTCCGCCAGAAGCTGGATGGCATTCTGGGCTGGGTTGATCAACTGTCCGAGGTGGATGTTGAGGGCGTGCCCCCCATGGTGGGCACGGAGATGGAAGCCCTGCGCCAACGTGAAGATGTGGTGACAGACGGAAACTGCCGTGAGGCCGTTCTGTCCTGCGCGCCGGAAACATCTGGCCCCTTCTACACTGTACCCAAGGTTGTTGAATAAGATGCTGACCGGACTGACCCTGACCGAAGCGCGTGCAGGCCTTGCCGCCCGCAAATTTTCTGCGCGAGACCTCGCCACGGCGCACATGCAGGCCATTGCGCGCCTGAACCCCAAACTGAACGCCTACATTACCGTTCTGCCGGAAAAAGATGTTCTGGCAGCGGCTGATGCCGCAGATGCCCGTTATGCTGATGGCACAGCCCGCCCCATGGAAGGGCTGCCCATTGGTGTAAAGGATCTGTTCTGTACCAAAGGGGTTAAAACAACCGCTGCCAGCAAGATGCTGGCCGATTTTGTGCCGCCTTATGAAAGCAGCGTGACGCAGCGCCTGCTGGATGCCGGATCTGTTTTTGTAGGCAAGACCAACCTGGACGAATTTGCCATGGGGTCGGCCAACATCACATCCGCGTTCGGATCTGTTCTCAATCCGTGGCAGCGGAAAGGGGATGAGGCAACTGCGCTGGTGCCGGGCGGGTCTTCCGGTGGCTCCGCTGCTGCGGTCGCGGCTGGTCTGGCTCTGGCGGCTACGGGCACGGATACGGGGGGCTCAATCCGTCAGCCTGCCGCTTTCTGCGGTATTGTGGGGCTTAAGCCTACCTATGGCCGGTGCAGCCGCTGGGGTACCATTGCGTTTGCAAGCTCCCTTGATCAGGCTGGCCCCATGACGCGCAGCGTGGCAGATGCCGGGCTGATGCTGGAAGCCATGGCTGGTTTTGATGAAAAAGACAGCACCAGTTCCAACCGCCCGGTTCCCGCTTTTGCTCAGGCTGTTGGTAAAAGCGTGAAAGGCCTGCGGGTCGGGATTCCGGCAGAATATCGTGCGCCTGGTCTGCCTGCTGAAATTGCCGCCATGTGGGAGCAGGGAATTGCCTGGCTGCGGGATGCCGGGTGCGAGATTGTGGATGTTTCCCTGCCGCACACCAAATATGGGCTTGCCACGTACTACATCATTGCACCTGCTGAATGTTCATCCAACCTGGCCCGGTATGATGGCATTCGCTTTGGTGCCCGCAAGGACGCCCCCACGCTGGATGGCATTTATGAGCGGACCCGCGCCGAAGGGTTTGGGGAAGAAGTGCGCAATCGTATCCTGATGGGTACCTATGTGCTGTCCGCTGGCTATTATGATGCGTATTACCTCAAGGCCCAGAAAGTGCGCACTCTGATCAAGCGTGACTTTGTGCAGGCTTTTGAACAGGTGGATGTGCTGCTGACCCCAACCGCGCCCAGTGCCGCGTTTGCGCAGGGTGAAAACATGGATGATCCGGTGCAGATGTATCTGAACGACATCTTTACCGTGCCTGCCAGCATGGCCGGTGTGCCTGCGCTGTCCGTGCCTGTGGGGCTGGACGCAAAAGGGCTGCCGTTGGGGCTGCAAATTATTGGTCGGCATTTTGATGAGGAAACCGTGCTGTCTGTTGGCGGCGCGCTTGAGGATGCTGCGGGCTTTGCCCACACGCCCACCCTGCATGCGGAGGCAGGTGCATGAGCTACGTTATTGAAGGTAAAACCGGAAACTGGGAGATTGTGGTCGGGCTGGAAGTGCATGCCCAGATCATCAGCCAGTCCAAACTGTTTTCCGGCGCGTCCACCAAGTTTGGCGGGGAGCCCAACACGCAGGTCAGTCTGGTCGATGCGGCTTTTCCGGGCATGTTGCCGGTTATTAACAGGGAATGTGTGGCGCAGGCTGTCCGGACGGGTCTGGGCCTGAATGCCCGCATCAATCTGGAAAGCCGGTTTGACCGCAAGAACTACTTCTATGCGGATTTGCCGCAGGGCTACCAGATCAGCCAGTTTGCCCACCCCATTGTTGGGGAAGGCACGATTGAAATTGAACTGGCAGGGGGTGAAACCCGCCAGATCGGCATCACCCGGCTGCATATGGAGCAGGACGCGGGCAAGCTGCTGCATGATCAGGACCCCACCCGTTCCTTTGTGGACCTGAACCGCGCCGGTGTGGCGCTGATGGAAATTGTCAGCGAACCCGATATCCGTGCGCCGGAAGAAGCCGGGGCCTACCTGCGCAAGCTGCGCCAGATTCTGCGTTATCTGGGCACGTGTGACGGCAACATGGAAGAAGGCTCCATGCGGGCGGACGTCAACGTATCTGTTCGGAAAGCGGGCGAGCCGTTCCGTACGCGCTGCGAGATCAAGAACGTCAACTCCATCCGCTTTGTCATGCAGGCCATTGAAGTGGAAGCTGCGCGTCAGGTGGAAATCTGGGAAAATGGCGGCGAGGTGGATCAGGAAACCCGGCTGTTTGATCCCGGCCGTGGGGAAACCCGCACCATGCGCTCCAAGGAAGACGCGCATGATTACCGTTACTTCCCGGACCCTGACCTGCTGCCGCTGGTGATTGAACAGGCATGGGTGGATGGCCTTAAAGCGGCCCTGCCGGAGCTGCCGGACGCCAAGCGCGCTCGTTTCCAGAAAGACTACGGCATTCCGTTTTATGATGCCGGGGTGCTGGTGGCGGAACAGTCCGTGGCGGATTTCTTTGAAACCGTTGCCAAAGGGCGTGATGGCAAGCTGGCGGTGACATGGGTGACGGGGGATCTCTTTGCTGCCCTGAATCGTACCGGGCGCACCATTGAAAACAGTCCTGTCAGCGCGGAAGCGCTTGGCAAGATGCTGGACCTGATTTCCGATGGCACCATCAACGGCAAGATTGCCAAGGATGTGTTTGAAGTCATGGTGGAAACGGGGGAAAGCCCGGACGCCATTGTTGAGAAAAAAGGCCTCAAGCAGGTAACGGATACCGGCGTGATTGACGCCGCTGTGGACGCCATCATGGCCAAACATGCGGACAAGGTGGAAGAATTCCGCTCTGGCAAGGATAAGCTGTTCGGCTTCTTTGTGGGGCAGGTCATGAAAGAAACCAAAGGCAAAGCCAACCCGGCTCTGGTGAACGAGGCTCTGAAAGCCAAACTGAACGGATAAGGGGTGAGGGGATGTAAAAAATCCCCTCAAATAAGCGTTTAGGGGGTTTGACGGAAAGCAAAGAACCTCCTAAAAGCACCAATGCAAACGTCGTGTATCTTTACACTCTTCTTGCGGAGGGGTGGCCGAGTGGCTGAAGGCGACGGTTTGCTAAACCGTTATACGGGTTAAACTGTATCGAGGGTTCGAATCCCTTCCCCTCCGCCAACAACTCCCTGATTTAAGTCACGGCATCCAAGTCTCATAGAATGGGTTTTGTGGGGGCTTTTCTCAGCATCCTCACATGGCATGTGGGGCACTTTGTGAGGCTGCTGCTTCCATACTCCCTTGTTTTTTGCGAGTTGGACGCGCTCCTGTTCCTCTATTGCAGGTAGCCTAGGGAGTTTTGCTCCGTCACCCTAACGCTGCTGTGAACCAGGTGACGAGAGCGACATAGATACCCGCGTATCCGTTGCCCCTGAACGGCTGAATTGGAGCCCGGGGGAGAAGAGCTTAAAAGGCGATGGGATGATCGGAGAAGGCTGTCTCGGCTTACGCAGTCTGTGTTGATGTGCTGCATGCGATAGGATCAGCGTTGGTAGAAAGATATTGTCCCGTATCGCTATCGCGGGTCACGCCGCCCATACGGTTGCTGAGGGGATGTGCTACGGGAGTTTGAAAAATCAGTCAGGTCGGGTCTGATGAGGCTCGGTGAGGCGGAAAATGTAGGTTTTTTGTTTCTATGGCCCTCTCAAGCCTGCAAATTTGCCTTTTCAGCCTAAAATAACTCTCGTCAGTTTCTGCCACTGCCACTGCCACTGCCACTGACCTTCAAACAGTGTCTTAAAGGCCTTCCTCTGTAGGGAGGGTTCTTGGTCGCCGGAAAATGTGTTTCTGTTGTCGAGACAGAATGTATTGTTATTCATACGTGTGCAGATGCCTCGAAATGATGACAGGCACTCTACACCCCGAGTGAGCATCTCAAGAACCGCGAGATTTCTGCAAACTCTGTGTTTTTGTGAAGCCTTGTTCAACCTATGCCTGTGGTGATGGCTACTTCTTGATAGACGCCATCAGGGTGTCCGGTGGCAGAGGGATGGGAGAAGACGAGTAGCCTTCTGTTGTGGGTAGGGCTGTTGTGTTGCCCACGTTTTCAGCGTGCATCTTGCGAAAACCATCCCGGTCTTTTTCTGATATTCAATCGGTCTCCATGGTGTGTGCACCAGGCCTCTGGGCTAGGGGAGATGGTAGTCAGGATCGGGTCTTTTGCTTTGTAAGCCCTTGAACTTGATGTGAGAGAAGAACGCTTTTTTCGATTCTCTCACCTGTTTTTTCCTAAAACGGGTATCCAGAGGGCGGCATAAGATAAAAAGTGACGCAATCAGGACCTCTTTTTTCCAAGAAAAGTCGTTTTCACAAGGTGTTATGCGCTTTCCGGCTTTAGTTTTTTTGTAATCTGAGCCAAAATGATAAGTGAATTTACCCGATCCTGTTGCAGCCTGTGAGTCTACGCCTTTGCGTGTCCGTTGCGCCGCACTGCGGGTTCCGAGACTGAAGGGATGCAACAAGGTGAAAATCCGGTATATCGTCAGCGTTGCTGCGTTTGTGGTGAGCCCGGCGCAAGCAGAAACGGTTTATCGGTTAACAGCGCCAACTCTGGCCTGCGCCACTCCTAGCGCTACGCGGGATGCCAATGAGGCGATGCTGCATGGGCATGATTTCTCAAGATTCCAGAAACTGTATGATTGCCGTATTATAAATGATACCGGTCGATGGGATGAAATAGCTGAAAATGGTGATGTGCTGCTGCTGCGCAAAACACCACCAACACCCGGCTTGCCTCCGTTGTATTTTGCCAGACGTGCTGTCACGCCTCTTCTTGAAACGTCAGAAGCTGAGCAGGATCTGATTCATACCGTTGAGTCATTCCGTACCGAGCATTCTGCCAGCAGCCAAAGGCAACCTGTTTCGCATAAAGCTGACAAAACGCAGAGTGAGACATTTTCCGCCCGCTCTGTGGGGGTTCAACCTGTAATCGATAGTGTCAAAAACAGCTTTCAGGCTCTTTGGAAAAAAATGTCCACACTGTCTGCGCAGATAGGATGGCATAATGGGTTTGTAAAAGTCATTGAATGGGGCGTGGGTCTGTATGTTCTGCTTAAAGCGGCAGGAGCTTACCGGCGGCGGCGGACGTTTAGAAATACGGTGCAAACCGGAAAACGCCTGATTGATACTCTGGCTGATCGGCTTCAGATCCGGCGCAAGCAACTGGTTTTTCAGAACGCATATGGCACAACCATTTATGATAAATGGAATAAGGAAAAATCCGAATTCATGCGGCGGGAAATGTATGCCTGCCTGAGCAAGCATGGGTACGAAAAATATTTTGAAAAAGCCTCACCGGAACTGCTGACATATCTGGATCAGGTTGCCTTCAAGGAGCCGCATGCTGTTGTAGCCAAGAACAGTAATCCTGATATCTATACCCCCGATATGGACCCGTTTGATTATGAACGTTATTGCGCAAAGCTGCTTAAAAAAGCGGGGTGGGATGCAATCGTCACATCGGAATGTGGAGATCAGGGAGCAGATATTGTTGCGACAAAAAAAGGCCTGCGTCTGATCCTGCAGTGCAAGCTTTATTCAAGGGCTGTCGGGAATGATGCCGTGCAGCAGGTGGCTGCTGCCAGACACCATTATGCAGGACGTTTTGCAGCCGTTGTTTCAAATGCCCCTTACACAATTCCCGCGCAGCAACTGGCAAAAACAAACAAGATATTTCTTCTGCACCATGATGAGCTGCAAGATTTTGTCAGACGTCTGGAAAATTTTACATCTGCCCGCGTGAGAGGGTAACAGGCCGCACGCTGCACGTTATCCTGCCTCTGCCTCTGCCTCTTTTTTGAAGAATGGGTTGTGCTTGCTCAACGGGCTCCGTGAACGAAGGGCGTGGCTCCCGTTCTCCGGTACACATGCTTAGGGGCGGGGTGTTGATGGGTGCGTTTGATCTCAGCTTCTTTGTGCATTCTATCCGATGATAGGGAAGTCTCTCATCGGTGGCCCTTTCTTGAAAGCTTGCCTCGCCTCAGATCGAACCCTGTCTTGTGATCTGATGCTGCAAAAGCGATGATGAGTGACCCACTGCATGCTGAAGACGGTCTTCAGCAGTGTGGAGACGCTGCGCAACGTGCTCGCAGCCGGAGCTTGGGTGTGGGTGCTCTTTTGTCCGACAACGGACAGGATCGGCCGATTAAAAGAAAAATTACATTTTGTTCTCTTCGTCTTCGTTCTCCTGCCTGAGCGAGAAAAGGCGGGAAGAATTTCTCTTTTAATACAGTGAATTATAAAGATAATACGCGGGAAACTGCGAAACGTGACGTTGTGTTGGCGTGCAATGATACAACGCACTCTCTAGGTAAAAAATGAAGAGAATATGTCGATAGGATGGTATTGGTTGGAAATATCAATTTATAATGATAAAAAGACAGATAATGTATATTTTTTAATCCAAAAGGGAGGGCAAGAATGGAAAAAATAATATCTCTTTTTGCGGATTTTGGTGTTTTTGTTCTCTTTCCGTGGGTTTTGTGGCGTGTAACGCGCAGAGTATTACCAATAGTTGTTTTGCCAATACTTTTGGGTATTCTGCTGGCAGTTTGGCATGCGCCTGTTGAGCAGTGGGGAATTCCTTCTGTTTATGGGGACGATATCGGCTGGGTAGCCGTGCTTGTGCTGGCATTTACGGCCGGGCTGGAAATGTGGGTGGACCCAAACCACGGCAAAGGAGCGGAAGAGGCCATTCCTTCGCCCTCTTTGGGGCGGCTGCTTGGCGGTGCCGTCGTAGCGCTGGGAGGGCCGTTTCTGATCGGCTCTCTGGTGGTCTATCAGTTCTTTCTGCCTCTTCACGGCTGGGCGGCGCCGCAGGTCTCTCCCTTGATGGGGGCTGTTTCCCTGGGGCTGTGTATTGCTGTCAGCGCGCTGCCGGTGCTGATAGGCATTGTGCGTGAGCTTGAACCCGTGCACCGCGCAGTGGGGCAGTTGGCCCTGAAACTGGCGGTGGTGGATGATGCCGCCCTCTGGATCGGGTTGGCCATTCTGCAGTTCATGGCCAAAGGACCTTCCGCGCTGCATGGCTGGTCCTGGCTGGAATTTCTGGCGGTGTTTCTGCTGGTTGGGCTGGCTTCTGCCGGCGGCTGGGCGGCCCGGCATTTCCGGCATCCCCCCCTTATTGTGATCTGGGCCGCAGTGCCTGTTTATCTGGCTGCCGGATCATGGGCCAGCAAGCAGCTTGGTTTGCATGAACTGATTGGGGCTTACTTTGCCGGGGCTATCATGCCGCCAAGCTGGGTGCGTCGCCTGCCGGTGGAGGAGGTTGGCACCTTTGCCCTTATCTGGCTTGCTCCCATGTTCTTTGGCCATAGTGGCCTGAAAATTGATGGCGATGCCCTGACATGGCCTTCTCTGGCGGCTTCTCTGGCGCTGGTGGCGGTCTCCATTGTGACCAAGATGGGAGCAGTCTATCTTTTCCCTCCCGCTTCCGGTCTCACATCGCGCCAGCGGCTGAGTGTGGGGGCGTTGTTGCAATGTAAGGGGCTGATGGAAATTGTGGCCGCGACCATTCTTCACGCGCAAGGTATGATCTCGGAGTTCGCCTTTGCTGCTCTGATGGTGCTGGCGGTTATTTCCACCTCTCTTACAGGCCCTCTGTTCCGGCTGTTTTCCGGCAAGTCAGCAGAGCAAGCGTAAAAGCAGAAGAGGCTATGCAGCCTCTTCATCAGGCAAGGCAGGAAGATCGGGCAGGAAGGTTTTCTACCCTCTTATAATTGGGCTGCCCTCGTTATCGCTGGTTTGATTGCTGGCTTGCGGACCGTCTTGCCTGAGCAGATATGTCTGACGCAGAGAGTTCAAAAACAAAAAAGAGAGCCCCATGGGAGGCTCTCTTTTTTTGTCTCAAAGGAGAATGTGTCGGTCAGGCCAGTTCAACCAGAACCTGTTCAATCACATCCAGCCCTTCGTCCACCAGCGCATCGGAAGCGGTGAGCGGGGTGAGAATACGAATGGTGGCGCCCTTTACACCACAGGAGAGCAGGATCAGCCCTTTTTCGCAGGCTTTGGCACAGACTTTGCTGGCAAAGCCTGCGCGCTGTTCTTCTCCAGCATGGTTTTCAAGAATATCAAACGCAATCATGGCGCCCAGTCCGCGTGCGGTGCTGACGGGGAGAATGTCCTTGCGTTTATGCCAGCCATTGATCCGTGCCTTCAGGCGTTCGCCCATGGTGTTTGCACGGTCAATCAGCTTTTCTTCTTCAATAACATCCAGCACGGCCAGCGCTGCGGCACAGGCCAGCGGTGCCCCGGCATAGGTGCCGCCCAGGCCCCCCGGCGGCACGGAATCCATCAGGTCTGCCCGTCCGATCACACCGGAAATGGGAAAGCCGCCGCCCAGAGACTTGGCGACAGACACCAGATCAGGTTCAACGCCGGAGTGCTCAATGCCAAACATTTTGCCGGTGCGGGCAAAACCGGTCTGCACTTCATCCGCAATCAGCTTGATACCGTGTTCATCGCAGAGGCTGCGGAGATGCTTCAGCAGGGCAGGCGGCGCGATGCGGAAGCCACCTTCACCCTGCACGGGTTCAATAATAATGGCGGCAACCTGCTCCGGCCCAATGTCTGACGCAAACAGGAAGTGCAGCATTTTCAGGCTGTCTTCTACTGTTACGTCTCCATCAGGGAAGGGGAGGTGATAAACCTGTCCCGGCAAGGTGCCAAACGGTGCTTTGTAGGGAAGAACCTTGCCTGTCATGGCGGAGGCCAGCAGCGTGCGGCCATGGAACCCGCCACAGAACGCAATCACCCCGTTGCGGCCGGTGGCGGCGCGCGCAATTTTAACGGCATTTTCCGTCGCTTCCCCGCCGGTGGAGAAGAAAATGGTCTTGGCCGGGCCAGAAAAAGGCGCAAGGGCGTTCAGTTTTTCGGCCAGTTCGATGTAGGTTTCGTAGGCTGAAACCTGAAACGCCGTATGAGTGAAACGCTCTAGCTGAGCCTTGGCCGCAGCCAATACCTTGGGGTGACGATGGCCCACATTCAGCACCGCAATTCCGCCTGCGAAATCAATGTAGCGGTGGCCTTCCACATCCCACAGTTCAGCGTTTTCAGCGCGATCTGCAAACACAGGTGTAGCTGTGGCAACACCACGCGGCACGGCATTGGCGCGGCGGGTGAGAAGGTCCTTGTTGGTGGTGCTCATGCCAAAGGGGCTCCTTATGGGGGCAAAAAAGAGAGATACCGGGAATAAGCCCAGTGTGGTCACCTCTGGTTCGTAAGCGACTTTCAGGGACAGGAGGAGGCGATTTTTTCTCGCACCTATGGTGATGAATGCACACCACTTTATGCCTATTTCATAAGGCAACGGCTCTTTGCGGGTCGGTTCGGTATGAAATCGTCACCTGTCAGGAGGGGGTGTGGACGCTCTGAATAGCCACCTGCTCCAGCAGCCAGGCGCGAAAAATGGAAAGGGACTGCTTCTCCCAAGCGCGATCAGAAGCGCGCAGAACGTAAGATCCCAAAGGTGTTTCCTGTAGCGGTTCGCGCGTGGGGGTGATGCGTACCAGTCGGCCTGTTTCCAGATCATCCCCCAGTAGAAACGCGTTGCCCAGTGCTATGCCTTCTCCGGCGCGGGCGGCGGCAAGCGTGATATGTGCCTGCCACAAACGGCCCGCACTCGGAACATGAGAGATAGTCACGTTGTGGGCGTTGAACCACAAACGCCATTCCGCATCATCCTCTTCCTGCAACAGCGGCGCGTGTAACAGATCAATCAGTCGGGTGGGCTGGCCCCCCATGGCGGCCACACAGGCAGGTGACGCCACGGGAAAAACGGGGGGGCGTGCAAAGGCAACACTGCGCAGGGTACGCAGTGCGGCAGATGGCGCATCATCCCGCGCATAGAAAATATCGGCATGACTATCGGTTTCTATGCCGTTGCCATGAAACGTCGTGTTGGCGTCAACCGGGCGCAGCAACAGATCAATGTGGGGGTGATTCCGCCTGAACGCGGCCAAACGGGGCACCAGCCAATGGTAAGCGAAGCCGTGCACGCAGGTTATGGTCAGGTGCGGTGTTTGCTGACGGATATCGGCAGTGGCACGCGCCAGTCCTTCCAGCAGCGGGGCAATCTGGCTGTAATAAGTGTGCCCTGCCAGGGTCAGCTTGCCTGTGGCACGGTCCCGCAGCGTGATGCCGAGCATCTGTTCCAGATCCCGCATATGGCGGCTAACAGCCGCATGGTCCACATGCAGTTCTGCCGCGGCGCGGCGTATTCCCCCGGTGCGGGCAAAGGCGGCAAAGGCATTCAGGGCTGCCAGAGGGGGAATGCGGTATCGCTGGTCCATCACGCGCTTATCATCACTGGAAGGGCTTTGTTCTTGGGATGAAAAGCAGCCGGAAGCAAGCGTCAGGAAGCAGCAGGTCCCGCGCCGCCAATGGGTGCTTGCACAGGGCGAATCGTCAGATTTGTCGGAAAAACAAGCGCGTGTTTTATGGCTCAGCGCTAACAAAGCGGCCTACGAAAAAGCCGGAAATGGCAGAAAACTGCGTTTTTTCATCATAAAAGCGTGATGGATCAAGAAGTGATCTTTTGATTAAAAAATAGGCATATCGGCTAGGGCGGAAGGGGAGTCTTTCCCGAGCCTGCATCTTTTTTAAACTACATATTTTCATGGTGTATAGCTATTTGATACGAAATAAATGCCATTTGGTTACTTTAAAAACAGCGTAGAATTTAAGTATTCAGTATGCGTTTTTTCGATATCTGGCAGCTTCTACTTTTCTGTTGTCGCGCCGGGGGGAAGTGTGGTTGTAGCCCTTCACCGAAGTAAATCGAAGGATATCAAATAATGTCTATGCAAATTGTGAATGAAATGGTTGCCGCTGTTGTGAACTTCGCTACGGTTGCCCCCATGCTTGCTTTTCTGCCGATTGTCGCCACGCTGATGGTTGCGACCGCCGTGTCAGACCGCGTTGCCTGAGTTGGGTTTTCCCGCTTAGCCAAATGCACCGCCCGCCTGCCATATGGCAGTGCAGGGGTGCCCGGACCGTCATTCCTGTGAGAATGACGCCAGTCCGGTGCCGGTTTTGCCGCCTTTAGGGCGGTTTTTTTATGTCTGCCACCCTTCAGGCAGCGTTTAAGTGGCTTTTATCAGTCTGCGTTCCGGGTAAAACAGGGCCAGCGCGCTACAGTGCTGTGTGATGACCAACCGGAAAAACCATGACGGACCTTTTTGATGCCCATCATGTGGGAGAATCCCGCCCACTGACTTTGTCTGATGATGTTGTCAGCACGGCAACCTACGGGGGGCCGGACCGCTGCTACCGTTATCAGTTGAAACGGGTGTGGGATGCCAGCCGTCCCGCTGTCATGTGGCTGATGATGAACCCTTCCGTTGCGACCGAATATGGAGATGACCGTACGGTGGCCAAGTGTCAGCGTTATGCGCGGGCATGGGGGTACGGCAGCATTCTGGTGGGCAATACCTTTGCCTATCGTTGCACGGATCAGAAACGTCTGCTTGAAACGCCAGACCCGGTTGGCCCGGAGAATGACGCCGCTTTGCTGGCCATGGCGCGTGAGGCTGATTTGGTGATTGCGGCTTATGGCTCCCCCCACCTCAAAGCATTGTGGGAGCGGGGGCCAGAAGTGGTGCGCATGCTTCAGCAGCACGGCATACCCGTCTATGCCATGCGGGTAGGGGCCAATGGGCGCCCCTGTCATCCTCTTTATCTGCCTGCCGCCCTCAAGCCGGTTCTGCTGCCCAAAACCTGAGCCTCGCATCCTCTGTGAGGGAAGCACTGAAGCCTGCTTCACGTCGCTTTTTTCTGAGAAGTGTACTGTTCTGAAGGCAGGCTTGTCCCTACCGGGAGTTGACGGATGATCAGCTTCAGTATCCGATCACGATTGTAAAGCTGTGTCCTCTGTTCTGGCGGTAGGATGCGGTGATGAGTAACGGGAGGGGAGTCCTCCCGCAGCAGGAAGGATCGGCATGACAGACGCTGCACATGAGCAGAAAACAGGAAGCGCACAGGCCTATGCCCCCGGCAGTGCGCAGTTGGAAACCATGCTGGACCGTCTGGGTGAAGTTGCGGTGCGTACCGGGCTGAATGTCGCCCCCGGCCAGCAGGTGATTATTACGGCACCGCTTGAAGCCGTTCCGCTGGTGCGGCGGGTGACCGAGCATGCCTACAAAGCCGGGGCGTCTCTGGTCACAACATTCTATTCAGATGCCGAAGCCACGCTGGCCCGTTACCGTTATGCACAGGACGAGACATTTGATACCGCGGCGGAGTGGCTGGCCAAAGGGATGACGGAAGGCTTTCGCGCAGGTGCAGCGCGTATGGCCATTACCGGGTCAGACCCTGCTCTGTTGGCCGGGCAGAACCCGGAGCGGATTTCCCGCGCCAGCCGTGCGGCGTCCCGCGCCAATAAACCCGCCATGGAAATTATCACCAATTTCGATGTGAACTGGAATATTGTCGCCACGGTCACACCCGCATGGGCCAAGCTTGTGTTTCCCGGTCTGCCGGAAGACGAGGCCGTTGCGCGTTTGTGGCAGGCTATTTTTGAATCATCCCGTCTGACAGGCGCAGATCCGGTAGCGGATTGGGCTGAGCATAACGCCACCCTGCATCGGCGCGCGGCGTTCCTGAATGATGCCCGCTACGCTGCCCTCCATTTTACCGGTCCGGGAACGGATCTGACCGTTGGGCTGGCCGATGGGCATGATTGGGCTGGTGGGTCTGAAAAAGCCGGAAATGGCGTGATCTGCAACCCGAATATCCCCACGGAAGAAGTGTTCACCACGCCCCACCGCTTAAAGGTGGATGGATATGTGGCCAGCACCAAACCGCTTTCCTATCAGGGCACTCTGATTGACCAGATCAAGGTGCGGTTTGAAGGTGGTAAGATTGTGGAGATGAACGCTGCCAAGGGCGAAGATGTTCTGGCCCGTGTGTTGGATACGGATGAAGGCGCACGCAGGCTGGGTGAGGTGGCTTTGGTGCCGCATTCGTCCCCCATTTCACGCAGTGGTATTCTGTTTCAGAACACGCTGTTTGATGAAAACGCTGCCAGCCATATCGCGCTTGGGCAGGCTTACACCAAATGCATGCGCGATACTGCCGGGCAGGATGAAGCCGCTCTGGCCGCACGTGGCGCCAACAGCAGCATGATTCACATCGACTGGATGATTGGTTCAGGCGAAATTGATGTGGATGGGCTTGATGCACAGGGAGGCCGTGTGCCTCTGATGCGTAAAGGCGAATGGGTTATTTCTGCATGAGCACGGATTTGAAAAAAATGGTTACCAAAACACGGTCCCTTTTGGCGTCTGCTAAAATCATGGCACTGGCCGCATCTGCCTTTTTGGCAGTAGGGCCTGTTGCCTTGGCGCAAACCGCTCCGGCACAGGGCGGCCAGCAGCCGCCAGCCCTGACGGGGGAGCAGATGGCCACCATGCGGCATGATATGGATACCGCGCTGCATTACAAACTGGCCCCGGATGTTCTGCCGCGTCTGACAAATGCCCTGAAGGCCATTCATGCAGCCAATATTCAGCCTCCCGGCCATGTCGGGATGTCTCTGGATGAGCAGATTGCCATGGTCAGCAAAGTGCAGGGCCTCGCCCCTATTCTGAAGGCCAATGGCTTTGCGCCGCGTGATTTTGTGATGAGCCTGACATGTGTGGGTCTGACAGGCAGCCTGATGAACGTGCCGCCGGGGCAGGCAAGCAGCAAGATGCCAACACCAGAGCCTGAAAATGTCGCTCTTTTGAAGGCCAATCAGGCAGATTTGCAAAATCTGATTGGTGTTTTACGCACCGAGCAGGTGAAGCGCTAGGCCGTAACGCCTTTGATGGGATGGAAAACGGGCTGCCGCATGGTGGCCCGTTTTTTTATGGTCAGACTTTAATCTTTTCCATCTGCACGGATTTACACTGACGGAGCCAGCTAAAGCGCCTAGCTCTTTTGCTCTCCAACAAGAGCAATGACGACCGTAGCCTCTGAAATAAGATGTCTCGTATAGTCGAATGGTTACTGGGCGCGGGAGCGTAATAGCCACGCATGGTCAGAACGAAAAACCAACTGTTTTTATGGCGTGGTCTTTAAAAGAGACTCATCTCTGTGCTGATTCTTGGAAATTTTTTGAGGCTGTTTGGGAAGAGCAGGTAATGGCGGATCTGAAGGCTTGATGCGAAACGATCGAGACAAAAATCCAAGAATTTAGTTTCAAACTGGTCCGTCTAACCAACCTGACAGGCTCTTCAAATGGCGTCTTGATGCTTGAAGTTGGGAATAATGACTGCTTTTGTCATGAAAAGACAAAAATGGAAAATGTGTAAAAAATGCTTAGCGCTGCGGCTCCCTAACAATGGCGGGGTTTAGGGGGGATGGTCAGGCTGCGGAGCGTGCCTGCCATTCTGAAATCTCCAAAATCCATATCAAGATTGTCTGAAACACCGTTGGCAAAATAACGCATGCCAATTTCATAATCGGGAAGAATGGCATCCTGAGCATGGCCAAAAAAGGCGACATGCACCCGGCCTGCCGCCATGTTCTGTAGGGCCGGAAACGGTGGTGCGCTTTCAGGCTTACCCCAGTGGAACGCCGTTATGTAGGTATATTGCGCACCGTCCTCGCCCGTTCCGTCAAACAGTAATGGGGAAAAGTTGGAGGTGCCGTGTTCTGCGGCGGAGATAATGGCGGCCGTGTGCGCCATGGGGAAAAGAGTGCCCGGTGGGAGCTTAAGGGTTTTTTTGAGTGGTTTTTCATAATGCACCACACCACCAGCATTTTTGGCGTCCAGTGTCGCTTCGCCGCTAATGGTTTGCAAAATGGTGTTGTTGGATTTCTGTACGGTGCGAAAAATCAGATGCCGTCCATCCTTGCTTTCCAGCGTGGTGTAATCTGATTCCATGGCGACGGCGCCGCCACTGCGTGTTGCGCTTTGAATATCCAGATGTTGCTGGGTAGACCATGCGGTGCAGGTATCACGCACATTGTAGGTCATGGAGCCTGTGGCGGAGAGTGTGTTGCCGCCTGAGGATTCCGCAAGTGCCAGATCATAGCTGGCCCGCTGGGCAGTCAGCAGCGTTGCGGTGGTGGTGTCCTGCGTTGCTGTCTTGGGTGCCTGTGCCGCAAGCGCAGCATTGGCGGCTGTTAGTGCAGGGGCCAGAAGGCAGGCTGCCAGACTGATGTGCAGAGAAAGGGCCCTGAAACGCCGACAGCTATGTCTGGCAGGTAAAATGGAGGCAGGAACAGGCAGAGAAACGCAGAATCTGGTCATGCCTCATACAAAAGAGCATCCGGCGGGCAGACGCAACCACGCCGGATGGGGAATCTCCAGTCTCAGACTTTTTTGATGGTGGGTTTCGGTTTTGGCAGGTCCAGCGCCAGGGAGAGTTCTTTCAGCCGTTCGGGCGGTACCGTGGCGGGCGCGCCCATCATCAGGTCTTCGCCCTGCTGGTTCAGCGGGAAGAGAATAACCTCACGAATGTTGGGTTCATCTGCCAGCAGCATGACAATACGGTCTACACCCGGCGCAGACCCACCATGCGGCGGTGCGCCATAACGGAACGCATTCAGCATACCACCAAACCGGGCTTCCACTTCACTTTCCGGGTAACCGGCAATTTCAAAGGCGCGGATCATCACTTCCGGCAGATGGTTCCGGATTGCGCCAGAGGAAAGCTCAATACCATTACACACAATGTCGTACTGGTAGGCGGTGATATCCAGCGGGTCTTTGGTGTTCAGGGCTTCAAGGCCGCCCTGCGGCATGGAGAACGGGTTGTGCGAGAAATCAATCCGGCCGGTTTCCTCATTCAGTTCATACATCGGGAAATCGGTGATCCAGCAGAAGCGGAAGGCGTTCTTTTCAATCAGGTCCAACTCTTCCGCAATGCGGGTGCGCACCTGGCCAGAGAACTTGGCAACCTCATCCCCTTTGCCTGCGGCAAAGAACACGGCATCTCCAGCCTTCAGGCCCAGCTTGGTGCGGATGGCTTCAACACGGTCAGCTTCAAGATTCTTGGCAATCGGGCCTTTGCCGCCTTCTTCCGCAAACACAATATAACCTAGGCCGCCAGCACCGGCTTCGCGCGCCCAGTTGTTCAGTTTGTCAAAGAAGGCGCGGGGTTTGTCGCCAGCGCCGGGGGCCGGAATGGCGCGCACTTCGCCACCATCGGCTGCAATACGGGCAAACAGACCAAAGCCGGAATTGGCAAAGTTTTCCGTTACATCGGAAATCAGCAGCGGGTTGCGCAGGTCTGGCTTGTCAGACCCATAGACTTTCATGGCGCGGGCGTAGGGGATGCGTTCAAACGGTGCCTGGCTGACCGTGCGGCCTTTGCCAAATTCCGTGAACAGGCCGGACATCACATCTTCCAGCGTGGCGAACACTTCGTCCTGTGTGGCGAAGGCCATTTCAAAATCAAGCTGGTAGAATTCACCCGGAGAGCGATCAGCGCGGGAGGCTTCATCACGGAAGCAGGGGGCAATCTGGAAGTAGCGGTCAAACCCGGCCACCATGGCAAGCTGCTTGAACTGCTGCGGTGCCTGCGGCAGGGCGTAGAACTTGCCGGGGTGCATGCGGGCAGGCACCAGAAAGTCACGCGCGCCTTCGGGTGAGGATGCGGTCAGGATAGGGGTCTGAAGTTCAACAAAGCCCAGATCCGTCATGCGGCGGCGCATGCTCTGGATAACGCGGGCACGCAGCAGCATGTTGCTGTGCACGCTCTCACGGCGCAGATCAATGTAGCGGTACCGCAGGCGCAGATCTTCAGGATAGTTTTCATGACCGGCTACCTGAAAAGGCAGCACGGCAGCGGCGGACTGCACCACAAATTCACGGGCGCGGACTTCAATATCCCCGGTGGCCAGATCCGGGTTGCGGGTGCCTTCCTCGCGCTCCACCACATCGCCGGTGACCGTGATCACGCTTTCAACACGGGTGTTTTCAGCCAGCGCCAGTGCGGGTGCGCCTGCCGGAATAACAATCTGGGTGATGCCTGTTTCATCACGCAGGTCAATAAACAGCAGCCCGCCGTGGTCCCGTTTGCTGTGGACCCAGCCAGACAGGCGGGCTGTTGTGCCGGCATCCTTGGCGCGAAGGGCCGAGCAGCTATGGGTACGGTAAGGGTGCATTGTCTGGTCCTGAACTGTGGCCCGGCCTGCCTATCACACAGGCCCGGCGCTTTGTCTGTTATCTATATGGGCGGGAGGAAGCCGGGGAGCTGCCCAGATGTCAAGGGAAGAGGTGGATCAAGCTTGCAGACTGGCCCGGATATCAGCCGCCAGTGCCTTTACGGTTTCGGGTTTTGCATCCCACCCGAACAGGAAGCGGGCTACTCCGCCAAACATGGTATAGAATCGCCAGCCCTTTACGCGTAGCGTGTTCATGCTTTGCTCGGGCAGCAGCAGAAACACACCGTTGCTTTGTACGGGCCATGCAAGGTCAAGGCCAGTCGCGCCTGCCAGTTCTGTGGCAAACAGGCGGGCGCAGGCATTGCCATGTCTGGCATTTTCCAGCCACGCACCGCTCTTGATCATGCTCAGCCATGGAGCCGTGATAAAGCGCATTTTGGAGGCAATCTGTCCGCCCTGCTTGGCACGCTCCGCAAAGCCGCGAGACAGCTTGCGATTGAAAAATACCACTGCGTCTCCCACAGCCATGCCGTTTTTGGTGCCGCCAAAGCTCAGGGCGTCCACCCCGGCCTGCCACGTTATGGCAGCGGGGGAACATCCCAGCGCGGCAACTGCGTTGGCCAGACGCGCGCCATCCATATGGAGGCTCAGCCCATGCTCGTGACAGGTGTCCGCCAGCGCACGGATTTCTTCTGGTGTGTACAGAAGTCCGTTTTCCGTGGGCTGGGTGATGGTGACCACCGCCGGGCCGGAAGCCTGCGGGCTTTGCGCCTTGCGGCAGCACAGCTTGATGGCGGCGGATGTCAGTTTGCCATCGGGGCACGGGGGCGTCATGAGTTTGCTGCCGCCCGTAAAAAATTCCGGCGCCCCCCGTTCGGATGTATCGGCATGGGCAATGTCGGTCGCGATGATGCTGCAATAAGGCGGACACAGGGTCGCCAGAGCCAGCGCGTTGGCCGCTGTGCCGTTGAAGACAAAGAAAACAGCGGCATCCGTGTCAAACAGGGTGCGGATGGCATCTTCAGCCAGCCGAGTCCATGGATCATCACCATAAGCCGGGGCCGAGCCTGCGGCAGAGGCTCGAACAATGGCGTCAAGTGCTTGCGGGCAGATGCCGGAATAATTGTCACTGGCGAACTGCTGGGGAGGAGTCTCAGGCATGGGCGGCATTCCTGCGCTGGCGGGGCATGTGACACAGAGCTGCATGGCGGCAGCCTGTGTTCTGGCTTGCATGGGGCAGGGGGTGGCGTCAATCTGGCCTGGCGCAAGGGAAGCATTGCTTTCAGGGCAGATTTCCGCTAAGGGCACCGCACCGTGCAGGCACCCCTGGAGGCCTGCACGTTCTGGTTTCTAGGAGAGTACACCGTGTCAAAGATTACATCCATCGAAGCTTCTGCGCGCGCGAAGGCTGGTAAGGGGGCAGCGCGTGCGACGAGGCGTGCCGGTCTGGTGCCTGGCGTGATTTATGGTGGCAAGAAAGAGCCCGCTCTTATTGCCCTCGACCCCCGCATCGTGATCAAGGGTATTCAGGCTTCTGGCTGGCGTTCCCGCGTTTACGAAATCAAGATTGAAGGCGGTGCGACCGAACGCGCCCTGATTCGTGACATTCAGCTGCACCCGGTAAAAGATACGCCGGAACATGTTGACTTCATGCGTCTGGCTGCTGGTCAGCGCGTGACGGTTGAAGTGTCCGTTCACTTCTCTGGCGAAGAAAAATCTCCGGGCATCAAGCGCGGCGGTGTGCTGAACATTGTGCGTCACACGGTTGAAGTTGAAGCCGATGCAGAACACATCCCTGAATTCTTCAGTGTTGATCTGTCCACGCTCGACATCAACGACAACGTGCGTTGGGAAGACCTGAAGGGCACGGAAAACGTGACCCCGCTGGTGCACGTGCCCAACTTTGTGATCGCCACCGTTGCGGCACCGAGTGTTGATGCAGCGGATGACGCTGAAGAAAGCACGGAAGAAGCCGCTTCCTGATAGCAGTCATTCTGTTACGGAGTGATGGCGCGGGGGTACGTGCACAGCGCATGTGCCCCCGTTTTACTTGCAAGATACAGGACCAGTGATGTTGCTCTGGGCCGGGCTCGGCAATCCTGAGCCTTCCATGCGCCGACACAGGCATAATGTCGGGTTTATGGCGGTTGACGCCATTGCAGAGCGCTACGGCTTTTCCCCCTGGCGCAATCGGTTCAAAGGTGAGGTGGCGGAAGGCCGCGTTGGTAATCAGCGTGTGCTGTTGCTGCGCCCCATGACGTACATGAACCTTTCCGGCACCAGCGTGCAGGAAGCCGCCGCTTTCTATAAAATTGCGCCCGATCAGATTACCGCCTTCCATGATGAACTGGACCTTGCCGCGGGCAAGGTGAGGGTGAAACGGGGTGGCGGGGCCGCAGGGCATAATGGTTTGCGCTCCATGGACAAAATGCTCGGCACGCCGGATTACTGGCGGGTGCGCATTGGCATCGGGCATCCGGGCGCCAAGGAGCGTGTGCATGGATGGGTGCTGGGTAATTTCACGGAGTCTGACCGGCAGGACTGGCTTGAGCCGCTGCTGGATAAAATGGCGGCCGCCGCGCCGCTGCTGGCGGATGGCCAGCCGGAAAAATTCATGACGCAAGTTGCGTTGCCAGAAGGGAGTAAGGGCTGATGGGGTTTAACTGCGGTATTGTCGGTCTGCCCAATGTGGGTAAGTCCACCCTGTTCAATGCGTTGACTGCAACGGCATCGGCTCAGGCAGCCAATTACCCCTTCTGCACCATCGAGCCCAACGTGGGCCGTGTGGCCGTGCCTGACCCCCGACTGGATAAGCTGGCGGAAATTGGCAAATCGCAGAAGACCGTACCCACCAGCCTTGAATTTGTGGATATTGCCGGTCTGGTGCGTGGTGCCTCCCGCGGGGAAGGACTGGGCAACCAGTTCCTGGCCAACATTCGCGAGGTGGATGCCATCATCCACGTGCTGCGGTGCTTTGAAGATGATGACATCACGCACGTTGAAGGCGGGGTGGACCCCGTGCGTGATGCGGAAATCATCGAAACGGAACTGATGCTGGCGGACCTGGAATCGCTTGAAAAGCGGCTGCCTGCTCTTCAGAAACGCGCCAAGAACCGTGATGCTGAAGCCACAGCCCAGATTGCCGTGGCGGAACCGTTGATCGAGGCGTTGAAGGAAGGTCGCCCCGCCCGCACAGCCATTCCCGAAGGGCAGGAAGAAGCCGTTCGTCGCCTGCAGCTTATGACGTCCAAGCCCGTCCTGTACGTGTGCAATGTGGATGAAGACTCGGCGTCTACGGGCAACGCGTTCTCACAGGCGGTCAAGGCTAAAGCCGAAGCGGAAGGCGCTGCGGTTGTGGTAGTGTCTGCTGCTATTGAAGCCGAAGTCAGCCAGCTTGCAGATGATGAACGCCGTGAATTTCTGGAAGGCCTCGGCCTGAAGGATAGCGGGCTGGACCGCGTGATTGCTGCCGGGTACGGCCTTCTGGGGCTGCGCACCTACTTTACGGTTGGCCCTAAGGAAACACGGGCATGGACCATTACCGCAGGCACAAAAGCACCGCAGGCAGCCGCCGTCATTCACAATGATTTTGAACGCGGCTTCATTGCCTGTGAAACAGTCGCGTACAATGATTACGTTCAGTATGGTGGGGAAGCTGGCGCAAAAGAAGCTGGCCGCCTGCGTATTGAAGGGCGTGATTACGTTGTGCAGGACGGTGATGTTCTGCTGTTCCGCTTCAACGTGTGATCCGGTAACGTTAAGCGGCTGAGACTAACACTGGAATGGGGATGAAGGACGCCATGAAGGCGCATGAAGACGGAGAACAGAGTGTGATAACGCAGACCGTGGCCGCGTCTGCGCCGGGACCAATGACGGTTCTGGCCAAGCGGGCCCGGCTGGCAGCACGCACTCTGGCCACCACCCCGTCTTCCGCGCGGGACCGGGCGTTGTGGGCCGCCGCTGCGGCCCTGCGTGAGGCATCAGCCACCATTCTGGAAGCTAATGCCCGCGATCTGGAAGCATCAACGGCCAATGATGCCTTTCGGGATCGGCTGACACTGACGCCGGAGCGCGTGGAAGCCATGGCGCGCGGGTTGGAGGATATGGCTGATCTGCCTGATCCGGTTGGTCGTGTTCTGGAAGAATGGACACGCCCCAATGGCCTGCGCATTCGTCGCGTGGCCACACCTGTTGGTGTGATTGGCGTGATCTATGAAAGCCGCCCCAACGTAGGGGCAGATGCGGCTGGTCTGTGCATCAAATCCGGTAATGCGGTGTTGTTGCGTGGTGGTTCGGAAAGTCTGCACAGTGCGCGGGCTATTCATGCCGCCATGCAGGCTGGCCTGCGGGCAGCCGATCTTCCCGAAGATGCCGTGCAGATTGCCCCCGATGCGGACCGTGCCCATGTGGCTGAGATGCTGGGTGCAGCCGGGCTGGTTGATCTGCTGATTCCGCGTGGTGGTCGGTCTCTGGTGGAACGTGTGCAGAAAGATGCCCGCGTGCCCGTGCTGGCCCACGCAGAAGGCCTCTGCCACACCTACATTCATTCTGCAGCAGACCCCAGCATGGCGCGGCGGATTATCCTGAATGCAAAAATGCGGCGGGTTGGTATCTGTGGGGCGACGGAAACCCTGCTGATTGATGCGGCCATTGCCCCCGGCCTGCTACCGCTGATTGTGGCTGATCTGGCTGAGTTTGGCTGTGGCTTCAAGGCCGACGCTGCTGCGCGTGAGATTGTGCCGGATCTGCCTGCCGCGACCGAGAAGGATTTCGGGACCGAATGGCTGGACGCCATGTTGAATATTGCCGTGGTGGACGGCGTGGATGAAGCGCTGGACCATATTGCCCGCTATGGCTCCTCTCACACGGAAGCCATTGTCACGTCTGATGAAGCAGTAGCGAACCGCTTCATGAATGGCACGGACAGCGCGGTTGTGATGTGGAATGCCTCCACCCAGTTCTGTGATGGCGGGGAATTTGGGTTTGGCGCTGAAATCGGCATTGCCACAGGTCGCTTCCATGCACGTGGTCCGGTGGGTGTGGAGCAACTGACCACCTTCCGGTACGAAGTGCTCGGCACAGGACAGGTTCGGACCTGATCTGGGTGGGCGGCCAGGACGCTATTCCAACTGCGGGGGACTTGCGGCGCGCGCGTATCGGGTTGCTGGGAGGCTCCTTCAATCCGGCGCATGAAGGGCATCTGGCCATTGCCCGTCGGGCGTTGCGGGCGCTGCGGCTGGATCAGGTGTGGTTTATGGTCTCGCCCGGCAATCCTTTGAAGGCAACGTCCGGTATGGCGCCGTTTGTTCAGCGGCTTCAGTCGGTCGCGCGGCTGGTGGATGGCCATAAGCTGGTGGCAACGGACATAGAAGCCCGACTCGGCACGCGCTATACGGTTGATACCATCCGCAAATTGCAGATGCGTTTCCCCCATGCGCGGTTTGTGTGGCTGACCGGGGCAGATGGTCTGGCCTCCCTGCCGCGTTGGAAAGGCTGGCGGCAACTGGTGCGGTGTGTGCCTCTGGCCGTTATGCCCAGACCGGGGCAGAATAATCGCGCCTTGCATGGGGCAGCGGGGCATTATATGGCGCACTGGCGCATACCGGCCCGCCGCGCAGCATTGCTTGCTGATCTCCCCCCCCCAGTATGGACTTTTCTTCCGGGGCGACAAAACGGTATATCTGCAACATCAATTCGTCAGAATGGTGGATTTGGGAGCTCTGTCGGCTCTCTCGTCCCGTCTGGCAGGTCACACTCAGGAGAACGATCATAACCACCAATCCCCCCGCCGAGAAACCGAAACGCACACGGTCTTCCACGGCAACCGCCAAAGCCGCTGCCGCCAAGGCGCCGTCCGCCAGCCCGGTTGTGGCTGGTGCTGCTACAAGCACGGGCTCTGTCCGCAAGAAAGCCGCGGCCTCCGGCCCTAAGGGCAAGGTCAAGCGTGAGCCCGTTTCCCCCGACGTTCTGGCGCAATCTCTCACCATCATCACCACCAGTCTGGATGATGATAAGGCCGAAAACATTGTGGTCATCGATCTTGCCGGTCGGGCCTCATTTGCGGACAAGATGGTGATTGCTACCGGTCTGGCTGATCGTCAGATTGCCGCCATGGCGCAGCATATCGAACGCAAGCTCAAGGAAATCGGCATCAAGCGTGTGCTGATCGAAGGGGCTAACGGATCAGACTGGGTGTTGCTGGATACGGGCGACATCATTGTGCATCTGTTCAAGCCAGAAGCACGCGAACTCTACGGTCTGGAAAAAATGTGGGGCGCGGAGCTGGATGACGGCAACGCAGAGGCTGTTCCCACAGCCTGAGTCTGTTTTCTGTGACGTGTGACCAGATGTTTCCGGCTTTGTTTTTTCATGCGCCTGATGCCCAACCAACCTTGGGGAGCACTCCATGAGGCTTGTTGCGGTTGGGCGCATGAAGGACAAGGCCGAACTGGCGCTTGTGGAGCGTTACCTCAAGCGCTTGCGCCCCCGGCTGGATATTGTGGAACTGGCTGACGGGCGCGGCAGCCCTGATGAAATCAAACGCCGGGAAGCACAGGCTATTCTTGCGGCGTGTCCTCCTCAGGCATTTCTCATCGTTCTTGATGAAGCCGGACGCTCCTTCAGCAGTCCGGGTTTTTCAGAAGCAATGGCGGAGTGGTCTGCTCTTGGCCGCTCGTTATGCTTCGTCATTGGCGGTGCTGAGGGGCTGGATGCCGCTGTTATTGAACGCTCTGATGCAAAACTGTCTTTTGGCACACTGACATGGCCGCACATGCTGGTACGGATCATGCTGGTGGAGCAGATCTACCGTGCGCAGGCTATTGCTGCAGGGCATCCCTATCATCGTTCCGGACGCCCCTGATCCTGCCTTCCGTTTTCATGATGAAACTATGCGGCCAGGCGCGGGCATAGCGGCTTTGTGATCGCCCCCCTGCCGGGCGAAGAAGACATCTTATAGGGATAAAACCTCCTTTCACATGAAGATGGAAAAGCGCGATGCCAGCAGAGGTTCTTTATTCTCCTGAGCATGTTCGCGCTCTGATCAGCCAGAATGATGCGTTGCTGATTGACGTGCGGGCAGAAGAAGATTTTGCCAAGGAGCATATTCCGGGTGCAGTCAATATGCCGGATATTTTCACCTATCTGGCAGAAACATCTGAGGAAGGGCTCAGCAAGCTTCAGCAGACATTTTCCACTCTGTTTGCAGATTACGGGCTGGATGGCAGCAAAAAGGCCATAGTGTATGAAGATGCGCTTCATACCCGCTACGGCGCATCATGCCGTGGATACTGGATTCTCAGTTATCTGGGTTATCCGCAGGTTGGTATTCTGGATGGCGGGTTGCAGGCATGGCGTGCGCAGGGAGGATCTCTGACGGCGGAGCGTACGGTTATTACTCCCTCCCAATTCCCCCTGAAGGTCAACACGGCCTTGATGGCAACACGGAAAGACGTATTTGCCGCTCTGGAAAACCCTGGCATCAAACTGCTGGATAACCGTGACAAAGTGGAATGGCTGGGCGAAAGTTCTTCCCCTTACGGCGTGGATTTTGCCCCGCGCAAAGGCCGTATTCCCGGTGCGGTCTGGATAGAATGGTACGATTTTATGCGCGTGGATGCAGAGCAGTCGGCTTTCAGGTCTGCCGAGGACATTCGTGCACTGGCGGCATCGCGGAATCTGTTCCCTGAAGATGATATTATCATCTATTGTTTCAAAGGAGCACGCGCAGCCAATACTTATGTGGCGCTGGCGTCTGCGGGTTTCCAGAAACTGCGCATTTACATGGGGTCCTGGAATGAATGGTCCCGCGATGAAAGCATGCCGATAGAGGACGGTCTGCCGCGCGCTTCCGTGCCGTATCACCGTCAATAAGAGGCTGCTTGTTAAAAAGTATGCCAAGTTGGTCTGCCGAGGCTTTGGGGGCTGAATGATCTGGGTGTCGGCCGGATGGCACCGCATTGTGCCGCTAGGCCAATCCGCCTTTTGTCTCAAAAATCCTTCGCCGTCCCGCAACGGCTGACTTTTAACGCGTAATCGGAAAAACAGTGAGAACCTGTCAGATCACTCTGGCAGGTTGAAAATTGTTTTGAGGCAGCACGTCCTGATCTGCTGAAGCAGGTCGTTTAAGCCCCGATTTCGGTAACAGGCGGAATGGGTGATGCTCCGTGTTTTAGAAACCGGAAGCGGGAAACTGTGCTTCCGGGCTCATTTTTTCCCATTCTCGGCAAGTTGTGCGCAGAATTTTTACAAAACGGCTGACAATAGGCATGTTCTGGCCAGACCGAATGGCGACGGCAAGGGTGGCCCGTGGTGCGGGTTCGCTGATGGTATGGAACGTGACCCCGCCCGCATGAATCTGGCACAGGGAACGCGGCACAACTGAAACGCCCATCCCTGCGGCAACCAGCGGAACCGTGCCGGCAATCTGCGGTGCCTGCTGCCCAAGGATGGGTGTTACCCCGGCCAACTGATAGGCCGAAAGAATAGCATCATGAAAACCGGGGCCTAGTTCACGGGGAAAGATGATCAAAGGATCATCCGCCACCATATCCAGACTGATAACAGGCTCTTCTGTCAGCCGATGACCACGGGGCAGGGCGATAACGGTCGGTTCATCCAGCAGATGCGAAACGGAAAGGCGCGCGGGATCAGGCACGGGTGGGCGAACAATGGCAATATCCGTACTGGACTCGTGCAGTGCGGCACACAGGGCCGGTGTATTGCTTTCTTCCAGAGAGAGGGTGACATCCGGGGCAATATCCCGAAAAGATCTGATGGCAAGAGGGATAACCGGAAGAAGCGGTACTGCTCCCGCCAGCCCGAGCCGGATGTGCCCGACTTCCCCGCGGGCGAGTCCTTCGGCTGTGACCTGAAACTGGTGTTGCAATTCCAGAATGGCGCGTGCGCGCGGAATCAGGGTTGCGCCAATTTCCGTCAGTTTTACACCGCGTGTCTGCCGTTCAAACAGTTTTACGCCCAATTTCTGTTCAAACTGGCGGATTTGCTGACTTAATGGGGGCTGTTCCATACCCAGTTCTTCAGCAGCACGGGTAATACTGCCAAGATCAGCTACTGTTACAAAGTAACGCAAGTGTCGGATGTTCATGTCGCATATATAATATGTATGGATAATGGGCTCAATATATATTGGAACACTTGGTTGGCTTGTTATAACTTTTTCTCACAAATCTTAATCAGCAAGAGTGTGAGACGGTGCGAAGCATGAAAAACAGCCCGGTGACCGACATGGATGTCCGGTCTTCCGCCTTGGGAAATGGTGTCAGCAAAAAGCCCGTGGCAAACCGCCTGTATCAGACCTCCACCATGGCAGCGTTGCTGGATGCTGTTTATGATGGCGAAACCACTCTGGATGAACTGCTTCAGTACGGTAATTTCGGGCTGGGGACGTTCAACGCGCTTGATGGCGAAATGATTGTCACGGAAGGGGTGGTGCGCCAGTTCCGGGCAGAAGGGCTGGCTGCGGAAGTGCCTGGTTCTTTGAAAACACCCTTTGCCTGCGTCACCTATTTCGAACCGGAAAAAACGTTCAACATTGATCGTCCGCAGACCAAGGAAAGTTTTGAAGGCCTGGTGGACAGTCTGGTCGGGAACCCCAACCTGTTTGCCGCCGTGCGTTTTACCGGTGAGTTTGAGCGGGTGGATACCCGGACGGTCTTCTGCCAGTGCAAGCCATACCCGCATATGCTTGAAGTGGTGAAGAAACAGCCGACCCTCACCATGGAATCTGTAACCGGCACCATGATCGGTTTCCGCACGCCTGTTTACATGCAGGGTGTGAACGTTGCTGGTTATCACTTGCATTTTCTGACGGAAGATCAGAAACGTGGTGGGCATGTTACCGAATATCGGCTGGTGCGTGGGCAACTTGAAGTTGCCACGATCTCCGACCTTGAAATCAAGCTGCCTCGCACCGAACAGTTTGCTCAGGCCAATCTGAATCCTGAGCACCTGAGCGAAGCCATTCGGATTGCTGAAGGCGGCTAACTTCCTTTTCTAACCACCGGAATCTGCAAAACAGCAAGTTCTGGTGGTTATTCTTTCAGGATCTTACAGTCATGACGAAAAAATCTGATCACGCTGCACAATGCGGCGCGGAGCTTATTGTCCAAAATCTGGTGGCCCACGGCATTACGCATGTCTTTGGTATTCCAGGGGCCAAGGTTGACCGCCTGTTTGATGCGCTGGTCGATTCCCCCATTACTACGGTGGTCACCCGGCATGAACAGAACGCTGCTTTCATTGCAGGTGGTCTGGGGCGTTTGACGGGCAAGGCTGGTGTGGCAATTGCAACATCCGGTCCGGGTGCTTCAAATTTTGTAACCGGCCTTGCAACTGCCAATTCAGAAGGGGACCCGGTTCTGGCTATTGGGGGCGCCGTCAAACTGGCGGATCGCCTGAAGCTGACCCACCAGACCATGGATACGGTCAGCCTGTTCAAGCCCATTACCAAATACAGTGCGGAAATTACGACGCCGACGGCTATTTCAGAAGTCATTGCCAATGCCTTCCGTTTTGCAGAAAGTGGTCGGCCGGGCGCATCTTTTGTCAGCACGCCGATGGATGTTCTGTCCATGCCTGCTGATGCACCTGTTCTGGCAGATCGGGCCGTGCCCAAAACGGGTCCGGCCTCGGCAGATATTGTGGCTGAGGCAGCTAAACTTCTGAAAAATGCAGCCCGCCCGGTCGTGTTGCTGGGCATGCTGGCCAGCCGTCCGGATGTTGCAGAGGCCGTAAGAACTTTTGTGAAGGAAACCGGTGTTCCTGTTGTGGGTACCTATCAGGCGGCGGGTGCGGTTTCTCATGAACTGGTGGACCGGTTCGGCGGGCGCGTTGGTCTGTTCCGCAACCAGCATGGTGATCAGCTTCTGCATGAAGCCGATGTTGTGGTGACAATTGGCTACAACCCGGTGGAATATGATCCGTGGTTGTGGAACGTGAATGATGCCCGCAAGATCATCAATATTGATATTGTAGCAGCAGAGCTGGACAACGCCTTTGTGCCTGTTGTTGAACTGGTGGGGGATATCGCCCCGACAGTGAAAGCTCTGGCCAAGGAAACCGGGAAGCTGGATCGTGCACCGGAACTGGAAACCATTCTGGAAGGCTACAAGGCTGCTCGCAGTTCTGCACTGCTGAACGCCCGCAGCACCAGCAACAATGCTGTGCATCCGCTCCAGATTGTACGTGAACTTGAACAGTTCGTTACTTCGGACATGACGCTCTGTCTGGATATGGGCACGTTCCATATCTGGCTGGCCCGTTATCTGCTGTCCTTCCGGGCGCGGCAGGTGTTGATCAGCAACGGCCAGCAGACCATGGGGGTCGGCCTGCCGTGGGGGATTGCGGCTTCTCTGGTTAATCCTGCGGAAAAAGTGATCTCCATTTCCGGTGATGGCGGGTTCATGATGTCCAGCATGGAGCTGGAAACCGCTGTGCGGCTGAAGTGCAATCTCATCCATATGGTCTGGATTGATCAGGCCTATAACATGGTTGAAATGCAGGAAAAGAAAAAATACGGCCGTGGCTCTGGCGTGGATTTCGGGCCGATTGATTTTGCAAAATTTGCAGAAGCATGTGGTGCCAAAGGCATTACCGTCAATTCTGCGGACGGTGTCGGCAAAGCCCTGCGTGACGCCATGGATGTTCAGGGTCCGGTAGTGATTGCCGTGCCGGTTGATTACTCCCACAACCATCTGCTCATGCAGCCGCTGGCCCAGTTGGGGGAAACCTCTGCGGCAGCGTAAAGCCTGTTCTGGCCCAAACGCATATTGTTTTACTGTTTCTTCGCAGCGCTTCCTGTTATAACACACGGCGCTGCGGTGTTTTTAAATGCATTGAGGGAGAGAATGCCTCTCCCTGATGTCTTTCCTGCGCCCGGCTGCGTAGTATGAAAGACCTTGATCCGTGCAGATGTCGCCCCCCGACTTCACACAGCATTTTCCTGCTTCTTCTTGCAGGCCAGCAAACCCGTGGGTTGCTGGCGTGTCCTTGGCTATCCGGCTTGACGGACGCGCCAGAGCACCGGAACGTCTACAGATAAAAGGGCGTTCACCGCATGCGGGCCGCCCGTGGATGTTTTGGTGAAGGAAAGAGGAATGCAGGTCTCATCTGTGGATGCAGCAGGCAACGGCGGCACACGCCGGGGTGCCGCGGTCTTGCTGGAAATTCTGCGTAGCGAAGGTGTAGAGTATATTTTCGGTAACCCAGGTACCACGGAACTGCCGTTAATGGACGCCCTGCTGGAAGTGCAGGATGTGCGGTATATCCTTGGCTTGCAGGAAGCCAGCGTGGTGGCCATGGCCGATGGTTACGCACAGGCAGCGCGTAAGCCGGGTTTCCTGAATCTGCACACAGCGGGCGGTCTGGGGCACGGCATGGGCAATCTGCTGAATGCCAGCGTGTCTCAAACGCCATTGGTGGTTACGGCCGGGCAGCAGGATTCCCGCCACACCATCTCAGACCCTCTTTTGTTTGGTGATCTGGTTCAGATTGCACGTCCGGCAGTCAAATGGGCGCAGGAAGTGGCGCATGCCGACCAACTTCCCGTGCTGATGCGCCGCGCGTTCCATGATTCCATGGCAGCCCCAACAGGTCCGGTTTTCCTCTCTCTTCCCATGGATGTCATGGAAGAAATGAGCAGCGTGGATATTGGCACTCCCTCAGTCATCAACCGGAATGCTGTGGCTGGCGGGCTGGACCAACTGGCGGAAACATTAGCCGCCATTTCCCCAGGCCGATTGGCCATTATTGCGGGTGATGAAGTCTATGCATCGGATGCTGCGGCTGAAGTGGCGGCAGCAGCGGAATGCCTGGGTGCACCGGTTTATGGCTCATCCTGGCCCTCTCGCGTGCCTTTTCCCACGGCACATCCGTTGTGGTGCGGCAACCTGCCCACCCAGGCCACAGCGATTGCTGAACGGCTGAGTGATTATGACGCCATTTTTGCGTTGGGTGGGAAATCCCTGATTACCATTCTCTATACGGAAGGCCCGGCTGTGCCGCCGGGATGTGCCGTGTATCAGATGTCTTCCGATGTGAAGGATCTGGGGCGTACATTCTATACGCCGCTTTCCGTGGTGGGGGATATCAAGGCTTCTCTCTCGGCGTTGCTTCCGCTGTTGCAGGCTGCAACGGCTGGGCGGCAGGATGCCTATGCAGCCACTGCTGCCACGGTGGCGCAACAGCGCCGGACGTTGCGGGCTGAGGCTATTCAGGAAGCCCAGAGCCGCCAGAACGAAGCGGTTATTCCGCCACGGGTGGCAGCGTGGGAAGCTGTGCGGGCTATCGGCCCCGATGTTGCGATTGTGGATGAAGCCATTGCAACGTCTTCCGATGTGCGGCTGTTTCTGGAAAGTTCATGGTCTGGCCAATACTCTTTCCTGCGGGGTGGGGCGCTGGGCTGGGGCATGCCTGCTGCGGTGGGCGCTTCTCTTGGTTTGGGGCGTGACCGCGTTGTCTCTCTGGTGGGGGATGGTGCGGCGCTTTATTCGCCTCAGGCCTTGTGGACGGCAGCGCATGAAAAGCTGCCTGTCACATTCGTGGTCATGAACAACCGCGAATATAATGTTCTCAAAAATTTCATGCGGCAGCAGAAAGATTACATTTCTGCACGTGATGGAACATATCCAGCCATGGATATTGTTGATCCGACCATAGATTATCAGGCTATGGCGCGGTCTATGGGTGTACCTTCGTGTCAGGTTACACGGGCTGCGGATATCGCACCTGCCATTGAAGCATCTCTGGCTTCCGGTGGTCCATCGCTTGTCGAAATCATGATTGCGGCAGGGTAAGCCTGTTTTATACCGGAGGGTTTGATGAAGATCGGTCTGTTTATTCCCTGTTATATTGATGCGTTTTATCCTAACGCCGGGATAGCGACGTTGGAACTGCTTGAAAAACTTGGGCAGGATGTTGAGTATCCAATGGATCAGACCTGCTGCGGTCAGCCCATGGCGAATTCCGGCTGCAACTCTGATGCCGCCGCGGCTGAGGCGTTGTTTGTGCGCAATTTTGCCAAATATGATGCCATCGTCATGCCTTCCGGTAGCTGCACCCATCATGTGCGCGACAATTTTGACGCCATTCCACAGACGGAAGACGTCAAGCATGTGCGCAAGAACACCTACGAACTGGTGGAATTTCTGCACGATATTCTGAAAGTTGATGCTTTCCCCTGGGCAGAGTTTCCGCACAAGGTAGGCCTGCACAACAGTTGCGGCACCCTGCGTGCCCTGCGCACTGCCAGCATGTCCGAACTAGGAGAGCCGTTCTTCTCCAAACCCATGGATCTGTTGTCAAAAGTAAAGGGCATTACCTTTGCAACCCCCAAGCGGCCGGATGAATGCTGCGGGTTTGGTGGCACGTTCTCCGTAACGGAAGAAGCCATTTCCGCCCGTATGGGGCTGGACAAGGTGCGTGACCATCACAATGCCGGGGCAGAATATATTGTCTCGGCCGATACGTCCTGCATGATGCATCAGCAGGGCTGTGCTGAGCGGAATGGCGTGCCCATTCGCTTCATTCATATTGCTGAAATCCTGAACGGAGCACGGGCATGAAAGTCAAACCAGTCAATCACGCCAAGGCGGCGGAAGAGTTTCTGGAAGACGCCCCGCATCTGACCTTTCATGATGAAAGGCTGTGGGACATGCGTCAGAAGCGCGACCAGCAGATGCACCTGCTGCCGGAATGGCAGGATTTGCGCACGCGTGCTTCTGAAATCAAGGAGCACACGCTGGCCAACCTGCCGGAATATCTGGAGCAGTTTGAAGCCAATGCCAAAAAGAACGGCATTCATGTGCACTGGGCGGCTGATGGTGCGGAACATAACCGCATTGTTGGCGAGATTCTGGAAAAGCACGGTGCAAAGTCGCTCATCAAAAGCAAGTCCATGGTCACGGAAGAATGTGACATGCGCGCCTATCTGGAGCCGCGCGGCGTAACCGTGACGGAAACGGATCTGGGCGAACGCATCCAGCAGCTTGATGATCAGCTTCCCAGTCATATTGTTGTGCCCGCTGTGCACAAGCTTGTGCCGGATGTGGCAAAAATTTTTGCCAAAAACTACCATACGGACCCGAACGATAACGATCCGCAGTCCTTGGCGGAAGCACAGCGTATGGCCGCGCGCCCCGTTATTCTGACGGCGGATGCGGGCATGACGGGCGGCAACTTTCTGGTGGCGGAAACTGGAACCTTTGTTGTCTGCACAAACGAAGGCAACGCAGATCTAAGCTCGACAGTGCCCAATCTGCATATCGCTACGTTGGGGATTGAACGCCTTGTGCCGCGTATGGCTGACCTTGGCGTGTTTGTACGGCTGCTGTCACGCAGCGCGCTTGGTTCGCCCATCACGCAGTACACCACCCATTTCCGTGGCCCGCAAAAGGGTGGGGAAATGCACATTGTTCTGGTGGATAACGGACGCTCCACCCGGCTGGGCATGGAAGAGTTCTGGACGTCTCTTAAATGTATCCGCTGCGGTGCCTGTATGAACACCTGTCCGGTCTATCGCCGTTCCGGTGGTCTGTCCTACGGTGCTGTGTATTCCGGCCCGATTGGCGCGATCATTGATCCCACCTTCAATGAACGGAAATACAGCACCCTGCCGTTTGCCTCCACCATGAACGGAAGCTGTACCAACGTCTGTCCCGTGAAGATCAATATTCATGAGCAGCTTTACAAATGGCGGCGCGTGTTGGCTGAACATCATGAACTGCCGTTTGTGAAGCGGGAGATCATGCATATGGCTGGCAAATTGATGGGCCAGCCCAAACTGTACCGAACAGCCATTAACGGGACCGAGGTCGCGCTCAGCACCATGCCGCGCTTTGTGCTGTATAACTGGCTCAACCCGTGGGGCAAACACAGGGAACTGCCGCACCCGGTTAAGCAGACTTTCCATAGTTGGTACAAGCAGAACCGTCTGAAGAAGGACAAGGCACAATGAGCTCGCGCGATACCATTCTGGCGACCCTCCGCGCCAACCGTCCAGACCCCGCTGCCCATCCACTGCCACCCGTGGCTATGTTGGGGGATATGGATAAGGGGCGTGACCGGTTTGAAAATTCCCTTCAGATTCTGGGTGGTCAGATTTTGATGCCTCAGGAAGGTGATACACTGGCCACGGCCATTGCCCGCCGTTTTCCAGACGCCAAGGTGATCTGCTCCGCTGTGCCTGATTTTGAAGGCACCATTCGCATTGAAGAGATTGAATCTCCGCAGCAGGCAGCGGCTACTGATGTGCTGGTTGTGCGCAGCCCCTTCGGTATTGCGGAAATGGGGTCGATCTATCTAAGCGAAGCGCAACTGAATAACCTTAATTCAGCCGCGCATCTGACCCAGCATATTGTGGTGATCCTGTCTGAGGAAAATCTGACCGCCAATATGCACACGGCCTATCTGGAGCGTCCGGAATTTCACACCGCCAACTATGGCGTGCTGATGAGCGGCCCTTCCGCGACAGCGGATATTCAGGGGGTTCTGATCCGCGGGGCACAGGGCGTTCGCTCCCTGTCGATCTGGTGGGAATAAACACGGCTTGAGAGCCACGAAAAAGCCGGAGGGGACATATCCCGCTCCGGCTTTTTTATGGGGAAAGCCTGCGTCGGAAGAATCCTGTTTCGTCCAGATGTTCACTGTAAGTCTGATTTTGAAGTCGGCTTGAAAATTCAGCTATCGAAGGCAGCAGCATTCTAGAAAGTGAAAAGAGAGATTGTCAGCCCGGATGCGGCACGATCAGGGTGTAAATTCAAACGATTCAGCTACAAAAAACGCCCGTAGACCGCCCACACAGATTGCTCAAACAGCCTGTGAGTATGTTGTCGCGTAAGGTTGCGTCTCACAGGGGTTTGTCGTGATCGAAAACGAGCCCCGCAATCCGCTTTGTGATGGCTGGAAGATGTGCGGAGGACGCAGGAATGGTGAGAACGCATTGTCTGTATCCGCGCTGTCAGGCATGAAAGGGCGGAACTCCAAACTCTTCTTTCCGTTTGTCAGCAGGTTTTTAGATGTCAGAACATACTCCCATTGGTCTTGAACAAGAGCGTCGATCCATCAGAGCGTTGACCCATTCAGGGAATTTCCATCTTGATGAGACAATGGGGTATGTCATTCTTCATTACGCTCTTGCCCCCAAAGGAGATCTGCGCGCGCGCGTGATTGACCGTGCAGCGTCTGACGGGCTGGAACTGGTCCGCACCCGTGCCCCAGACCAGATTGCCCAGGCTGATATTGTTTTTGACGTAGGCGGCCGTCATGATCCTGCCCAGGGGCGGTATGATCACCACATGAAGGAAAAGCCCCTGCGTGAAGATGGGGTGCCATACAGCGCTGCAGGTTTGTTGTGGAAGGATTATGGCCGCGCTGCCCTGCGTAATATTCTGACCAGCCCGGTGGATGATGACACACTGGAGGCAATGTGGCGGACAATCGACAAATCCCTGATTCTGCCCATTGATCAGGATGACAATGGCGTTGCCAAAATGGGCAAACTTTCTCTGGCGGATATTGTCTCCGCTTGTGGCCCGGCATGGGACACAACGGAACTGTATGGTCGGCAGGAAGCGCTGGCGCGGGAAGCTCTGGGTTTTGCCAATGCGGCGACAGCGGCGGCGGCTCATCTGGTCAACACGGTTGACCGTGTGCGCGCAAGCCTGAAGGCAACAGACCGCGTTCTGCAAGCCTATGAAAAAGCCGAAGACAAACGGATTCTGCTCATGGAAACCGGCATGCCGACCGAAAAGGTGATCTTCGAGCATGATCTTCCGGTTGTGTATGTTGTTTCCCCGGCCGGCCCGGATCAGTGGAACGTAAAGGCAATCCCGCCCGTGCGTGGGGATTTCGGCCAACGGGTGTCCCTGCCGGAAGCATGGGGTGGACTGGAAAAAGAGACGCTGGCGCAGATCTCTGGCGTGGAAGACGCCGTTTTTGCGCATCCGGCCCGTTTCATTTGCGGTGCTAAAAGCCGGGAAGGGGCGCTGAAAATGGCGCAGCTTGCTTTGGAAATTGATGCAGCAAACCAGCCGCAATAAGGCGTAATCCTTCTGCCCTGCGAAAGTTTGCGGGGCAGAAGGAAAATGTCAGGCTTGAGTAAAAAAGGGAGAAGGGCAGATCTCTGCCAGTAATCTGTAACGATGCTTGAGTGGGCGGAAAAATAGACAGCCGCTTGGCTTGCTTTGCTGTATTTTTCAAATTTTTGCCAAGGTTTGATGAGTGTTGGCACACGACACGTCATCAGGCACGCAAAGCGCCCATAGGGGCCAACCTGTATCAGGAAAATGCAGCCAGTTTTGCAAAAAATCTGAAGGCTGAGTGGCTTTTACGTGTCTGTTTCTTATGCAGGCATGCTGAACTGGGGCCGGGCTGTAAAAAGCCCGGCCTTGAAAATGTCAGTTGCTGACACGTTCAATCTGGGCGCCACAGGCAGCCAGTTTGCGTTCCACCGCTTCATATCCGCGGTCCAGATGATAGACACGGCTCAGAATGGTTTCTCCATGGGCCGCCAGCCCCGCCAGAATCAGCGAGAAAGATGCCCGCAGGTCTGTTGCCATGACGGGTGCGCCAGAAAGGCTATGCACGCCCCGGATAATGGCGGAAGAGCCATGTACATTGATGCGTGCGCCCATTCGGTTGAGTTCCGGCACATGCATGAACCGGTTTTCAAAAATGGTTTCCGTAATCATGGATGCGCCTTCCGCAACAGAAAGAAGCGCCATGAACTGGGCCTGCATGTCTGTGGGGAAGCCGGGGTAGGGTTCTGTCATGATATCAATGCCACGCAGCGCACCGGTGCGGCGCACGCGCATGGCATTTCCTTCCTGCGTTACTTCCACGCCCGCTTCTTCAAATGCGCGCACCACAGCGCCCAGATGTTCAACCTGACCACCAATCAGGCGAAGGTCACCCCCGGTAATGGCTGCAGCGCAGGCGTATGTGCCACATTCAATGCGGTCAGACATAATGCGGTGCGTGGTTCCGTGCAGGGCTTCCACACCATCAATAATAATGTGGCCCGTGCCCGCACCGGTAATCTTGGCACCCATGGCGTTCAGGCAGCTTGCCAGATCAGCCATTTCCGGTTCACGCGCCGCGTTGACAATTTCCGTGCGCCCTTTGGCCAGAGTGGCGGCCATCATCAGGTTTTCCGTTGCTCCGACCGAGGCGAACGGCAGCACGATGCGGTCGCCCTTCAGGCCCTCTGGGGCGCGGGCATGGATGTAGCCGTTTTCAAGCGTGATGACAGCGCCGAGTGTTTCCAGCCCCTTGAGGTGCATATCCACAGGGCGGGTGCCAATGGCGCAGCCACCGGGGAGGGAAACACGGGCTTCCCGACAGCGGGCGAGAAGTGGGCCCAGCACAAGGATGGAGGCCCGCATCTTGGAAACAATATCGTAAGGCGCTTCCGTGCTGGTGATTTCGCCCCCTACGGAAAGGGTGGTCTTGTCACCGTTTACAGCCTCAACCGTCAGGCCGTGCTGGGTCAGCAGGGCGCACATGGTGGCAATGTCCGCAATGTGCGGCACATTGGTCAGCACCAGACGTTCAGAAGTCAGCAGGCCTGCCACAAGCAGTTTCAGGCCAGCATTCTTGGCCCCGCCAATCGTGATTTCGCCGTGAAGGGGGCGGCCACCCCGGATAATGAATCTGTCCATGGGTTCTGCTTACATGCGGGGCGTGGCAACGCCACGCTGGCCCATATATTTGCCTGCGCGGTCTGCGTAGCTGGTCTCACACGGGGTTTCACCCTTGAAGAACAGGAACTGGCAGATGCCTTCATTGGCATAAATGCGCGCAGGCAACGGGGTGGTGTTGCTGATCTCGATTGTTACCTGGCCTTCCCATTCGGGTTCCAGCGGTGTGACGTTCACAATAATACCGCAGCGGGCATAGGTGGATTTGCCGAGGCACACCACCAGCACATCCCGCGGGATGCGGAAATATTCAATGGTGTGGGCCAGCACAAAGCTGTTGGGCGGAATGATGCATTCATCTGCCTTGCGGGACACAAATCCTTCAGGGCTGAAGTTCTTGGGGTCCACAATGGCGTTGTTCACATCCGTGAAAATACGGAAATCATCCGCCACGCGCGCATCATACCCGTAGGAGGACAGACCGTAGGAGATCACGCCTTCCCGTTTCTGGCTTTCTACAAACGGTTCGATCATGCCGTGATCCTGTGCCATCTGGCGGATCCAAGTATCGGGCATCACGGGCATGTCGGGGTTTCTCCATTGGCGGGGTCTGTTGGGGATGTGGCGGGCTGAGTATCCGCTTCCTGTTCCTGCCTGCTGCGGGCCTGCTGTTTGCGGCGGCGCAGGTTGGCGCGCAACGCAGCGGCCTGCCGTGCTGCACGGTCAGCTTTTGCGTCTGCTGCCTTGGGCGTTACAGAAGGGCCGGAAGAGGGAGAAGAAGGCGTGTCAGTCATGCCAGCGTCAGAATGTTAAAGTATCCTCTGCTGCCTAGCAGAGAGGCGCTGCCATGCCTAGGTGCCGTGCGCGTCAAAGCGCGGGCGACGCCTGTATGGAACGCCTTCAGATGCATTCCATACAGGGGAATAATGGTCAGAGATTGGCGATCAGTTTCAGCCCCATGATGGAGGCATCCGGAATGTGGTGTGTCTCACCCGGATGGATCATGTACTGGAACGTGGGCTGGATCAGCACGCCGGGAAAGGCATCTATGGCGTAATAGGCCTCAATGATATGGGAATCGTTCTGCACGCCGTGCAGGGTGGAGCCCAGAGAGAGGCCTGCATCCTGCGCCAGAATCTGGCTTTCCCTCCTGCGGCGGCTGACATGATACCAGGAATACAGAATCCCCAGACGGTCTGTCAGACGGGAGGGGATGACCCCCACCAGAGAGAACCCGGCATAGGCCTGATCAGACAGATTGACCACGCGTGGGGTGACATGCACGTAACCTGCCATCAGATAGCCGCCAGCCATCATGTTACGCCCACCACGCCGATAGATCATCTGGTCTGCTTCCACCCAGAACATGTCTGACGGGGCAGACCGTTTTCCGGGAATGGTTTCGGCAACCTTCTCAGGCAGTGCGGAGGAAATCTTGTCCGCATAGCGTGTGGTGTCATGCGCATAGCCGATCACATAGTGGCCCGGCAGACGGTTGCGGGTCAGAAAGGGCTGCCATGTGAATTCGATTGGCAGAGAGAGGCCGGTGGTATTTTCTGCTCCCCACGCCCAGCCGCTGGGGTTGTCGGTCAGGGCACTGACGGAATACGCGCCCACCTGCAGCGCTGTATCGCGTGTTGGCCGCAGGCGCACCCGCGCGCCCCATGTGGCTTTGGGGTAAACGCTGAAACCCGGATTCTGCTTCAATGCAACTGGTGCGGAGCATGTGACCATGAAGGAGCACAGTAGCGGAGAGGTCGCGAACACATGGGTGAGGGACATGCGGCCGAAAATGACGTCCATGCGGTTCTGCATGAAGCGTTTTTCGGCATACAGATCCACCAGATGCGCGGCCACGTTGCCAGAAAGAGAATAGACTTCCTGCATGGCAACGTAATATTCGCCCAGCCGCCCGTTTTGCAGCGCCTTGCCTGCCCGTTCCATGACCAGTGCATGCACGGACCATCCTTTCAGATGTGCCATCCGTTCAAGGTCAAATACGCCCTGCAGGGTGAGTTCATGCACATAGCTGACCCCTTTCTCCAGCCCTCCCGTCATCACGCCCATGGCTTCTCCCTTGTAGGTGAAGGAGAACGTGAAGCCACGGTCATGCAGCCAGTTTCTGGGGCCTGTCAGTTGTGGCACCAGATGGCCAGAGCCTGCCGTGGGTACGTAATAAGGATCGTTCATGTCCATGCGGCGGAGGGCGTCCAGCCGTGGTGGCAGCAGTCCTGATGGTCCTTCCCATGATGTCAGGGCATCCAGTTCCAGCGTGTGGGCTGCTCCCTGTTGATCCCCCGCCGGTGCGTAAGACTGCACACTCATGGTTGCGTAACCGGGGGTTGGCAGAACCGGTACGCCGCTTGGCGGAATAGGTGTGTTGGGCGGGCGCTTGATGGCAGCCGGATCAGGCCCAAGGCTGCCAGCATCCATCATGCCCGTATTCAGCGGGCGCGTGGCTGCCGTAACATTCGGGCGGACCTTGGCGCTCGGGCTGACAATGGCGTCCGTTACGGGGGCTACGGGTTTTTCCAGTGTCTGGGGGGCAGCCGCCGCTTTGTGCGGGCTCGCTCCCCAGGACACTATAAGCGCCAGGGCCAGATAGCCTGTATCCATACGGGATCTGGTGTACGACAGCGGGCGTTGCGTTTTATCGCAACGGGCTTCTGACAGTCTCATGCCTGAATTCTCGTTTTGTAGGAAAAAATGGCGATGCCTGAGGCTGAGGCGCAGGGGGCCTCTAGCCGTTAACCGTGCAGGGTAAAGCCTACAGGGCTGTAACGTCCTGCACGGACGTGAACGGCTTTTCGCCATGCCGTTGCAAGGCCAAGGGCGTTCTGAGAAACGGGAGAAAACAGAAGAGTATCAGTCAAACAGCCAGCGTGATGAGAGTGCTGGCGGAACGTTGCTGCGGAAGAGGCGCTGTTTTTCATAATGCGTGGACCATTTCGTTTTTGTTTTTTGAGTGGTCAGGCAGAAGTTGAAACAGAAAGGAAAAACAGCGTCAACAATTGAGTAAGTTATAACAAGAAATATGAGCGAAAACGAAAGAAAATTACCAAAAATGTGATAATTATATCATAGCTTGCAAAGAAACCTGTCAGCTTATGAAGGGATCAGATCCCGCCATCCAGACAACACAGCATGCGAATGCTCTAACCCTGCCCGAAAGCCCGAAGAACACAGCGCTTCAAATTCCGCCTTATGCTCATAGGTGGGCATCAGCTTTTGCAGCAGGGCGTTTTTATGGGTGGCGGGGTGAAAATAGATTTCAGACACACCTTCGGGCAGATGCGCTGCAAGGGCGGCCACCCTGTCGGCGGTCATATGTCCGCTCCATGCCAGGCCGAAGCACCAGTCATTGGTCACCAGTCCTGCGGAAAGAATCTGGTGGCGGAGCAGGTTGGTCCACCGGCGGAGGGCGGCGTCTCCCAGCGTATCCGTGTATGTGCCGGCCGCGTAAAGCGGTTCCGGGGGTTCCAGCGGTGTGCGCACAGCCCGTAGACCATACTGCTTGCCAATATCAATCAGCAGACGGCCAACCGTGGGATGGAGATGCATGTGCTTGTGGGCGTTTGCATGGTCCAGAACCAGCCCAGTACGCCGGAAAGCCTCAAACTGGGCCGTGATCTCGGCTGCCAGTTCCTTACGGCCTTCGGGACGGAAAAAGTAATCAATCCCCAAGCCCAGTTGGGAAGAAGAGAACCAGCCATCAGGCTGGGTGACCACTGGCAGACGGGTGTGGGGCAGAACAGAAGCCCCTTCAATCACCACCAGATGCAGCCCGACCCCAAGGTTGGGCAGGCGTTTTGCCCGTTCAACGGCATCTTCCGCAGCGGGGCCCGCCACCATCAGGCTGGCGGTAGAAAGCACACCTTCGCGGTGGGCGATCTCAATGGCCTCATTCACTTCAACCGACAGGCCGAAATCATCAGCGGAAATAATGGCGCGTTTCATGGGTAAACCCTGTCTTCCCGTCGCGGGGGGAGAGTATGGCCAGACACAGGAGCCAGATCATACTCTCCAACCGAACAGGAAGTGGAGCGTTATCAGGCCGCGTTACGGTCGCGCAGGAAGTGGAAGAATTCCACACCTTCACGCAGGCGGCGCTTCATCATCTGCGGAGAACGAACCATTTCACTGACAATGGACGCAATCTTCGGGGCGCGGAAATAGAATTTCTTGTAGAATTCTTCCACGCTGGTGAAAATTTCCGTGTGGGACAGATGCGGATAATGCAGCGGCGCCATCTGCACGCCGTTTTCGTCAATCAGTTCCGCATTGCTTTCATCCAGCCAGCCGTTCTCGGTTGCCTGCTTGTGCAGGGCCGTGCCCGGATACGGAGCGGCCAGAGACACCTGAAGGGTGTGCGGGTTGATTTCCTTGGCGAAATTGATGGTTTCCTGAATGGTTTCCTTGGTTTCGCCCGGCAGACCCAGAATGAAGGTGCCGTGAATCTTGATTCCAAGTTCGTGGCAGTTCTTGGTGAACTCACGCGCCACTTCAACGCGCATGCCCTTCTTGATGTTATGCAGGATCTGCTGATTGCCGCTTTCATATCCTACCAGCAGCAGACGCAGGCCATTGTCACGCAGAACTTTCAGGGTTTCACGCGGCACATTGGCTTTGGCGTTGCAGGACCAGGTGATGCCCATCTTGCCGAGCTCACGCGCAATGGCTTCTGCACGGGGCAGGTCATCGGTGAAGGTATCATCATCAAAGAAGAATTCCTTCACCTGCGGGAAATACTGGCGTGCCAGCCGGATTTCGGCTGCCACATGCTGCGGGCTGCGTGTGCGGTAGCGATGGCCACCCACGGTCTGCGGCCACAGGCAGAAGGTGCAGCGGGATTTACAGCCGCGACCAGTGTAGATGGAAATGTACGGGTGCATGAGATAGCCGATGAAGTAGTCTTCAATCCGCAGATCACGCTTGTACACTTCGGTCACGAAGGGCAGGCTGTCCATGTCTTCAATCATGGCGCGGTCACGGTTGGCGACAATCACGCCATCCTTGTTGCGCCATGTAATGCCGTCCACATCCTTGAAATCGCGGCCTTCAGCAATTTCCTTGATGGTGTAATCAAATTCGTTACGGGCCACGAAGTCGATCGGAGCACCTTTCAGCAGGCTTTCTTCCGGCTGAACGGCAACTTTTGCGCCCACCATCCCGATTTTCAGGTTGGGGTTGGTGTCCTTGAGCATCTGGGCCACCTGCACATCCTTCGCGAAGGATGGGGTGGAGGTGTGCAGAACCACCAGATCGCGGTTCTTCGCGTCTTCCAGAATGGGGTCCATACCCATGCCAGCAGGCGGTGCGTCAATCAGACGGCTGCCTTCAACCATGGCGGCCGGCTGGGCAAGCCAGGTTGGATACCAGAAGGATTTGATCTCACGTCGCGCCTGATAGCGGGAACCAGCACCGCCATCAAAACCATCAAAGGTCGGAGGCTGGAGAAAAAGGGTTCTCATCATGGGTCTTATCCTGACAAGGCTGAAAGGTGTTCTGAGAAACTCAGGAAATATGGGTAGGGACTTACCGCCGAGGGAGGGGCGAGACAAGCAGTATCAGCGCTCTGCTGACAAATGCCCCGGAGACGGCGGGGGAATGGGGTGTGGCGCGACATGCATGGTCTGCCCACGCCAGTCCACACGTGTGCCACTGGCGCTGCCCACCATAATGGCCGCAGAAAGCCAGTCTCTCATGGGTAAAAGCAGCAGGGGCCACAAGGGGCGGGTGCCGACCGTCCGGTCTATGAGCAGGGCGGTCACGGCCCGTATGGCCCATACGCTGAAGAACAGCAGGCACGCCCACAGCGCATGAGGCTGGAACAGAAACACCAGAGTCGCCCAGAAAAGCGGAAGCTGGATGGACGAGGCCGCATACCCGGCGGGAGCAAGGGTGCAGACTGTGCGGCCCCATCTGAGCTCGTGTGAAAGCAGTTCAGATGTATTGCGTTCCGCAATGGTGGTCCATGTCAGGCAATCGGCAATGGTGATGTCATAACCCCGCTGCCGCACCAGCCGACCCAGAAGGGCATCATCCGCTACGTGGGGCAGCAGGGCTTCAAATCCTCCCACAGCGTCCAGCATCTCACGCTTCAGCGCCATGGTGGCGCCCAGACAGTCCTGTCGCCCCAGATAGCGCGACAGGATGACGCCCGGAAGGAAGTTGTGGTTGATCTGGCAGGCGGCCAGCATCTGCACCACGGTCGATTTGGCTGGCAGCCCGGCATACAGGGTGGTGACCAGCCCCGTGCCGGGTTTGCTCAGCGCGCTGACAATATGCCGCAGATAATCGGGGGTGACATGAATATCCGAGTCGGAAATGACCAGAATGTCATATTTCGCCTGAGGCAGAATGTTCATCAGATTGCTGATCTTGCGGTTCATCCCATGTACGGCGGGATTAATCACAATCTGCATATCCAGATGCGGGTGGCGTTGCTGGAGACGCCTGACAATGGCGATTGCGGGGTCGTCATCGTCCCGCACACCAAAGAGAATTTGTACGGCTCCGACAGGGTAATCCTGCGTGCAGAAACTCTCCAGCGCTTCTTCCAGTAACGGCTCGGACCCATAGAGGGGCTTGAGAACCGTTACTGGAGGGAGCGGCGTGAGCGTGACAGGCTTACGCTCCTGCGTGCGGAAACGTCGGAGCAATAGTGCGCCCGCCATGGACTGAACGCACCCGCTAACCGCCAGCACAGCGCTTGCGGCAGCCAGAAAAGGGAAAGCGGACATTACAGCTCAGCCGTCACGCGGCCCAGATATGGGCTGTCGATACATCCGCTTGGTTTCACGTCCCTCTTCCTGCTCAATCTTTAGAAAAGGTTTTAACTTTGCGTTCCAGAACGTTGATCAGGCCCGGTACGCCACCAGATGTGAGCGTGGAGCTGAAATCGGAACGCTGGGCCGCAGCCTGGCTGATGCGGGATTCGCCCAGCAGCACATCAGTAATGCGCCAGCCGGAGGTGCCGTTATGCATGATGTAGCTTACGGGGGTGCCCGGCATGCTGTCGTCTGACCCGATATACGTGTTCACGACTTTATTATCACCCACAGGTGAATTTTCAATGGCCGGTTTTACGGTGAAGCGTGCACCAGAACCCGGCTTGAAGCTGGAAACATAACGGGCGATCGTGAAATCACGGAACGCGCTGAGCAGCTTCTGCTTGTCTTCCGCCGCCAGGGATTGATAGCGCAGGCCGATGGAGGCCTTCAGCACGGCGTCCAGATCATAGGCCTGATCAACCGCAGCCCCGACAATCTGGGAGCGTTCAGCAAAGCTGGCGCTTGAATTCTGAGCCTTGTCCAGTGCGGCATACAAGGTCTGCACTGGTGCGCTGACAGCACTGGCGGGAGCAGACTGAGCAACGGCTACCGGAGCAAGAATGCTCGTTCCAGCAGCGGGAAGCAGTGCCATGCCCAGACCGAGCACAAGCCCTGCACGAAGAGAAATACGTTTCATGCTCATGATTTTGTTCCCGTTGAGCTGTTTGGCAAGTTCATTGGAAGCATGTCTCCGATGCCCAATGCGCTGAGAGCGGTTTTTGTGATGTGTGGCGCTGTAAGTCCAGCCTGCTCGTATTGAGCGTCCTGCGAATTATGGTCGATGAAGATATCGGGCAGGGTGAGGGGGCGGAAACGGACGTTATCGAGCAGACCGGTGCGGGCCAGATGATGGCCGACCTGCGTGCCGAATCCGCCAATCGAGCCTTCTTCCAGCGTGATCAGCACGGCATGGTTGCGGGCCAGGTTTTCCACCAGTTCCACATCAATCGGCTTGGCAAAGCGCGCATCGGCCACCGTGGGCGGCAGGCCATGGGCGGCCAGCATGTCCGCAGCCTTCAGGGCTTCAGCCAGACGCGGCCCCAGCGAGAGAATGGCAATGCCGCCTTTCTCGCCGCCGGCCTGACGGCCCATCTCCCGGATGATCCGGCCCTTGCCGATCTCCAGAACCTGTCCTTTGGCGGGCAGATCAAGGCCCAGACCGCCACCACGCGGGTAGCGCAGACCAATCGGGCCTTCATCGAATTCGGTGGCGGTGGCCGTCATGTGCAGCAGTTCCACCTCATCCGAGGGGGCCATCAGCGTCATGCCCGGCAGGCAGCCCAGATAGGCGAGGTCAAACGCGCCAGCATGGGTGGCACCATCCGCCCCCACCAGACCGGCACGGTCAATGGCGAAACGCACAGGCAGCTTCTGCAGCACCACGTCATGCATCACCTGATCATAGGCGCGCTGCAGGAAGGTGGAGTAAATGGCGCAGAACGGCCGCAGCCCTTCCGTGGCCATGCCGGCGGCAAAGGTCACGGCATGCTGTTCGGCAATGCCCACGTCAAAAAAGCGGTCAGGGTAGGATTTGGCGAATGCATCCAGTCCCGTGCCGGAGGGCATTGCGGCGGTGACAGCGGTAATCCGGTCATCCGTGGCGGCGCGGCGCACCAGTTCACGCGCGAAGACGGAGGTGTAGGAGGGCGGGCCGGAGGGGCCTTTTTTCTGCTCGCCGGTGACCACGTTGAACTTGGCCACGGCGTGATACTTGTCTCCCGCTTTTTCAGCCGGGCGGTAGCCGTGGCCTTTTTCGGTGATGACATGCAGCAGGATGGGGCCGTTATCCGTATCGCGCAGGTTGCGCAGGATGGCCACCAGCTGCGGCAGGTCATGCCCGTCCACGGGGCCGACGTAATAGAAGCCCAGTTCCTCGAACAGGGTGCCGCCGGTGATCATGCCGCGGGCATATTCATCGGCCTTGCGGGCCGTGCGTTCCACCGGGGCGGGCAGCTTCTTCACCACTTTTCCGGCCAGTTCGCGCAGGCCCATGAACTTGCGCGAGGACATCAGGCGGGAGAGGTAGTTGGACATCGCGCCCACGGGCGGGGCGATGGACATCTCGTTATCGTTGAGGATGACGATCAGCCGTTCCGCACCGGGGCCCGCTACGGCGGCGTTGTTCATGGCCTCGTAGGCCATGCCGGCAGAAATGGAGCCATCGCCGATCACGGCGATCACGCTGCGTTCGCGGTAGGACGGGTCTTCCTCGGCGCGCAGGTGATGGGCCACGGCCATGCCCAGCCCGGCGGAGATGGACGTGGAGGAGTGGGCCGCACCAAACGGGTCGTAGGTGCTTTCAGACCGGCGGGTGAAGCCGGAGAGGCCACCGGGCTGGCGCAGGGTGCGGATGCGGTCACGCCGGCCGGTAAGGATCTTGTGCGGGTAGGCCTGATGGCCCACATCCCAGATCACCTTGTCTTCAGGCGTGTCGAACACGGCATGCAGGGCCACGGTCAGTTCCACAACCCCCAGAGACGCCCCCAGATGCCCGCCGGTGGTGGAGACGGCATCAATCGTCTCGGCCCGCAGTTCATCGGCAACCTGCTTGAGCTGCTCAACCGAGAAGTTCCGCATATCAGACGGATACGTCACGCGGTCCAGCGCAGGAAAACGGCCCAGCGTCGGGATGGTCGCATCGCCAGTGGCGAGGGGGGCGGAAGAATGCGATGTCACGGCAGAAAGCGCCGGTTTCTTGTCAGGAGAACTGTCCATGCGATCGTTTCCATCTTCTTGCTTGCGGCAAGCAGAATGCCGTCCTGAGTCGTGGTCGGAACTTGCTGCCCTTTGCGTGTCTTACGTCGCGCAAAATGTCTAGCGGACACTGCGATCCGCCATTTTGGTTTAATGTTTCTCGCCTGAACGCAAGGCTTCCTAAAAAACTAACTTGTGAATGTGTCTTTTTTGTCACATGATTTGAAAAAGGCTTGAGCTTGACAAATGGGCCGACCTATATGCAGGCCAACAGAACCTACGTGGCTGTGCCCGCCGTCCTGAACGGCTGCCGTAAGGCAAGCGGGCTAGATCGGTGCTTGGCAGGGCCACGTTTTTTGACACGTTACTAGTCTCATCCAGTTTATGATGCGGGCGTAAGAGAAGCGCCGGAAGCGGGGGTTTATGGCCGTACCGATAATGCAGGCCGTCAGGGTCGGCAAATATGTCGTCACACAGCATCTCAAGAAGCGTAAGCGCTACCCGCTGGTGCTGATGCTTGAGCCGCTTTTCCGCTGCAATCTGGCATGTGCCGGGTGTGGCAAGATTGATTACCCGGCGGCTATCCTGAACCAGCGCATGACGCTGCAGGAATGTCTGGATGCGGATGCGGAAGCAGGCGCACCGGTTATTGCCGTGGCAGGGGGCGAGCCGCTGCTGCACAAGGAAATGCCGGAAATTATCCGCGGTCTGATCGCCCGGAAAAAATACGTCTATCTGTGCACGAACGCCCTGCTGCTTGAAAAGAAGATGGATGAGTACGAACCCTCACCCTTCTTCTCGTGGGACGTGCATCTGGATGGTGACAAGTCCATGCACGATTCCTCCGTCTGTCAGGACGGGGTGTATGAACGCGCGGTAGCCGCCATCAAGAAGGCCAAGGCCCGCGGGTTCCGTCTGTCCATCAACTGCACCCTGTTTGATGGCGCAGACCCCAAGCGTGTGGCCTCCTTCTTTGATGAAGTGATGGCCATGGGCGTGGACGGAATCATGACCGCTCCGGGCTATGCGTATGAACGCGCGCCGGATCAGGAACACTTCCTGAACCGTCAGAAGACCAAGCAGCTGTTCCGTGACATCTTCCGTCTGGGTAAAGGCAAGAAGTGGCGGTTTACGCAGTCTCCGCTGTTCCTGAACTTCCTGGCCGGGAATGAGCAGTACCACTGCACGCCGTGGGGCAAGCCCCTGCGTAACGTGTTTGGCTGGCAGCGCCCGTGCTACCTGCTGGGTGAAGGCTATGCCAAGTCTTTCAAGGAACTGATGGAAGACACCAAGTGGGACGATTACGGCACCGGTAACTACGAAAAATGCGCCGACTGCATGGTGCACTCCGGTTACGAATCGACCGCTGTGATGGATGCCGTTCGTCGGCCCTGGCACATTGCCAAGGTTGCCCTGTTCGGACCGGAAACAGAAAAGCCGATGGCTCCAGAAATCTCGTTGGCCAACCAGCGCCCGGCCCAGTACGTGTTCTCCAAACAGGTTGAAGAGCAGATGGCAGAAATTGCGGCCCGCAAGCCCGCAAAAGCCCCGCGTGTGAAGGTTATCCGCACGGAAGCCAAAACGGATGCGCCTGCCCCGGCTAAAACGGACGCGGCACCGGTTGAAGCAACTGCGGCTGACTGATTTCGGGTTTTCCGACTCCATGAGGAGAAAGGGCGGTTCGGAAACGGACCGCCCTTTCTTTTTGTCCGCAGGGTGAAAAAGGACCAGATCAGGTTGTTTTATCGGTCTGCCAGATATACAGATCCCGCATAAGAAGATCAGCGCGTCTTGGCCTGCGTATAGGCGCAGTGCAGGTCAATGATGTCAGTCCTGTTTCTTGTTTGGTGAACTGGTTTCTCGGCGCAGCTTCCCCTATCGTGCGTTCCAGACATTCCGTCACGCAGGGCTTCTGTTTTTCATGACTGTTTCCATACTTGTCATTTTCCTCCTGATTTTCCTGAACGCAGTGTTTGCTATGGGGGAACTGGCGCTTATTTCTGTCAGAACACCGCGTCTTGCCATTCTCCGTGAGCAGGGCCTGCGGGGAGCGGATCGCGCCATGCGGCTGGCTGAAGATCCGCAGATTTTTCTGCCTACCGTGCAGATTGGCATGACCTTGGTGTCCATTCTGGAAGGCACATTCGGTGGTGTGCAGGTGGAAGCCCATCTGACTCCTCTGCTTGAAAAAATTGACGTCATCCGCCCCATAGCCGGTCAGGTTTCCATGGTGCTGGTGGTGTTGATCATCACAGCCCTCATGCTGGTTCTGGGTGAGCTTGTGCCAAAGCAGCTTGCCTTGCGGGAGCCTGAGATCATGGCGGCGCGTCTGGCCCTGCCGCTGGAAATGCTGGCCTACGCCACCCGCCCCGTTGTGGGGCTGTTGCGGCAGTCTTCCAATCTGGTGCTCAAGCTGATGGGGGCGTCAGATGCTGTCAGCCAGACGCTGACAGAAGAAGAACTCAAGGCCTATATCGCTGAAGGCGCCAGAACCGGTGTGCTGGAACATGAAGAGCGCACCATGATTGAGCGCCTTCTGCGTCTGGCGGACCGCCCTGTGCGCGCGATCATGACCCCCCGTAACGAGCTGTACTGGATTGATCGCCATGCGGGGCGTGAGGCGCTGATCAAGGCGCTGAAACAGACAACCTATGCGCGGCTGGTGGTGTGTGAAGGCGGCGTGGATAACCCCGTGGGTGTGGTGTTGGCCAAGGATATGCTGGACCGCACGCTTGATGGCATGCCTGTTTCGATAGAAGCCGGGTTGCGCCAGATGGTTGTGGTGCCAGACAGTATCTCTGCCTTTGACATGCTTGAACGCATGCGCAGCATACCTTTGGGCATTGCTTTCGTATTTGATGAATACGGGTCTTTTGAGGGAATAGTCACGGCCTCGGACCTGTTTGACGCCATTGTTGGGGAAGGCGTACATGAAACCCAACAGGCAACGCATACGGCGCATGAGGCGACGCAGGACGATGTGCTGCTGCTTGATGGCACGGATTCAGCTGATGAAGTAAAAGACCGGCTGGGTCTGCGTAGCCTGCCAGATGAAGGCAGTTACCATACGCTCGGTGGTCTGCTGCTGGCTCTTCTGCGGCGTGTGCCAGCGGTAGGCGACAAAGTGGCCTATTCCGGCTGGTTGTTTGAAGTGGTGGATATGGAGGGGCGTCGTGTCTCCCGTGTTCGGGCCAGCCGTCAGGTGTTGGCTGAAAACTAGAAGACCGTTGCTATTTCAGATGGCTGTGGCCTGCCCCGCGTGAGAGACCTTTCATAAAGTCTCTCGGTGGAGGCAGGCTTTTCTGTTTTTGGTAAAAGGCTCAGAACTCGGCTGACAGCGTAAAGTGGTACACACGCGGCAAGCCAGCATACAAGGTAGAGGCAGCGCCCGATGTGCCACTCGGTGCGCCGGTGAATACAGAAGCCCAGTAGCGTTCGTTCGTGACGTTGCTTACCCCAAAACGCACAACCCACGGGAACTTTGCTGCGCGGAAGGCATAACGTGTTCCAAGCTCCAGCGTGGTGTAGGACCCTGTGTGAAGCGTGTTGGTGACGTTGGCAGCGCGGTTGCCCATGTAATGAACATTGGCGTTGAAGGCCCAGCCCGATGCAAAGGAGCCAAAGGATGCTGGCAGGCGGTAATCAAGCAGCATGTTGGCCTGCAAGGGGGCCGCACCAACAATTTCCTTGTTGTTGAGGGCAGGGGAGGCTGCATGAACCAGTTCAGCATCCAGCCAGGTCATGCCAGCAAGAACGGACAGATTAGGCAGAACTTCGCCTGAAATCTGGGCTTCCACACCATAGTTCCGCTGCGTTCCGCCATATTGGTATGTCTGGCAGTTGCTCGCGGCGGCACAGCCTGTTCCGTTGGCTGCGGCAACATACATGGCGTAAGGAGACGTCATCCGGAAACCGGCAACGTTAAACTGCATTTTCTTGTAACGCAGCTTGTATCCCACTTCATATTCTTCAGAATGCGCAATGGGCAGCGCCATGTTGGTGTTGGTGTAGCTTGCGTTATTGGGTGTGACAGGCCCAGCCTCAACTGACCGACCATATGTGAAGTAGATGGTCTGGTTGTCCGTGGGTTTATACATCAGGCTGGTAGTCGGGCTGAACGCAGCAGATGTCTGGAACGTGTCTCTCAAAGGGCTTTTGGCGTTGAGGGCGCTTTGCTGGTCAATCCAGCTCCAGGCCAGCGTCCCCATAATGGACCAGTGTTTATTCAGGGTGAGTGTATCCCCAATGATAAAGGACTGGCTGGTGACACTGCTGGATTTATAGCGGCCGTGATAATAAGGCTGCGTGCCGCCGGACGGGGATGCCCCGTAGAGATTGTGTATTCCCAGATTCTGCGCGGCTGTGGTGGCGCCTGTGGGGTTGTAATTCCCCATCATGTACCCATTGGTGCCGATCACCAGATCATGCTTGACTGGCCCGGTGTAAACACGGCCGTTGAAATACGCCATGTTACTGCCGACGCGAAAATCATTCGCGGTGGTGGTTGCCGTTGCGCGGGAGCTGAACCATCCGTCACTACCGCGCAGGCCGGAACAGGTCGTGCCGCCATCACACAAGGTATCGGCAACGCCAAAAGCCTGCCGGGCGGCGTCCTGATACAATCCTCCCAGCGTAAAGCTCCAGTCTTTGTTGATCTGGTGCCTGATCTTGGCCAGGAACGTATTGGTTTCCATATTGTAGCCGCTCCATTCAGGAGCAAGGCGGCGACCCAGATCGGGTGCTTCGGGGAGCTTGTTTCCCCCGACACCGGTAGCCAGAATACCAAAACCGGGGGCTGAACCGCGCTGGTCGTACGTGTAATGGCTGGCGTCGATTTCGATAACTGTCTTGTCATCAATATGGAAATCAAAATCACCGCTTACCATTTCGCGGCGCATTGAACTGCCCTGCGTATAGGCCGTGCCATCCGCATGCAGCATGTTCAGGCGATAGCCAAACCACCCATTCCGGCCCAGCCGACCGGAAATGTCGCCATTTACCGTAGGGGTGCCAATGGAATCCACACCAACGGAAAGGCGTTCAGTGCGGCGGTCCGTCGGGCGCTTGAGAGTGTATTCAAACACACCTGCCGGGTTCTGAGGTCCATACATTGCCCCGGCAAGACCATTGAGAACCTGCAGGTTATCAACCCATTCAGCAGGGTAGGGGGTGGTGGAAACCACATTCAGCCCGTCCAGGCGGGAGTTTGCAACCACATCGGATTCAAACCCACGGGACTGCGGGCGTGATGTGTTGGGGTCTCCGCGGATTTCCAACTGCACGGAAGGCAGATACTGCGCCATGTCATTCAGGTTGCGGATCTGCTGGTTGACCACAACGTCATGGGTAACCCCCATGACGGAATAAGGTGTATCAAGCGTATCCCGATTCCCCAGCGGCCCAAGGTAGACAATCTTATTCATATATTTGGCACCCGTACCATCTGCGGCGTGGTGGCCATGAACATTCACTGTTTCGCCGTTGGAACCATCAAGTATCCCGGCAATGGGTGTGCGGTTGGGGGTGGTTTTTTCAGTGGCAGAGGAAGAGGTTTTGGTAACCGTCGGTTTGCCAGTTGCGCGATGCTGTGCGGGGGTGGCGGCAAGTGCTGATGTGGTCAGCAGAAAAGCGCTCAACGTTCCTGTGGCGAAAGCGGTCTGAAAACGATCGGGCATGAATCAAGCGGGTCCGGCAAATGAAGGAAAATGGGAGACACGCTTCTTCTGCCGGGCCCAAGGGGGCATTGTCCATATTTGCAGGGATATAAATCTGTATAGGGTGAAATATAATCGTACAGTGATGCCAGAATAATACAGTTACACCTCTTTTTCCCTTATGAATGAGAGGAAAAGAGGCTGTTTTGCGTATCAATCAGCTGTCGGCGCTGCCTCATGCCTGCATCTGTGTTTCCGATGCGCAGGGTTTTTCAGGCATTGCAGGCCAGAAGGCTTCCGCGATGTCTGCCTGAAGCAGGGAAAGCTGGCCTTGTATCCACGTCATGTACTCATGCAGACCCCGGATGATGATGTCATCGGCCGTCTGATCCAGCAGGGTTACGCGGAGTTCGGCCACTCGTTCCTGAAGAGGACTGCATCGTCTCCGCAGGCTTCTATGGCCAGCCAGAGCCGCCAGTGTTGAATCCAGTTGACTGAGGTTGATGGCCAGAGAGCGTGGAAATCCTTCATTTTTCAGCAGAAAGCCCACCACGTTTGCGGGTGTTGTGGTTACGGGCTGCAAGCGCCGGAAGGCATGATAGGCCGCCGCAGACCGAAGAACAGACGCCCATTGGGTGATATCAATGTCCGACCCTATTTTTTCCTCTTGTGGAAGCAGGGTGTGATAACGGATATCAATCAATCGCGTGATCTGGTCACTCCGTTCCAGATGTTTGCCCAAGAGGTAGAACAGCCACGCCTGATCTCGGTAGAGGGTGCCCTCCGTAATGCCGAAGTGGGTCTGACATTCCTGCTTCAGCCGGTTGCAGATACTGGAGAGGCTATTCAGACGGATATCTGAGAATTCAAGATCCTGAACCCAGCGTGTAAAAATATTGAGCTGCATCCACATCTCGGTGGAAATCAGCGGGCGCACGGCACGAGCGTTTTCCCGGACGGAATGTGCCATGGCCTTGATGGAATTGGGGTTGGCGCGCTCCGTCACGTAAAAGACAAGAACGTCCTCTTCCGTGGCGCTGTCATGCAGGCTGAAAAAACGGTCTTCGTCCGAATTCAACTGGATGATGGAATCCCAGCCGGTGTGGCCATCCGGTCCACGCACAAAGGCTTCTGTAACTTCCAGAAGGCGGGCCAGATTTTCAATACGCTCCATGTAGCGTGCCAGCCACATCATGCTTTCCGCATAGCGTGAAAGAAGATGATTCAGGCCCGGCAGAACGGAGGAAAGACCAAAGGCAATTTGTGTCATGATGCCAGCACCCATGTATCTTTGGAGCCACCCCCCTGAGAGGAATTGACCACAAGTGATCCCTTGCGCAACGCTACGCGGGAAAGCCCTCCGGGCAGAACCCAGGTGGAGCGTCCTGTCAGCGCAAAGGGGCGCAGATCAACATGGCGGGCTTCCACGCCGTCCTCGCACAAGGTGGGGGAGACAGAGAGATTGATCACCGGCTGGCTGATGTAATTTGTGGGGTTTTCCAGCAACCGGTTGCGAAAATCCTCAAGTTCTGCCGCGCTGGCCTGCGGGCCGATCAGCAGGCCATACCCGCCGGACTCTCCCACGGGTTTGATCACCAGCTTGTTCATGTTGGCGAGCGTATAGGCCAGTCCTTCCGGTTCAGCACAGATGTGCGTTTGCACGCTGTCCAGAATAGGGTCTTCGTTCAGATAATAGCGGATGATACGGGGCATGTAGGCATAAACGGCCTTGTCATCGGCAACGCCGGTCCCCAGCGCATTGGCAATGGTGACATTACCGCGCCTGTAAGCCTCCACCAGGCCCGGCACACCCAGCAGGCTTTCCGGGTTGAAAGCCAGAGGGTCGAGAAATTCATCATTCAGGCGGCGGTAAATGGAGTGAACCGGTCGAAGCCCAACAACCGTACGCATGTAAACACGGTGGTTTTCCACCACCAGATCTTTCCCTTCCACCAAGGGAACGCCCATTTCACGGGCCAGAAAGACGTGTTCAAAATAGGCTGAATTGTAAATACCCGGAGAAAGCAGAACCACCTGCGGATCACTCACTCCCTCCGGGGCTACGTCACATAGGCTCTGGTGCAGGCGCAGGCCATATTCCTCCACTGACCGCAGCGGAAGGCCGGAGGCAAGATCTGGCATAAGGCGCAGCATCATATGCCGGTTTTCAATCACGTAGGACACGCCAGACGGGGTGCGGGCGTTATCTTCCAGCACCAGAAAGCGCCCTTCCTGATCGCGGATCAAATCTGTGCCGTTGATATGCACATATACCCCGCCCGGCACGTCTATCCCCACCATGGCGGAACAGTAATTGGGGTTTTTAAGCACTAGTTCCGCCGGGATGATCCCATCACGCAGAATGGCTTGATCATGATAGATATCATGCAGGAACAGATTGATGGCTTTGACACGTTGTTGCACGCCACGTTCTACATGGTCCCATTCCTGTGCTGTCAGCACGCGGGGGATCACATCAAAGGGCAGAATGCGGTCTATGGCTTCCTTGTCTGAATAGACGGTAAAGGTAATGCCAAGGCGGTAAAGCTGCGCTTCAACAGCTGCGGCCCGGTGCCGCAGTTCCGCCAGATCAAATTTGGCCAGCCGGTTGTAGATACGGGTGAGGTCTGGCGGCGGCGCATCCTTGCGATTGAGGAGTTCGCAGAAAAAATCTGGAACGGAATAATCCGCAAAAATGCCAGCTTTCTGAGCGGGTGCATGTGTTAGCGAGTCAGTCATCCCCTGCCTCCCGATCCTGTTTCTGGCAGGTGGCTTGTGTGGAAGAGAGACCACGCAGGCTGCACGCCAGTTCATTACGATTAATTACTAACGGAGCAAGAATTCACGGCTTTGCCAAGTCGCAAAACCCATATTTGTTGTTTTTTCGAATCAGATGATTGCAGGCTGTTGCTGTCCTGAATAATCCTGTTACCGTAATGGGCTTCATGCTTTTCCGGTTCCCCTTCCCAAAGCAAGGAGGCAGGAGCGGAAGAAAGCAGAGATCAGCGTGTGCAGAGGACTTTCAGACCAGACATCATGAGTTCACATGTCATGCTGAGTCATCACACCCGGTATCAGTATGATCGCCCGGTATGTCTCGGCCCACAAACCATTCGTCTGCGCCCGGTGGCTACGGCAAAAACGCCTGTGCGATCCTATACGCTCCGCATCGGCCCACCGTGTAAACAGCAGACATGGCAGCGAGATGCATACGGAAATGATGTTGCATGCGTGACGTTTGCCGAGCGTGTGACCCATTTTGATATCAGCGTGCAGATGGAAGCGGATATCACCCCTCAAAATCCGTTTGATTTCGTGCTCCGCCCGGATGTGACGCGCTGGGTTCCCCCTTCCTGGCGTGTGCAGTCAGCCCCTGCCATGGCAGGGCAGAGGCAATGGGTTGCGGCAGACCCACATGGCAGTCTGGCTCAGTCTCAATGGTCTGTCCCGCACCAACCTTTTTATGGCGCGGCGCAGGAGTATGCGGCCCTTGCGCCTTACCGGCAGGCATCCGCGCCGGGGCCACGCCAGCAGGCGTTTCTACAGGACTGGGTACAGAAAGCGCCGGTTGAGACGCTGGAAATGCTGGTTGGGCTTAACCGGGCTGTTGCGGCGCATGTCGGTTATCAGGTCCGGCTTGAACCCGGAGTCTGGACACCGGAAGAAACTCTAGCGCAGGCCAGTGGCTCCTGCCGGGACAGTGCATGGCTGCTGATTGCCCTGTTGCGGAATCTGGGGTTCGCGGCGCGTTTTGTGTCCGGCTATCTCATTCAGGCTACCCGCAACGGGGAAGGAGAGGAAATCCTCACCTGCGATCTGCATGCCTGGGCCGAGGCATTTTTGCCCGGTGCAGGCTGGATTGGGTTTGATACCACGTCTGGCCTGTTGACGGCGCAGGGTCATGTGCCTCTGGCGGCAACGCCTTCACCCGAACATGCTGCGCCGGTCTCCGGCCTGCTTGATCATTGTCAGGCAGTTTTTGATGTCTCCATGCAGGCACAGCGGCTGTATGGGCAGGTCGAGGTCTGAAGTCTCAGTGTAAACACTGTTGAAATATGTTGCTCTTTTCCATGCAGGCGCAGAGAGTACTGTCTTATGAGGCTTTTTACCTGCCAGTCCTGCCAACAGATTGTCTTTTTTGAAAATACAGTTTGTGAGGGGTGCCACCATACGCTGGGCTATCTGCCCGGTCTGTTCACGCTTACAGCGCTGGACCGGCTGGATAACGGATTGTGGCGTCCGCTGGCGCGGCAGGTGCGCAAGGCCGAACTGGCTTTTTGCGCCAATCATGCGCATGGGGTGTGCAACTGGTTGACGGCGGCCCCCCAGACGCATCAGGCCAGCTTCTGCGTTGCCTGTCAGTTCAACCGCATTATTCCCAATCTGGAAAAGGCGGAAAATCTGGAGCGCTGGCGTAAGCTGGAGGTCGCCAAACACCGGCTGTTCTATACGTTGCTGCGCCTCAAGCTTCCCATGAAGACCCGGCGGGAGGATCCGCAGAACGGACTGGCGTTTGATTTTCTGGATGACCCGCCTGATGGGGCGGACAATGTGATGACCGGCCATAGTAACGGCGTTATCACCATTGCCCTGAAAGAAGCGGATGATGACCAGCGCGAACGTATGCGTGTGGAAATGGGGGAGTATTACCGCACGCTGCTAGGGCACTTCCGGCACGAAAGCGGACATTACTACTGGAATCTGCTGGTGCGCGATGGTGGCCGGCTGGACTCGTGTCGCGCTGTGTTTGGAGATGACCGGGAGGATTATCAGGAAGCCCTCCTGCGGCATTACCATCGTCCTCCGCCGGAGGGATGGCGGGAGCAGCATGTCAGCCTGTATGCGACCTCTCACCCTTGGGAGGATTTTGCCGAGACATGGGCGCACTACTTGCATATCGTCTCCACGCTTGAAACTGCATGGGCTTATGGCGTGACCATCAGTCCGGGTGTTGCCGGAGGGCAGGCATCCTGGCCCGACAAGCGCGGCAATCCTTACACGGATGCCTCATTTGAAGACATCATTCAGTCCTGGCTTCCTTTGACCTATGCCGTCAACAGCCTGAATCGCTCAATGGGGCTGCCGGATTTCTACCCGTTTGTGCTGACGGATGGCGTGGTGAGAAAGCTTTCTTACATCCACACACTTATAAGAGAAGTGCAGGCCCTTCGCTCCTGAAGTCTGGATGCCAAAACCGCGCTGGCTGGTCAGCCTGCGCGGTAAGCGAGATGATGGGGAGAGCGGGGTTAAAGGCTGGGGGCAGGGAGGCGGACTGATATCCGCCAGCCTTCAGTGCAGGACGCGCAGGTTCAGTGTTTGTGCCAGCGCCTGTTCATCCGCAAAGTCAGGCCATTTGTTGAGTGTCAACGCCGTAAGGGAAGGCGTGGGCAGTTTGAGTTTTGCAGCATAAATCCACAGATAGGACAGAGCACGGTGTACGTAATCCCGTGTTTCCGTGTTCGGAATCAGCTCCATGAACAGCAGCGGATCATCTGAGGCCGCCGCCGCTTTTTCCCACCGTGCCAGTGCGGAGGGGCCAGCGTTGTAGCTGGCCAGCAGGCGGATCATGTCCCCACCACGGACGGAGAGATGCGTGTTATGCTGGGTCAGATCAGCCAGATACTGCACATAACGCTGCCCGATTTCCAGATTGAGGCTGGGGTCGTGCAGGGCCGTAGCGGCATTTTCAAACCGGCGGCTGATGGTGGTTGAGGAACCGCTGGTCACAAAGTCAGCCGTTAGCGGGCGGATCTGCATCAGCCCATGTGCGCCTGCTCCGGAAACAGCCTGAGGATCAAAATTGGATTCCAGCCGTGTCAGTGCATAGACCAAGGCCGGGTCCATGGTGAAGCCATGCCGTGGCTTTAGCAGCGGCAGCGGCAGATCATCATGTTCTTTGCCATGCGCTTCATGCGCTGCCAGTGCGTCTGACATCTCGGTGGCCAGATCATGAAGGCCAGCAGATTCCGCCACAAGCTGGAAGGAGCGGGCGAGCGTGACATCACGCAGGTCCGGCCAGGCACGGCGGATGGTGTTTTCAGCCCGTTCCTGCTCGCCTACCTGAAGCAGGGCAAAAACACGACGACCGATCTCTGTGCTGCCAACGGCTTCAATATCAATTTCTGTCAACACGGGGGCGGAGGGCCGGGAGGCTTCCTCCAGCGGTGCGAAATTGATCTTGTGGGTGTGATCCCGGCTGTGGTTGCCCGCAGCGGGGTGCAGGATATGGGCCGCCAGAAGGCCATAGAAACTGTTGGGGAAGGCTTCCGCATGTTGCAGCCATAGATGGCGCGCGCGGTCGCTGCCCAGCTTTTCATGCGCCCGTGCAGCCCAGAAGGCGCAGGCGGCCCGCATTTCCGGGGTGGCGTTACGGGCGTGGGAAGCGCGTTCAAAGAACGGCGCGGCCTGCGCATACTGTTCCTGCTGCCACAGGGCCAGCCCCGCTACAAACCCGGCGAGGGCATTGTTGCCCTTGGCGCTTTCAACAGCAGTCCGGGCAATATCCAGCGCAAAATCTGTCTCGCCCGCATCCAGCATGGCCTGTGCGGTCTCGGCCTGAAGCTGTGCGGCATAGGCGGGGGTCATGCCCGGTGTGGCGGTAATCAGTTTCAGGGCGCTGTGTACGCCCTTCAGGCCCCACCCCGTGCGTTCCCGCAAGGTGCGGTCCAGCAAAGGGTTGCGCGTATAATCGCGGGTGAGCGGATCAGCTGGAATGGTCGCGTGTTCGGGGGTCAGATGCTCGCCAGCCGGAGCAGGAGGCAGAGGGCCGCCACGCTGTGGCAGGGCTGCCAGTCGGGCCCATATGGCGGCGGCATCGGCGTAGGAGGTATATTTTTTCAGCCAGCCCCGTAGTTCTGTCGCGCCGGGGTGGTAGGCGGGGTTGAGGTAACGGTCCGCCTCAATATCGCCCAGCAGGGTGGAATCTGTCAGGCGGGTGGTGCTGGTAATGGCTTCCGCAAAGGCCCCCTGCCGTTGCAGGCGGAAAATGGCGCGGATCTGGGTATCAACTTCAGGGGATAGCGGCTTCGGCAGAGGGATGTCATCCCCTTCCGGAAACGCCTGCCTGGGCAAGACCATCGCCAGCTCCTCGCTGTGCGTGTCTGGCCCGGGTTCGGGCGGCTTGGCATGGGCGCGCGTCGCTACGACGGTTGCACTAGCCAACAGGGCTGCTCCGGCCATAAAGGCCCTCGCTGCGATATTATGAGAAATTTGACCTATCGCTCGCATGGCTGGCGGGGTCTATGAGGTTCTGCTCCAAAAAGCAAGTTTGGTGGTCCGGAAGCACAGCAGGGCCCTCCTTTGGGTACGGGGCAAAGGCCCGCCTGAATAGCGGGCAAATTATTAAAGAACTACTTGTGTTTCTTAAGGAAAATTCTGTTCGATCACTGCATGATTATTTTTGTGTCAGGATCATGTTCCTGTTGTCACAATCTGTTTTCAACCATTTTGCTGTAGCATTTGGGCAACAAGCAGCAGATCGTTCCAGATGTCCTTTCTGGCAGTCGGGCTGGCACGTAATTGCAGCGGGTGTCGCATGATCAGCGCAGGCACGGGGGCAGGCAGACCGGCTACACTTACTGGCTGCCAGCTTCTACGCGGCAGGGCCTTGTTGGTTCCCGTTAAAAGGTGGGCAGGCAGGCGTCCGCACAGCAGAAGCCGCTGCGGCGCAAACAGGGCAATGGCCCGCTCCAGAAACGGCTGACAGATACGGCGTTCGGCGTCTGTAGGGGGTCTTCCTCCGGGTGGCCGCCAGGGAACAGCCGTGGCCAGCAGCAGTGAATCCCGTGCCAGCCCGATGGCGCTCAGCATCTGGTCCAGCAATGTGCCGGACAGGCCAGAAAAAACATGGCCACTACGGTCTTCATCGGCGTCTGGCGCTTCCCCGATAATCATCAGAGGAGCGTGCATGGGCCCCTCTGGGAAGAGGGTGTGCATGGCTGTTATGCGTAGTGAGCAGGAATCAAACTGCTCCACCGCCGCTTTCAGGGAGTCGGGTGACGTGGCAGCAGCGGCTACAGCGCGTGCCTGTGCAATGCTGTCTGCAAGCAATGCAGGCCCTGCGGCCGATAGCGAGACAGGGGAACTGCTGGAAGAGCGCTGCGCTGAAGCAGGAGCGGGCGTTGCCGGTGTTTTCCGCGCCTGCGGCCCGGCGGCGGGGTGGGGTCTGTGTCTGTGAGGATCATGGTCCTGATGGTCCCGGCTCTGACGCCCGGTCTCCTGCAGAACGGGCAACGGGGCAAGGCGTGCCAGCCGATGGTCCAGCGGCGCATCCTCAACAGCCGTGTCCACCCCCCATTCCGCATAGAGGTGGAGAAGAGACAGAGCGCCATCCATCATGTAAACCATACGGAGAAGGGGGCAGTTTGGCGGTTGGCTGCGGGCAGGGTAGAGAAGTGTCCGCCGTTCATGTCATTCTCCCCAGTTGTTGCCGGAACGGGGCCGCCCGAAGGGTTTTGGGGCCTGAGCCGCTCCTGGATAAGGGTCATTATGCTGTTTTGTCGCCTTCTGCCTACGGTTTTCCTGCTGCTTTCTGCATCTGTGCTGACACCCGCTGTTGCTGCGCGGGATGCTACGGCGGCTGAAGTCCATTCGGCGGAGCCGCATCAGGATCAGGCAGGCGGTCAACACGGGCATGTCGATTCGGGCGCTTTTCTGACAGCGGTGGTCGCAACCCATAACGGGGATGATCTGGATGCCGCCCGCGCCTTTAGGGCCGCCGCCGCGGCTGATCCGTCCAACAAGGATCTGGTGAAGCAGGCTTTTGTACGCAGCGTCATGGCAGGAGACCCGGAGGCAGTGCCTCTGGCGCATCTCAACGCCGCGCTACCGGGCGGGCAGACCATTATTTCTTCTCTGGTGCTGGGGAATGACGCCGCGGTGCGCGGAGACTGGCCCGCAGCCTCCCGCTATTATCAACAGGCCGGGGCGGACCCCATGGCGCATCTGATCATGCCCATGCTTCAGGCATGGTGCCATCAGGCCCAAGGCCATGCCGATGAGGCCATTGCCGCTCTGACCCATATTCAGGGGTCCGTGCTGGTGCCGTTCTATACGCTCCATGCCGCGCTGATCGCGCAGGTTGCGCAGGAAAAGGCGCAGGCGGGAGATCTGTTCGCTCTCTCCGCCCGCATGATGCCGGGGTATGATCTGCTGCTGACCCGGTCCTACGCTGCATGGTTCTGGGCGCAGGGGGAGCAGACCAAGGCCCGTAATCTGCTCCGCTCCATGCTTGAGGCAGACCCCGTTCTGGCGCTGGCAGGCACACAGTTGCAGGCTTCCATCAGCCACTTTCCAGTAGCCTCTCCACAGCAGGGGGTGGCGCGCGCCTATGTGTTGACGGCTTTTCTGTTAAGGCAGCAATCGCTCCAGCAGTCTCGCCAGAGCGCCGCCGGGCAGGAAAACCGGCCCATGCCGAATGATCATCAGTTTGATGAGGCCTCCCGCCTCATGCTGGGGTTTGCGCTGGGGCTGGACCCTCATCTGGCGGAAGCGCGGCTGATGCTGGCTGAAATTCAGGATGATGAGGGGCATCAGACAGCAGCGCGGGAGACATTGCTGCGCATCCCGCAAACAGACCCTCTGGCACCGGTTGCGGCATTCCGGCTTGCGTTGGCAGATGGCTCCACTGGCAATCTGGATGAGGCGCGGGAAAAACTGAACCGGCTGGTGCAGGAGTCCCCCAATCTGATTCTTCCCGTCCGGGCGCTGGGGAATACCCTTTCCGCCCAGAAAGACTGGAAAGGGGCCATAGCCGCCTATACGCAGGCCATAGCGCTTGCCACCCCTAAAAAGGCGGTGGATTGGTCCCTGCTGTTTCTGCGGTCCATGGCGTACCACGAGATGGGAGACTGGCCGCACGCCAAAGCGGACTTGAAGGCCGCTCTCGTCCTTGCTCCTGATGAACCTGTCTTGCTGAACTCCCTTGGCTATTCCATGGCTGAGCGGAAGGAAGATCTGCCTGAAGCGGAAAAGCTGCTGCGCCGGGCGATTGCTCTGTCCCCGCAGGATGCCGCCATTCGTGACAGTCTGGGCTGGGTGCGGGTGGAGCAGGGAGACCTTAAGGAAGGGATCATGCTGCTGGAACAGGCAGCCGAACAGACGCCGGAAGATCCGGAAGTCAATTACCACCTTGGCGAGGCCTACTGGCGCGCTGGCCGACACAGCGAGGCAGTGGATCAGTGGAACGTAGCGCTTGGTCTGAAGCCTGAACCGGGAGATGAAGCGCTGATACGTGCCGCTCTTGCACGGGCTGCGGCCTCAGGTGACAAGAAAGCCGAACAGATTCAACACGCGTCTCCTGCAAAGGCAGACGCACCAGCAGGCCAGACCGGAGGAAAGCAAACGCCGTGATGTCAGCCATAATGGACCCATCAACACAGATTCTGACAGAACAGGCTCACGCCAAGATCAACCTGTATCTGCACGTTACGGGCAAGCGCCCGGATGGCTACCATCTGCTGGATAGTCTTGTGGTGTTTGCCGGTGCCGGAGACAGTTTGCAGTATCAGCCCGGTGCGGAACCACTGCACCTGGAACTGACGGGACGCTTTGGTCAAACCTTGGGGGCGGATGCTGCCGGGCCGGATAATCTCGTGATGAAGGCTGCGGCGGCTTTGCGTTCTGTCAGCGGTTCTTCAGCCCACGTGCAGGGCGGGCGGCTTGTTCTGACCAAGGAACTGCCCGTGGCGTCTGGCATTGGTGGCGGTTCAGCCGACGCTGCTGCGGCAATCCGTTTGCTGGCGCGGGCATGGCAGGTGGATGTCCCTGTGGGCACATTGATGCATCTGGCGGAAAAGCTGGGGGCCGATGTGCCAGTTTGCGTCGCCAGTCAGACTGCCCGGATGGAAGGAATAGGCGAGCATCTCTCTGCTGCGCCTCATCTGCCGGCATGTGGCATGGTGCTGGTGAATTGTGGGCAGGCTGTCTCCACCCCGGATGTATTCCGGAAACGGGATAGTGCGTTCCGGGAGCGGGCGATTCTGCCGGCAGAGTGGAAATCGGCGCAGGATATGGCGAATGATCTGGCCCGGCTGGGTAACTGCCTTGAAGCCCCGGCTTGTGAGGTGTGTCCGCCCGTCAGGACTGTTCTCTCCGCTCTTGCCGAGCAGGCGGATTGTCTGCTGGCTCGAATGAGTGGGTCTGGTGCAACCTGTTTTGCGCTTTTCCCCTCAGCTGAAGACGCACGCAAGGCGGCGCATGCGCTTGGGGCAGACCACCCCTCATGGTGGGTGTGGGGCGGAGCCTTGGCGTAAGCCGCTCTGGCGGAAACCATACAAGAGTCCCATATATAAACGAGTGCCTTCCTTTATGGAGCACCACGGCCAGACGCGCAGAGAGGCAGGGCAGAAACAGATGTTCTCTCTCATTGAAGCGTATGGTGAAGGATACCGGGCACAGTGAAGGCCAGCAGGAAGAGGTGCGCATCATGTCTTCAAAAATAGACCTTACGCTGTCTGACGATCACAAATCGGTTCAGATGACGCTTTCAGGAGAGGGCACAGAACCTAAAGTGGAGGTTCCGCTTTCACTGGAGCAGGTTACCCACCTGATCAGCGTTCTGGGCCGTGTGCGGGAGACGATGCTGGCTGATCAGGACGTGCAGCCGATTGAAGGGGCACGTTTTACACCTGTTACCCGCACCAGATGGGCGCTTCAGCCGGAAGCACGGACAGAAGGTTCGGTGCTGGCGTTTCAGCATCCGGCGTTTGGCCCGATTGGGCTAGTGCTGACACCTGAGGATTCCGATCGGCTGATGCGCGGGCTGCATTTGCACCAGCAATTACGGCAGGAGCAGAAAGCCAATAGAGGCAAACTGAACTGACGTGATTGAAGATCACAGAGCGCTATAGCGCTCTGTGATGTGAAACTTGTATTTTAAACAAAGGATGAAGAAGACATGAGACTCAGTGCACGAAACCAGCTTCAGGGCAAAGTTGTCGCCATTCAAAAAGGCGCCACTACATCACACGTCAGCATCGAACTGACGGGCGGTGCCGTTGTGATGGCCGCCATCACCAATGAAGCGGTTGCCGATCTGGGTCTGACAGTGGGTGAACCCGCCACGGCTGTGATCAAGGCTTCTGATGTCATGGTCGGTGTAGACTGATTTTTTCTGCGCTCATGCTGTTCTGCATGAGCGTTTTTACCACACCGGGATTATTTGACGGGCAGGTGTGACTGACGATGAAAGACCAGAAGCGGTTGTGTCTGGTCGTTTAGCAAAGTCAGCATATCGCCCGGTGTGTTCATGCGCCAGGCGCTGGTCTGTTCAAGACTTGCCAGAAAAAGACGTTCCCGTTCAGCCGTTGTGGCGTCCATGCAGGCCCGACGCGTGGTGGCAACCGGCCCAAACTTCAGCTTCTCTCCCGTTACGGTCATGGTCGCATTGATCTGATTACAGATGGTGGAGCCTGCAACGGTTCCGTCCTCATGCAACTCCAGCGTGGGTGTTGGTGTACCGTCTTGCAGAAGTGTTTTCCCTAACGTGACCAGATACCAGGAGCCAGCAAGAGCGGGAGATGGTCGCTTTGTACCATGCCGACGGAGAGTCAGTAGAATATTGGACTGATTTTTGAGGTTCAGCGGGGCTGGCATAGGGGTTTTAAACCAAGGTTGTCCCTCCACCAGAAGGGTGGCGACAACTCCGTAAGCCCGGTTTGGTTTCAGCAGGGCACTGTTCAGCGTGATATGAAACGGGATAGGCACCTGCCGCGTAGTGGTAAAACTGGCGCGTGATACGGTTTCAGGCTGTGTGGGCCTGTTTGTCATATCCACAATCCGTATTTCTACTGTGGCGGGGGGAAGGGCCATGCGCTCCCGGTAGGTTATGCTGCCATGTAGAGTAATGGGAGAAGATGTCTGAGCCATTCCGCTTGATAAGCCTCCCAAACCAAGAGCCCCAATCATCCCGAGCACTAGAGTTCGACGCAGAAAGGATGAAGACATAGGCTCTCCCGTGGGCATGGTGTGTGGCTGGAACTGTTCTTCTCTTCTTCATCCATAAGTTCAAAACTGGCAGATATTTGCCGTGATGCATAAAGGATGAAGAAAAGCAGTTCCGATGTTCAGTTCAAAGAGTAGAAACCCTGCTCCGGTCTATTGGTTGCCTGATGGCTGTTCAGCAGAGAAAGACAGAAAGCGGTTTCTGTTCATCCAGTGGCAATGACAGCGGAAAACAGATCCCGTTTTTTAAGAACGGGACATGCGGATAAGGGGGTACAGGAAACGCTGGGGCACGGGTTGATAGCGGTTCTGGAGACTGAAAATATCAACCTGTTCAGGTTCATAACCGCGCAACAGATTAACCCGGAGGATTTTCCGGGTATCTCTGCTTCCCCTATTCAAAAGGGGGTAAAAAAGGCCACTCTTACTTGCGGCCGGAGCGGATATGGGAAATCAGTCCTGTCAGCCCGGCTGCCAGCAATGCGCCCGCAATGCCGGCGCGTGCGCCGGATGTCACAAAGAAGGAAAGCGGGCTGTCCAGCCTGCGTGACTTGGCATCAAAAGCCCCATGCGCTGAAAATGCGCCAGGTACGCTTTCAAACAGATCATCCTTGGCGTCTGTATCAGCACAGGTTTTTTCAAGCTGGGCTTTATAGCCATGGTCCGCCATGCGCTTTTCCCGGCAGCCCGGCCCAAGAAGGCTCCAGATGGCGGCAAAAGTGGTGCTTGGCCCAATGGAGATGGAACGGCTGGTGGTAAAGGCGGCCCGACAAATGGCTTCCGCTGCGACTTCCGGCTCATACACAGGGCCAACAGGCTTCAGGCGTTTGCCGGTGGTGTTGCGGGTCCATCCATAATGCGGGGTGTTGATGGAGGGCAGATCCACCATCACAATCCGAATCCGATCGGCATCATGCAACAATTCTGGACGCAGGCTTTCACAAAAGCCTCGCAGCGCGGCGCGTGATCCGTTTTCCACAGCCTGTAGAGGCAGGCCACGTAGGGAAGGCGCCAGATCAAGATTGATAATGGCTCCATGCCCGCGGCGACGCATGCGTTCAAGTGCCGCAAGAGTGCCGTTGACGCTGCCCAGATACGTTACTTCCGTGGCGCGGCGAATATCCTGCGGAGAGAGCGTAGCCACCTGCCCGACAACCGTAGCCCCGGCACAGTTGGCCCATGCGGTGATCGGGCCAAGCTCGCTCTCTACCCGGTCAGCCGCTTTGGCAACGGCATCTGCGTCCGCAACATCCACGGGAATGACAAGGGTGCGGATGGAATGCGCCGCCAGATCCCGTGCGGTATCTTTCAGGCGGTCCTCATTACGGCCCAGAAGGGCAACGTCAAACCCTGCACGGCCCAGTGCACGGGCGGCGGCGCGGCCAATGCCTGCTCCGGCACCGGTAACAACAGCAATCTGGGATGGCATGTGGTGATCTCCCTTGCCTTCTGGCGTGGTGGTTCAGTTTTGTCGGATGTTTTGCCCCGCTCCGGGCTGTCCTGCAAGTTGCAGGCGGTGCCGGGCTGCTGTGCGGACGGCGTAGAAGCAGCGGGGGCAGAGGTTACAGATAACGAAGCGCCAGAATCCCGCCTATCAGAAGAACGGCAAAAACGCCCATCACCAAGGGCAAGCGTGTTTCAATAAAGGCCTGGATGGGGGGACCAAACCTGCGCAGAAGGGCCGCCACCAGAAAGAAGCGAAGGCCACGGGTAATGGCGCTGGCGATAATGAACGGGCCCAGAGCAAAATGGGCCATACCACTGGCGATGGTGACAAACTTGTAGGGGATAGGGGTGAGCCCCTTGAACAGAACAATCCATACGCCCCACTGCCGGAATTTTTCCTGCAGGTTCAGCAGTGTGTGCTCGGCGTGGTAAAAGCGCACAATGGGCATGGCCAGATAATCCAGCAACATGGCCCCGATCATCCACCCCAGAATCCCGCCTGCCACACTGGCTACAGTGCAGATGGCAGCGTAACGCCAGGCCTGCTGGCGCTGCGCAAGGACCATGGGCACCAGCAGCGTTTCTGGTGGCAGAGGGAAGAAACTGGCCTCTGAAAACGCCAGTGCCGCCAGCCATAGCGGCGCATATGGGCTGGCGGCGTGCTTCAGCACCGCAGCATAAAGGCGGTTCAGTAGGGACGGGCGGGCAGGGGCTGTTACGTCAGACATGGCAGGACAGATGCCACGAGCTTAGTTCTGGCGCCAGAGCCCATGGCTGTGTTCCTGCACGGAAAGGATTTACATCCTTTCACGGCGTAGCACGTCCTCGGCCTTGCGATGGATGGTGTCATACTCTTCCTGTGTCAGCGTGCCGCGGTGGAGCATTTCACTGGCACGGGCCAGCGCATCGCGGGCGTGAGAGGCATCGGGTATCGGGTAGCGTCGGCCTGGCAGGGCAAACGCGTCATCCGGCAGGGCGTTACGTTCTTCGGTTGTCAGTTTGGACATAAGGCTGATCCCCGTCTGGTTCACACAGTTCAGGTGTGTTGTTCAGTTCGTCCAGTTCTGCCATGGCGGCTTCGGCACTTACGGTCGGGATATCTGAAGCCGGAACTGTTCCCGGCTCGCTGGCAGTAACAGGCCCGGTAAGTGTCCGCGTAACACGAAACGCGGTCAAGACCGCCAGGGTGCCAAACACAATCACACCAGCCGCCTGCCCGATCTGTACGCCTGCTGGCCCGAAACGGGTGCCAAACCCCACAAAGGGAATGGTGCCCAGCGTGGCCCGCCCCCAGTTGAAAGCCGTGGAATACAGCGGAAAGCCAAGGTTGTTGAACGCAGCATTGGCCACAAACAGCATCCCCACAAACAGGTAACTGCCAATGGTCAGGGAGCAGAACAGATGGATCAGCATGGCGGCATCACCATGGGCATTGAAGACCCCCACCACATAATTCTGCATGGCTGCCAGAATGATCCATGTGAGCCCGATACTGAGGATGACCAGTTTCAGGGCCGCCCCCAGCGTCTCCCGCACACGGTGGTACAACTCCGCTCCCATGTTTTGCGCCATGATCGGGCCAATGGAGCCCGTCAGCGCAAAAACAAGCGAAAACAGCACCGGCACCGTGCGTTCTATGGAGGCTTGTCCGCCCACCGCTTCCAGACCGAACCGCGCCATGGATTCCGTCACGTAAACGCCACCAACCGGGGTTGCGAGGTTGGTGAGAATAGCGGGCATGGCGATGGAGCCCACATACCGGGTATCCCGCGCAATGCGGGAGAAAGTGGGCCATGTGATCATGTCATGCCGCAATGCCCCACGCACACCGGCCGAGGCGACAACAAGACGGGAGATCACGGTGCTGATGGCGGCCCCGGTCAATCCTTCATGCAGCCCGAAAATCATGATCGGGTCCAGAATGGCGGCAACCACCGCCCCCAGAAGGGTGATGTGCATGGAGCCTTTGGCATCACCCACCACCCGCATCAGGGCGGAACACCCCATCCCGGTGCAGATAAGCGGTAGAAACGGGCTGACGGTTTGTAGATAGCTCGTGGCGTAAGCCAGAGCATCGCCGCGCGCGCCAAACAGGGAGAGAATGGGGTGCGCCGCAATCATGGTGCCCAACCCCAGCAGGGTGGTGAGCATGAGCATGACAGCCAAGGCGGAGGAAGCAATCTGACGCGCATCTTCATGCCGCCCTGCTCCGATTTCCCGGCCCGTTGCTGCGCTGATGCCAATGGTCAGCCCAATGGCCACGGCAATCTGCAATCCGATCACCGCACCGGCAAAGCCTATTGCAGCCGTCAGGGCTGTCTGGCCGAGATGTGCGATATAGACCATGTTGAGCATATCAACGGCAAAAACGGCCATCAGCCCAATGGCCCCGGTGCCAGCCATAACCAGAACATGCCGCATGATGCTGCCCGTAATAAAACAGGCCTTTTGTCTGGATGGCGGGTCTTTCTGGGGCATGCGTACTCCGTTCCAGCGCCCGCAGGCAATCGTGACGAGTCTTGTATTATGTCATGTCCCTTCATTCCTGCGAATGGGGGAAAGAGAAAGCCGTCATACCAACCCAGAAAAGCGCCTTCAGACACAAGTGGAGAAAGGGTGTAACGTCTTTCTTACTTATTCGTCAGATGCCACGATGGCTGCCGGATCGGGCTGTGGCAGTGCGTCTTCCTCAGGGTTCGGGGCAATGGGCGTTCCGAGATATGCTTCCAGCACGTCCTCTGTTGGCCCGTCCATTTTGATCTTACCGCCATCCAGCCAGATCAGACGGTTGCACCATTCCGCCATGACATCCGCCATATGGCTGGAGAGCACCAGAATATCGGCTTTGGAGACCAGAGTTTCCAGACGGGAACGGGCACGCTGACGGAATGAGGCATCTCCCGCCATAAACCATTCATCCATCAGCAGCACATCCGGCATGATGGCGGTGGCCAGACCAAAGGAGAGCCGGACCATCATACCGGAGCTGTAGGTCTGCACGGGAAGGTCCATAAAGGAGCCAAGCCCGGCAAAGGCCTCTACATCTTCCTCTACGGTCTGAATCTGCGATTTTGACAGCCCGGCGAACATACCGCGAAGGTGAATGTTCTCACGCCCTGTCAATTCGTTGTTCATGCCCAGAGAAGGGTCAAGAAGTGTGCCGATATTGCCTTCTACCGTTACGCTTCCCTTGACGGGTTCATAAATCCCCGCCAGCGCGCGCAGCAAAGTGGTTTTGCCTGCGCCATTTCCGCCTACCAGACCCAGTCGGTCTCCGGGGTTGAGCGTGAAGGAGATGTCCCGCAGGGCCTGTACCACCACACGGTCCCGACGGTCCTGCATGAAGCGGCTGCCCAGAGAGGCCTGCATCGTCTTGCGCAAACTGCGGGCTGTTCCATGGTAGAGGGGAAAGGAAACGTCCAGATCCTGAACTGTAATGCCTGCCATTTTACACCCAATAGGCCAGACGCGCCCGCATGCGGGCAAACAGCAGGAAAGTCAGAACAGCCAGCCCGGCGGACCACCCTAGCGCGGCGGGCCATATGGCGGCTTTCAGAACATCGCCGGTAAGGGGGGCGCGTAGAATTTCCATCAGGGGGAACATGGGGTCCAGTAACAGCCAGTTCTGACCAATGGACATCAACGCAGGTTTCCAGAGCACAGGCGTGACAAAGAACAGAATCTGCATGGTGCTCGCCACAATGGGAGGAACATCCCGAAAACGTGCGCCCAGAATAGCCAGAAGCAAGGTGGCGATAAAACTGTCAAGAACCCATACCACCAAGGCAATAGGCAGCGTCCAGGACCAGGCAGGAGTGACGTGGAACCACAGGAAGACCACGGCAACGACCGGAATATTATGTGCAACGGTCAGCCAGTTGCGCACGGTGGCACGCAGCACATGCAGGGTATAAGGCATGCGGGCGGAATGGATCAGCCCCGCTGCGGATGTAAAGGTGCGGCACCCCTCCTGTAGCGTGCTGCTGGCGAACCCCCACAACACGAGAGAGAAGGTGAGGAAGGGAAGATATTCATGAACATCCATCCGCATAAGGTATGCGTAAAGCACCCCCATGGCGGCAATCATGATGGCGGTGGAGGCCGTCAGCCAGAATGGCCCGAGGATGGACCCCCGATACCGCAGCTTGATATCCAGCCAGCCCAGCGTGCACCCCAGTCTGGCCTGTTTCAGACCATCAACCAGATCCTGCCATGCATGTCTGAAATAGGAGACGCCTTTTTCAGGAACAAGATGGAGCACGGGCTCAGGGCGGCTCAAGGGGGCCGCTCCGTCTGCTGGGGGGGAGTTCTGCATGGTATCCATGATAAGGTATGGCGATAGAGAACAGTGCCTGTCAGTGCAAGAGCGGGGGCGGAGGAAGGGCTTTTTTGCCACGGTATGCGGAGGGGTGGTCTGGGGAGCGCGCTAGATGGATGACAAGTGAGGCATCGGTTGCTAAACCCCCCACGACTCACCGCCCATCTGCCAACCCTGATAATACCGGGAACCATCCGTACCATGAAGATCGTCGCCTGTAACAGCAATCTGCCGCTGGCCGAGGCAGTTGCTACCGAGCTTGGCATGCCTCTGTGCAATGTGACCGTCCGCCGGTTTGCCGATATGGAAGTGTTTGTCGAAATTCATGAAAATGTACGGGGTGAAGATGTCTTCGTGGTGCAGAGCACCTGCACCCCTACCAATGACAATCTGATGGAACTGCTGATCATGCTGGACGCCCTGCGCCGCGGATCAGCCCGCCGTATCACGGCTGTCATGCCCTATTTCGGGTATGCCCGGCAGGATCGCAAATCCGGCCCCCGCACGCCCATCAGCGCCAAGCTGGTCGCCAACCTGCTGGTGGAAGCCGGGGCCAACCGTGTGCTGACGCTGGACCTGCACGCCATGCAGATTCAGGGCTTCTTTGATATTCCGGTAGATAACCTCTACGCCGCGCCCCTGTTCGTTCGGGATATCAAGGAACGCTATGGCGACCGTGACCTCATGATCGTCTCCCCGGATGTTGGGGGCGTGGTGCGTGCTCGCCAGCTTGCCCAGCGCCTGAATACGGATCTCGCCATCATCGACAAACGTCGTGAGCGGGCAGGTGTGTCTGAAGTCATGAACGTGATTGGGGATGTCAAAGGCCGTCACTGCCTGCTGGTGGATGATATTGTCGATAGTGGCGGCTCACTGTGCAATGCTGCGCAGGCCATTTTCAATAACGGTGCGGCGTCTGTCGGCGCTTACGTGACGCACGGTGTGTTGACCGGCAGCGCGGTTGAGCGGATCAGCAATTCCTGCATTGAAATGCTGACATTGACGGACAGCATCAAGGCAACGGAAAGTGTGAAGGCGGCGGCCAATATCCGCCAGATTACAATTGCTGGTCTGTTGGCACGGGCCATGCGGGCCGTGTCTGATGAAAGCTCCGTTTCCTCCCTTTTTGATTGAGAACCATGCCTCAGCTTAGCCTCCGCCCATACTGGTATCTCCGTCACGGTCAGACTGACTGGAATCGGGAAGGTCTTTCTCAGGGGCGCACAGATGTGCCCTTGAACGAGACGGGGATTTCCCAGGCTGAAGCGGCGGTCAAGCTGTTTGAAACGGGCGTGCGCCGTTACCCCGCGTTTACGCATATCGTCAGTTCACCACTAGACAGGGCATTCCAGACCGCCGCCATTGTAAGGGAAGGGCTCATTGCCAACGGCTTTGACGCCCTTCCACTGGAAACGGACGAAGGATTGGAAGAAGTCTGCTTTGGTGAGCAGGAAGGCATGCCCATGGGGGACTGGTATGATAGCTGGATTGCCGGCGACTATACCCCGCAGGGGGCGGAACCGTTCGCTCAGCTTAGAGCCAGAGCGGTTGATGCTGTAAACCGGGCAACGGACAATGGTGGCGTTCCCCTTATTGTGGCTCATGGCGCATTGTTTCGTTCATTGCGTGCGGCCATGAACCTGCCTGCCAATGTTCGTCTGCCGAACGCCACTCCGCTATGGCTCAAGCCGGGGACTGCTGAACAGCATGCGTGGTCTCTTTCCGTGATAGAGGCGTAAGGCGGGCATATCTGTGAGGTTCCGTTTTCTCTGACAGAAAAAAACGGTTATCGGGAAGAATGGTTGTTTGGCCAGACCTGCTGAAATTTCACAGGATCATGCAAAATCCACACCAGTCTTGAATAGGGCATGTGAAGAGGCACAATAAGGCCTCCGCCTGCCTGCCGAATACGTTCGGCAGGGGCTCCTATATCGTACACAATCACTGGTTTTTCTACCATCCATAGTTGGGTCAGAACGTAAGACCACGTTTCCGGCCAGATGGAAGGAAGAAAAAACCAGTCGATCCTGAATTTCTCTATAAAGTGTTTTATTTCAAATTCTTTGTATTTCCCGGTTATTTTCACGACACCTGTTTCCAGAAGTGCGTTGTCATTGCAACTGTAGCCAATCAACACAAATTCAATAGGAAAGGCGTTTTGCGCGATAAATCTGGCAAGAGCCAAAATCTGGTAAAATCCTTTTTCTGTACTGATGGCACCTAAAATGCCGACAATCCGTTTTTGGGAGGCTGGAAGGACAGGGAAAGTGATTTCCCGTAAATCTGGTAAAATTTCCCATGGGATGACGTTTATCGGAGCGCTAAAGTAGCGACGCAGACGTTGTGCCGTATCTTGAGAAGGCGCAATAACTTGCTCTGCATGTTCCAGAATGGCAGCGCTCTTCTGGCGTAACACAGGAATGGCGCTGTATTCCCCAGTCTTGCTTCCGCGTTCCTTCAAGCAGGACTGACAGACTGTCTCACTGGGTTCACCGCAATAAGTGCCTGAGTCCTGTGTCAGGGTAATTTGGGGGCAGAACCATGAATAATCGTGAATATAGACATCATAAGGAAGCCCGATCTGGCTTAGATGAAGAATGTTTTCAAGGCCATTTCCAATATAGCTATGAATCTCGATTTTCTGGCAATTCAGATGTTCTGCAAGATGGCGGAAAGCGGAAAGACTTTGCGGGATGATCAGGTTGGGAAAGTGCTGTTGTAATACGCTGTCCAAATGCCAGATCTTTTTTCCATTTTCCAGTCGATCTGGTTTTAGAGTGAATGAGACATAGCCATACTTTACGTAATCAATAGAGCGATGACCAATATGCCGTAAAATGCCCCCTTCACGATCATGCGCGATAAGAAAAACTGATTTCTGAAAACCATAGTGTTTTCGAAAGCGTGCCAGATCCAGTCTTCGTCTGTAAAATAGCAAAGGGTCTTTTAGCTGCCAGTTTCGAACAAGTTGGCCATATCTTTTATGAACGTCATTCATAATACCAAGATTACGGCTTATCAGATCCGTTTTGACGTGGCTGAAGGACTGGCTTTCTGAGTGCCCGACATATGTTCCCAAACACGCAATATGTCGCCAGCCCAGTGCCGCGGCACGGCGAGAAAAATCGTTTTCTTCACCATATCCCTGAGCAAAAATATCTTCACGGAACAGCCCGACGCTTTCCAGACATTCAGATTTTATATACATGCAAAATCCATGAGCAGTGGGAACCTCAGGCAGTTCTCCCCGCCAGGATTGCATCATGATACGATTTAATTCTTCACATTCCTCGATCGTTGGAAAAGGATTTTTTCCGTCTTTGTCTGGATAGCTGAAAATGGTTGCATTGTTTGAAAGTGGCGTGGCTGTACCGATATTCTCCTTTGAATAAACGGCTTTTTGAAGTTGAGAAATCCATTTTTCTGAAACAATCGTATCGCTATTGAGAAGAATCACATCCTCTCCCGCTTCTCTCTGGCGCATTCCTTTATTGACCGAAGCAGGAAAGCCGAGATTCCGATCATTATGAAGAATAGAAAAATATTCATTTTCTGGAAGACTATTTAAAAAATGGACTATATCCTCATTTGGCGAGGCATCATTGATAACAATAATACGCGCGTTGTCGGGATTGTGGCGTAAGACTTGTTGCAGGCATAAGCGGGTTGCTTCAAATCCATTATAGACCGGTATGATAACAACAACTTTCCTGATACCGCTTTGAGACGAGTGTGCTCTTTTCTTATAAAGTGCCGGGAAGGTTTCGCGGCTTGCATGCGCATATAAAACTGCTTGTTCTGCTAAAATGTTGTAGTGCAAAGGGCTGCCGTATAATTGAACACCTGTTTCTGTTGTGACAGACAAGCTTTTTTCTGAAAAAGAAATGTTGTTCAGAGGATAGGAGAAGGGGGGAAGGCATGCTTTTCCCGAAAGATTCCTGATGTCAAAGAGTTTTGTGGGGCAAGTTGTTATCTTGATTGATCTGTAAAGGGCAGAACGGTCGGAAGTGTGCTTTTGGGGGGACTGCGCGGTAATATGCAATTTCACAGGCCGCTCTGGTTCAGAACGATAACGAGCCCAGCCTTTGAGATACGTTTCTGTGGCTTCAACAAAGCCGTCAATTTTGAGAAAATTGTCTATATTAAAAACAGTGCCGATGTATTTTCTGTCAGGAGATTCCAAGGTGATGGATCGCGCTGTTTTCCAATTCTCAGGCAACGTTATTCTGATCTCGGGCCCTTCTCTTACATAGACCAAAGAAGCCAGAGAAAACGTTTTCTTATCAATGATAAGGCTCACATTTTTTGTGGAGAGAGATGTATAATCGGTAAGCACCAGCTTTCCAGTTAAGGAAAGAGATGCCCACCCTTCATACTGATTATGGCACGTAATGGTTTTTGCCAGAGTGCTGAAAACGGGATGGGGAAGGGGAACATACAGGGATAGATACCCGGCGAGTTCGTCCTTGGCCAAGGACCAGTTTTGGAAATGTGCCCGAACACATAATAAAAGAGTAGCGCAGACACGTGACGGCGCACGAGTGTTAAGTAATTCAAGCGCTTCAGATGCTGTTGGAATATTCAACAATAACCGTGTGCAGCCAATAACCATGGTGATGCGGCCATCGCTCGGGTGGCTGCGTTGGAGGTATTCACAATGATATAAAATGGCACGAAAGGAGTCAGTGTCTTTCTCGCTTTCAAAAGAAAGCTCACGTAATAAAGGGAAATCACTTTTCAGAGGATAAAGAACAGATCGCAACACGCGCAAAACAAATTGCGGAAGGATCTGCATACTCTCATTCATAAGCATATCTTAACAAGCGGTAATATATGCTTATGATATTGTTAATAAATTTGAGTGTCAATTTAGACAAATGTTAAAAATTTTGTTCGGGATCAGAACGCGGGTCAGTTGTAGGGGGGGATCGTTTGAATAGTCTGAAGAGGAGGGTCTGTAAGAAAGAGAGTTCTAAACCCCCTTCGTGACTTCCTCTCTATAAAGAGATCAACGAGTTTGGATTATTGGCCGACTTATAACGGAGGATTTTTCGAACCCTCTACGCGGTCCTAAAGCAGGACTGGCACCCTTGGAGATTTGATGCGTGACTATCGGGCCGAAAATCACGTATTCAGCCATAAATAGCCCATCGGATCGGCCTGATTGAGTTTTCAAGCAGCTTTTAAGTCGGTGCTTATACGTGGTGAGAGCAAGAAGCCCTCACCCCATCTTGCCGCGCGATAGGTAATGTCCCAATGGATGACGGTGCGGCATTTTTGGAGCGTAAAGACCGATCATAAATTGGCAATGACTTTCAAGCCCACAAGCGCAGCATCTGGGCGGCGGGATGTTTCTCCGGGGCGGATCATATACTGAAATTCCGGCTGCACCAGAACACCGGGAACGGCATCAATGGCGTAATAGGCTTCAATGACATGTGAGTCAGTTTGAGGTGCCAATACCTGAGTCCCTAAGGAAAGGCCAGCATCCTGCGCATACATTTGCCCAAGCTCCTTCCGATGACTGACATGATACCAAGAGTATAAAATACCCAGTCTGTCAGTCAGGCGGGACGGGATGACACCATTGAAGGAAATCCCGCCATAGGCTTCATCCGAGATAGAGGAAACATGAGGCGTATTATGAATGTAACCCGCCATCAGGTATCCGCCTGCCATCTGGTTACGCCCCCCTTTCCGGTAAATCATCTGATCGCCTTCAAACCAGAACATATCCATCGGCGCGCTATGAAGGCGGCCTGTTGCTATGACCTTGTTTGCGGGAGAGGTTCCAAGCACGTCTGGATAGCGTGAGGTGTCGTGTGCATAACCAAAAACATAATGGCCAGGAAGACGGTTTCGCGTCAGGAAGGGTTGCCAGGTAAACTCTATTGGCAACATTAATCCGGTTGTGTTCTCGCTACCCCAAGCCCAACCGCTGGGGTTGGTGGAAAGAGGACTAACCTGATAGGCACCTAACTGCACCATCGTATCACGTGTTGGACGAAAGCGTACGCGGCTGCCCCAGGTTGCTTTGGGATAAACAGCAAAGCCAGGATCAACTTTTAAGGCAACAGGCGCTGAGCATGTCACCATAAAGGAACAGATCAGGGGCGATGTCGCGAAAACATGCGTAAGGGACATACGGCCAAACGTGATGTCCATACGGTTCTGGAGGAACTTTTTCTCGGCATAAAAATCGACAAGATGAGCCACCACATGACCGGATAGACCGTAAACTTCCATAAGACTTACGTAATATTCCCCAACGCGATCATGTGAAACTTCTCGTCCGGCACGGTTCATAAGCAGCGTATGAATGGACCATCCGTTCCAGCCAGCCAATTTCCCCAGATCAAAGTTCATTTGCAGGGTCAGTTCATGCACGTAATCCATGCCGCGTTGCATGCCGCCGTGAATGTTGGCCATGGCCTCTCCTTTATAAGAAAAGGAGAATACAAAGCCCTTTTTTTGAAGCCTTTCTCTGAAAGGCATGATCTGTGGAATAAGATGCCCGCTTCCGGCTGTGGGAACATAATAGGGGTCATCCATATCCGTGCGGCGTTGGGCATCCAGTTCTGATGGAAGAAGCCAGGAGAGGCCCTCTTTTCCTGTCAGGTCATCCAGTTCCATTTTATGGAATGTTTTTGAACTTTGATATTCGTCCACACTGGGAACCACCATTGTGGCCAGGCCCGGCCAAGGTGCGATGGGAACACCGCTTGCAGGCAGCGGAGAGTTTTTAGGACGTACAAGCACACGAGGATCAGGTTGAGAGGGATCATCCTTAGACTGTGTTCCAGAAATAACGTCTACATAAACTGGATTTTTAGGAGGAGGCGTTGGCGCTGTGGTCGCTTCATCAGCATGCGCCATGCTGAACGAGGCAGTGAGCATCACTCCCCCTGCAAGCGTTATTCCCCAGATGACAGAGCATGCTTTGTGTTTAGAGAGTCTGTTGCTGCGTTTGCGATACATGATCTGACCACGGATAAGTTTCGGCACTCTGGCCAGAAGGTGTACGGATAAAACTTGAGAAAATAGGAGATAGGACTAAAGGAGAAAGAACCTTTCGGAATTGTAATTCAGTGATCTCTCAGGAGTAAAAATACGCGCGTATTTTTCCTGAAAATGAGATCATACATGTTTAACTCCAACAGTTTTTTAAACGGACCCTGACGAGTCAGGGTCCGCCTTCCGCCAAGAGAACCTTCTTTCATTTGAAAGAAGGCACGATGAGATAGCATGTTTCTTTTCAGAGTCTTTAAAAAAATAGCTAGTAAAAAACACAATATTGTTACATTATTGTTGTATAAATAAGCGTAGATATAGTAATTCTCCTGCTGGAAGTGATTTTTATTTTTTTTGATTGTTGTGGCTGATCAGCCGGGAATATCTGCTCAAAAACAGATTTCCATTCTATTAAAATAAAAAAACGTAAAATATAAAAAGGGAAATATTAAATATGAACGTCTAGGATTTTCCAGACCAGTCAAAGAAGATCATCAAGGAAGAGTGAGTCATATTACCTGGGGCCTCGAGTTCTGAGCGTTGCTGTGCATGCATTCTTTAAGGCACCTAAAAAGGTTCCATGTCCAATATATGAAATATGAGTTCTCCATATTTATTTTATATAGGCATAAACAGAGCAAGATTTATTGATGCGAGTCGTTCTCATAAAAAATATAATATTATCAATTGGTTAATTGTTTGTTTTTGGCGGAGGAAGACGGTGTCCCTTGATCGCAGTGTGCTGAGGAATGATACTTTTTCTCACCGGAACGTGATTTTTAACGCCCTTGGAGAAGGGGATTTTAATGGGTGTTGGAGGTGGGGAAGACCAAGGAAAGGCTTTCACGATGCAATAGTCTTGCACATGGAACGGATCGCAAAGTTCAGTGCGGCTTGGTTTTCTGGAAAGGAATAGGGGTATTTGACCATTTTTTAATAAAGTTTTGCCATTTTTCTGAAGATTTCACGCTGCATTTCCTTGACACAATCAAACATATTGGACACAGAGCAATTTCCATTCCTCTGGGAAAATGATGGAGAGTCATCGCGTCGGTAACAGAAGCCAGCCATCCTGTGTGCACGGGATGCATCTTTGAGGGCAGTCCGTCTTTCCGCAAAAGGAAGATCCTCTGCTTGATTTGCGAAAGGTGTATCCCAGGCCGACAGGTGGCGGAAGTTTTTGGCAGAAAATAGCGACCTTCGAGAAAAAATCTCTTATCAGAAACCAGCGTATCTGGATTTAATCGTAACCTCGGCCCGGCACCTTGCTGTCAGGACGATTTGAATATTGGAGTGATAGCATGGGTGGCGTTCAACCCGCAGATCACCATTCTCCGTTAGGTGGTATTTATCGTGCCATTTTTTCTGTTATCAGCCTTGCTGCTGGTCTGGCGCTTGCTTACGGTGGCGTGCAGCTTCTAACGCTGGGTGGATCAAGTTATTACCTGCTGGCCGGGGTGGCTTATATTGCACTGGCAGTCCTGGTTTTCCTGAAGCATCCTTATACCTTAATTGTTTCAGGCGTTGTTTTTGCAGCAACCTTTGTGTGGGCGCTATGTGATACGCCCGAAATTGGATACTGGGCGCTTTTGCCGCGCCTGGTTGTGCCAGCCATTTTGTTTGCTCTTAATTTGTGGGCCGTGGCGACTTTTCCGGCAACACCGTCAGCTGTTCAGCGGGGTACGGTTTTTGGCGGTCTGGGCATTGTTGGGTGTCTGCTGGTGACATTGGTGGAAGCCTTTTTCCCTCATGGGCAGATCAGCAATCCGGATGCATCTCCTGCAAACCCTCAACTGGCTCAAACTGGTAAGCCAGAGGCACCTGAGGACTGGGAGTTCTACGGGCGGAATGCTCAGGGTACCCGTTACGCCCCTTACACGCAGATCACACCGGCAAACGTCAGCAAGTTGAAGGTGGCCTGGGTTTACCACACGGGCAGAAGAACACATGGGCCGGGTGCCGGGGTGGATGAAAACACACCGCAGCAGATTGGCAATGTGCTCTATTCCTGCACACCGGAAAATCTGATCACGGCTCTGGAAGCCGATACCGGAAAAGAAATCTGGAAATTTGATCCCAAGGCCCATACTGCCGAACACGTCACGTGTCGCGGTGTTGGGTATTATGATGCCGCGAAAGACACCACCCTCACGGCTGAGGAAAAAGCGGCAGATGACGCTGCGCCTATGTGCCATCAGCGTATCCTTGTTTCGACCGTGGATGCCCGCTTCATCGCGCTGGACGCCCATACGGGTGCTCAGTGTACCGGTTTTGGTGAAAACGGTGAGGTTGACCTTAAAAAACAGATGGGCCCGGTTGAAGGTGGCAAGCGCTATCACCCAACCTCCCTTCCGGTTGTTATGGGTCATGTTGCTGTTATTGGCGGCTGGGTGCGTGATATTGTTCACGGTGAACCCTCAGGTGTGGTGCGCGCTTATGATGTGCGGAACGGCTCTCTGGTTTGGGCCTGGGATGTGGGTGACCCGGAAAATACCGGTGCTCCCCCCGAAGATCAGACCTACACTTTGGAAACCCCCAATGTGTGGACCATCCCCACTTATGATAAAGAGTTGAACCTTGTTTACCTGCCTACCGGTAATGGCCCACCTGACTACTGGGGTGGAGACCGGACAGTCGCCAAGGAAAAATTTGGTGCGGCCGTTGTGGCCGTCGATGCCTCTACGGGCAAAACAAAGTGGGTCTTCCAGACAGTCCATCACGATCTCTGGGATTATGACCTGCCGTCTCAGCCTGTCCTGTATGATGTGACCAATGCTCAGGGTGAAAAAATTCCTGCCCTGATTCAGACCACAAAGACCGGACATATCTTTGTTCTTGACCGCCGCACCGGCAAGCCGGTTACCGAAGTCCAGGAATGGAAGGTTCCAACGTCCCCTGCAGCGCAGGGTGAGCATCTGTCTCCCACCCAGCCGTTCTCTGTTGGTATGCCGACCATTGGGGCGGATCCGCTGACGGAAAGCTCCATGTGGGGCGTCAGCACGTTTGACCAGCTTTACTGCCGGATCATGTTCAAGGATTCGGTTTATGAAGGTCCGTTCACGCCACCGGGTGAAAAACCCTATATTGAATGGCCCAGCCTGCTGGGTGGCATGAACTGGGGCGGTATCTCCATTGATGAAGGCCGCGGTATCATGTTCGTCAACGATATGCGCATGCCCTTGCGTATGACGCTGGTGAACCGTGAAGAGGCCAAAAAATATAAAGTTTCCACTGACGAAGTGCCGGGCTTCATGGGCACCATTCGTCCGCAGGTTGCTGGCCCTTATGCCGGGGTGCGCATTGATATTCTACAATCTCCGCTGCAGGTGCCCTGTAATACGCCTCCCTTTGGCACCATGAGCGCCATTGATCTGCATAGCAAAAAGATGCTGTGGCAGGTGCCCATGGGCACAACGCAGGATCTTGGCCCGATGGGTATCAAGACCCACCTGCCGGTTCCCATGGGTATGCCTACTCTGGGTGGCCCCACGTCAACAGCTTCTGGTCTGGTCTTCTTTGCGGGCACACAGGACTATTATCTGCGTGCGCTGGATTCCGGCACAGGCAAGGAAGTTTGGCGTGAACGTCTGCCGGTTGGCGCTGTCGCTGCTCCCCTCATTTTCCGTTCTCCCAAAACGGGTAAGGAATATGTGGTCATCTCCGCTGGCGGTATGAGCCACTCTCCTGATGTAGGAGATTACATCATAGCCTACACGCTGCCGGATGACGCTGCTGCCAAATAAGCAGTTCGCCCGAACACTAAAGAGATCCCCGTTTTTATGCGGGGATTTTTTTTTGCTTTGTTTGTGGGTGAGGTGGTGTGTGCGTGCTGCTGCGCCTGGTGTGCTCAGAGTGTGGTGCGGGTGTGGCTGTGGTTGGTGTGGTGTTGCTTCATGAGTGTCTTGCCGTGGCGTGAGGGTGCTGGG